>QMCE01000161.1_pt1 | contig 30564 bp, 30 predicted proteins | sample 1821851 | NCBI WGS metagenome assembly QMCE01 (sample SAMN09453174, study PRJNA476694) | Termite gut metagenome, whole genome shotgun sequencing project. | isolation source: worker | host: Odontotermes sp. | place: South Africa:Pretoria | collected 2016-01-28 | reverse complement strand
GCTAAATTATCTTCAGCGTTTGTTTTTTTAATTGCCAATTTTAAAGAGATCAGGCGTCTCTACCCGCTTACCGTACTTCAAAATCCCCGTCGAAGCCTTTACGTCCCCATGTAGTAGTCAGAGAATAGAAAATATGAAATAGTAGAACGTGGCAATTTGTCTGTCATCCTGAACGCAATGAAAGATCTTCTTTTATTGCTGAGAAAGGATTCTTCGCTGCACTCAGAATGACGAAAACAACTTGTTAAGGAGTGAGAGACGCGCCTACTCTGCGTCGGCGATCACCTCGGGTTCGGGCCAGTCGTAGCCGAAGGAGTCTATCGTCACGGACTTGATAGTCGCCGGGTCGTCCATGCCGTTTGCCACGGCAAAAGCGATGATCCCGTCCACAACCTCGATACCCTCTATCACGCGGCCGAAGCCGGCGTATTCGCCGTCCCAGCCGGGCTCGCTGCCGGCCATGATAAAGAATTGGTTGCTGGCCGTGTCGTATTCCGATGTCCGGGCCATTGAGATCACGCCGCGCTCGTGCTTAAGCGTGTTCTGATCAAATCCGTTGTTGATGACCTCGGCGGCAATCGAATATCCGGTGTCCCGCTGCTCGAAGCCGTTTGGAAGAGTTTCGTCCATGATGATCCCGCCGCCCTGGATGATAAGACCCGGTATTATCCTGTGGAATATCGTGCCCTCATATTCGCCGCGGTTTGCGACGGCGATAAAATTGCTCACCGTGTTTGGCGCAAACTCCGGTAAAAGCTCGATTACAATCTTTTTGCCGTCCGTCATCTCAATTGTGGCCTGTGGGTTTTGCGACGGTTCGCCGCTGCCGCAGCCTGTTTGCATAATAAGCGCTCCAATCATAATAATTGCCAACAATGCTGTGTTAAGCCTGTTTTTAAACTTCATTGCTCAGTCCATCTCCTTTGTCTTCAACGCGCGTTCAATATCCCGCTTGGCGTCGCGCCTTTGCATATCCTCGCGCTTGTCGTACAGCTTTTTGCCCCGGCAAAGCCCCAACTGGAGCTTCACGCGGGAGCCTTTAAAATATATTGAAAGCGGGATGATCGCAAGGCCCTTTTCCGCCGTAACGCCTGCCAGACGGGAGATTTCGCGCCTGTGCATCAGCAGCTTGCGCGGTCGCAGTGGTTCCCTGTTAAAGATATTGCCCATGTCGTAGGGGCTTATATGCATTTGCCGCACAAAAAGCTCACCGTTTTTTATTTCGCACCAGCTGTCCTTTAAATTGACTCCGCCGGCCCGCAGAGACTTTACCTCTGTGCCGACAAGCTCGATACCGGCCTCAAAGCTCTCCTCCACAAAATAGTCGTGGCGGGCTTTTTTATTTTGCGCAATATTTTTTATTTTTTCCTTGTCCACGGTTCTGCTCCGTTTTTGTAGGGGCGAACTGAGTTCGCCCGTAAATAAGATACGCCACCTGCGGGCGAACTGTGTTCGCCCCTGCGGGTTGCAAATACATACTATAGCATATTAATGAGTCAAATTATGGTGCTATTCGCGAATTGTGTGTTAATTATCAAGAATTACAAAACCATTTCGAACTTTACGCTACCCGCTTTAACAAATCCTACTTCTTCATATAGTTTATGCGCAGGATACGCATTGTCTAAACATGTCAATGAAATTGACGCATATCCTTCCTTTTTTGCATTTTCTATGATGTATTCCAAAATGGTGCGCCCTATGTTTTTCCTGCGATATTTGGGCTTTACAGCAATGTTAAACAACATCAGGCAGGGCTGAAAACTGAAAGTAAACAAGTCGACGACATACTGGGTCACGCTGCCGGCAATCTCATTGCCGTCCTTAACAACAAAAACAGTGTAATATTTATTAACGTTATACTTCTGATACTGCTCAAGATTATTGCTTGAGCCAAAGCACTCGTCAATCAGCTCTTTGTAGGACCTTAAATCCTCCGGCTTCAATATCTCAACTTTCATATCTCGCTTCTGCCCTCCAGCGCGCGGTAGAGCGTAACTTCGTCGGCGTATTCGAGATTCCCTCCCACGGGGATTCCGTAGGCGAGCCGCGTGACCTTTAGTCCCAGCGGCTTTAAGAGTTTTGCGAGATACGCGGCGGTGGCTTCCCCCTCTACCGTGGGGTTCGTGGCCATTATCGCCTCTTTAAGCTCGCCCTTTTGCACGCGGGCGATAAGCTCTTTGATATAAAGCTGCTCAGGCCCAACGCCGTCCATGGGCGAGATAAGCCCGTGCAGAACATGGTACAAGCCCGAATACTCTTTCGTGCGCTCAAAGGCCAGAATATCGCGGGCGTCCTCCACAACGCAGACGACTGTCCGGTCGCGTGAATTGTCCGCGCATATGGGGCAGAGCTCGGAGTCCGTGAGGTTTTGGCAGACGCCGCATCGGTGTATTTTTTCTTTTGCGTCTATGATCGCTCCGGCGAACTCACGGGCCTTTTCCTCCGGCAGATTAAGCACGTGGAAGGCAAGACGCTGTGCGGATTTTTTGCCCACGCCCGGCAGGCGCTCAAACTGCTCGATAAGCCTTACCATCGGCAGGGCGGAACTGCTGGCCATGCTACGCAAACCTCCTAACGCATCTAATCACATCATACCGGGAACGCCGAGGCCGCCTAACGCCCCGGTGATCTTTTCCATCTCGGACGAGGTGGTCTCCTCAACCGCGCGCAGCGCACCGTTAACGGCCGCGACCACAAGGTCCTCAAGCATTTCCAGATCGTCCGGGTCCACCGCATCGGGCTGTATCTTGACCGAGAGGACCTCCCGTTTTCCGTTAACTCTGGCTTCTACGACGCCTCCGCCTGAACTGGAAGAGAATTCTCTCTCGTTGATTTCCTCCTGCTTTTGCTGCACCTGTTCCTGCATTTTCTGGGCCTTCTGCATCATCTGCTGGATATTCCCCGGCCCCCCGCCGCCGTAACCCTGCGGTAATCTTGCTTTCATATAGCTATTCTTCGTCCTTTCTTTACCCCACTAATCGTTGATTTCCACTTCCACGCCGCTGTCTTTCGCCTGCGTTAAAAGCTTTTCCAAAGCGTCGTTGCCGGAGGCTTTTATCTCGTGCTTTTCGGGGCTGTACGGCCCCAAACGGAACTTTTTGCCGGTGATCCTGGTCACGGCGTCGTGCAGGCTGTCCTTCGCGTAGCTGTCGGTACGCATCATGCTCAGGAAGACGGCGTTGTCCGCCTCCACCAGAAACAACCCGCCGCCGGTGTACGCGCGGGATTTTGCCAGCGTACCGTAAAGCGCGGCGTTTTTTTCTTTAAGGACGTCCAGCACGTCGGGCCAGTCCTCAAATGGCTCCACCGGCGTCTTGCTTATCTCCTCGGCCGTTGGCGGCGGCGCTGATACCTTCGCCGCTTCAGTCGTGGCTCGCACTGCGGCAGCGGGTTCCGCCGGGCGTGTCGGCGCGGCCTCGGCTTTTGTCTCCCTCGGTTTTGCACACAATCTTATAAGTCCCATCTCAAGCTCGGTCCTGCGCTGGGAGGTCTTGGTCATCCGCGCCAGCGTATCCTGCAAAATGTCCAGCGAAGAGAGAATTCTCTCAAGCGCCATGGTTTTGGCTATGGATTTAAACTCGCTGAGCTCGTCCGGCAGGCAGGAGATAAGCTCCTCGGGCCTGGGTACGGCTTTAGCGACCATGAGGTCGCGGTAAAAGCCGATAAGCTGTTCGCACAGGCGCTGGTAGTCGATTGATTTTTCCCACAGCCCCTCCAACAGAAGCAAAGCTTTCGCGCCGTCGTATTCCAGCGCGGCTTTCGCAAGTCCGAACAGATGCTCCCGGCCAACCAGCCCCGCGCATTCCATGACCGTCTGGACCGTTACTCTTTCGGTGTTGGTGAGGCACAGGTCCAGCAGCGAAAGCGCATCGCGCATGCCGCCGTCCGAAAGCCGGGCGATAAGCGCCGCGGCGTCCGCTTCCAGCTTCACGTTTTCCTGTTTGGCTATATACAGCAGCCGTTCGGCGATAACTTCGCCCGCAATGCGCTTGAAGTCGAACCTCTGGCAGCGGGAGAGTATAGTCGCCGGGACCTTGTGCAGTTCAGTGGTGGCGAGGATGAACAGCACATGGGCGGGCGGCTCCTCCATTATTTTTAAAAGCGCGTTGAATGCGCCGGCGCTGAGCATGTGTGTTTCGTCTATGATATACACGCGGTACTTGGCGGCCACAGGCGTAAAGCCGGCCTCTTCCCTGAGGTCGCGTATATTGTCTACGCCCGAGTTGCTGGCGGCGTCGATCTCCGTGACGTCCAGCACGCTTCCGTCGTCTATCCCCAGGCATGTGGCGCATTCGCAGCAGGGGTTGCCGTCCTGCGGGTTTTCGCAGTTGACGGCCTTTGCCAGAATTTTTGAGCATGAGGTTTTGCCCGTGCCGCGCGTGCCGCAGAACAGGTAGGCGTGGGACGGCCGTAAGGCCGCGACCTCGTTTTTGAGCGTGACGGTTATGTGCTCCTGCCCCACGACGTCGTCAAAGGTCTTGGGCCGCCACTTGCGATAAAGCGCCTGATACATAGGATACCTCGCTGTTGGCGGTTAATATGGAGAAGCAGGTTACCCGCGGCGCACGTAGTATTCCACTTAATGCTGCTCGGTTCCCCGCCTGACATGGTTCGCGGAGCTCCGCCGCACGGGACCAACTCCTCCATATTACACGCCAACACGAATCAGTATACCATGATTTTTGCCGTTTGTAAACCGAATAAACCCCAAAAAGCCCGTCCATACTTAAATCATATCCAAATAATGTCAAAAGGACGGTACATAGCTTATGAAGCGGATAGATTTAGCGCTTGCGGCGGGAATAGTCCTCGCCGTGATAATAAGCTCCTTTACAGGCTTTGCGAGAGATTGCGGCGAGACGCGGAGCGGAGTCGTGCGTCTGCATATACTGGCGAATTCCGACGATGCGCGGGACCAAAGCCTTAAGCTAAAGGTTCGCGACCGCGTGCTTATTGAGAGCGCGGCAGTTTTTTCAAACAGCCGCACAAAGCCGGAGGCGCAGGAGAGCCTGAGCCTTCAAAAAATAGAATCCGCCGCGAGAGACGAGCTCATGGCGAACGGCTGTGACCTTCCGGTGAAAGCAAGGCTGGTCAACATGTATTTTGAACGTCGCGAATACGACAACACGTTATTCCCGGCAGGCCTGTACGACGCCGTACGCATCGAGATAGGTGCGGCAAAGGGACAAAACTGGTGGTGCGTGATGTTCCCGCCCATGTGCCTGCCCGCCGCGAGCAAAAAACCGGAAAGCCCATTGCCGGTGGAGGAAAGCATCAGAAAGCTAAACGAGCAGCCGAGATACGTTCCTAAGCTCGCAGCCCTGGAATTCTTCGAAAGACTCACGGGTAACGCCGAAAACGATCTCGCGCCGGTATCCGCAACTGCGGGGAATCTTGCAAAGTGATAAAGCATTACTATTCTCTCTTCTCTCACAGCTATTATCAGCGCCTTTTCCGCGCTAGCAAGACGACAAGCGTTATACATCCTGTAAGCGCGATAGTAGCGCCCGGCCGCGATCCCATGTAAAACGAGAACACAAGCCCCGCGACTGTGAAGCAGATTGCGAAAGCGACGCCCCACAACAGGGTGGAGCGGTAGCTTTTGGCGACGCGCATGGCGCAGGCCACGGGAATTACCATCAGCGAAGAGACTACCAGAGCGCCCACCGTCCGCGCCGCCACAGATACGGTAAAAGCCGTAAGCAAGGTGAACAGGGTGTTCACCAGCCCCACCCGCACTCCGGAAAGCTTTGCAAGACGCTCGTCGAACGCGACGGAGAAGAGTTCTTTGTACAGGAGAAGAAACAGGCACAGCACCAACAGGCTTGTGACGGCCACAAGGCCGAGCTCGAAGTTGTCTATGGTGGAAAAGCTGCCGAACAAAAAACCGTTGAACGCGCCGGGATTACTTACATATCCGGAAAGCACCCCTGCCGCTCCGACCCCGGCCGAGAGCATAAGCGCGACTGAAAGCTCCGAATACGCCGGCAGCTTACGGCGCACGGCTTCTATACCAAGCGCCGCCGCCATGCTTACGAGTACCGCCCCCGCCACGGGGTTAAAACCCAGCAGCAGCCCCGCGGCCACTCCGGCGAGAGAAGAGTGAGACAGCGCGTCGCCTATCAAAGAAAGGCGTTTGAGCACAACTATAAACCCGATCAGCGGGATGATAACCGCTAGCATTATCCCCGCGAGGAAGGCCCTGCGCATAAAATCGTAAGCGAAGATTTCCATGTAAACACATCCAGACTATTTATGTTTATGCTTGTGCAGAAGCTCGCGCTCAATTTCATCGCGGCTGAGCTCGACTAACGTACCCTCTTCGAGACAAAACGTGCGGTTGACCACGGAACACGCCCCGGCCATGTCGTGAGTCGCCATCAAGATCGTCATGCCTTGCCCGCTGAGCGCGCCCAAAAGCTCGTAGAGCGAATCTGTGGCGGCGGAGTCTATCCCCGTGGCCGGCTCGTCCAGCAGCATTAGCTCGCAGCCCGCCGCAAGCGCACGCGCCACCATGACGCGCTGCCGCTGCCCGCCGGAAAGTTCGCTGAGCATCCGGTCGGCCAGATCCCAGATCCCCACGAGTCCGAGCGCGCGTTTTGCCTCTTCGCGGAACTTTCTGCCAAGCGGCTTTTTGAAAAACCCGCCCAGCGGCTCGGCCTTTGCGTACAGCGCGGAGCAGACGACCTCGAACGCCGTGGCGGGAAAGCCGACGCCGGAGGCGGGGCTAAGCTGCGGCACATAGGCGACGCGCGGCCAGTCCTTAAAGCCGCGTATATCCTGCCCAAACAGGCGAATACCGCCGCTTTTAGGCTCGAGCTCGCCCAATAACAAACGCAGGAGAGTGGACTTCCCCGCGCCGTTAGAGCCGATCATTGCGATAAAATCCGCTTTTTCTACGGCAAAGCTCACGTTTTCCATCAGCGGCTCGGCCCCGTAGTTGAAGCAGAGTCCGCTTGCTTCCACAACATTCATGACAACGCCTCTTTCAGCGCGGCGAGGTTTTCCCGCATGAGCGCAAAATAATCAGCGCCCGCCGCCAGTTCCTCGTCCGAGGGGCTTTCCAGCGGATGGAGGCGCAGGACCTTAGCGTCCGCTTCGGCGGCTATTGTTTCGGCTAGCTGCAGGTTTTCAGGCTTGTCGTAGAATATTACCGTGGCGCCGTCCTTGCGGGCGGCCTCTATAACTCTTGCCAGGGCGGAGGGGTCGGCCTCCACGTTCGGGGTGTAGCCCAGAGGAGAAACGGAGGTTATGCCGTATTCGCGGCACAGATACCCGAACGCCGCGTGCGTGACGAAGATTGTCTTTTTGGGCAAATTCTCCAACTCGCGGAATTCTTCGTCAAGCCGGTCGAATTCGGCGAGCCACAGTTCAGCGTTGGCGTCCAGTTCCGCCGCGTTTTCGGGAAAAACCTCTTTGAGCGTACTTGCCATGACGGAAAATTGCAGCTTCGCGATCTTTGGACTCAGCCAGACATGCGGGTCCTCGCCCGAGATTGCGACTCCGGCCTCCTCCGCCGTGGCCACGGCGGGCGGGCCTCCGTCGCCCAGCTGTGGCAGAGCGTCGGCCACCCAGTTTTCAAAACCCGCGCCCGAGTAAAAAAAGATCCGAGAGCCCGTGAGCGCGATGATATCCCTGGGGCTGGGGTCCGCGTCGTGCGGCTCGGCGCCGGGCGGGATAAGACACTTTACGTCGGCAAGGCCGCCCGCCGCCTTAACGGCAAGATCCCACACCGGAAAGAAGCTCGCGTAGATTATCGGCTTGCCGCCGGTCGCTTCGGCCCGGGGTGTACAGCCGGAAAGCAAAAGAAGCCCGGCGCACAGCCACAATAAAAATCGTTTCATCCATATCTCCCAATTGGTAATGATTCCTATTCGCAATTACATTTTATCACTCAGGCAAATCTTGTCAAGCTTTACAAGCGTTTCGCTTAGTAGTATAATAGGCGTAACCAATGTTACGTATACAGGGGGTGCGAATATGGGCGCGCCGGAAAGCTCGCAGGCTCTGACCGACCAGCTTTGCCGCAACACGATCTTCGAAGGGCTTACCCGAGAGCAGATCGCCGATATACTGCCATGTATCGTGTCTGTTATCAAAACCGGCGGACGCGGGGAGCAGACGGACGCCGGCGCCGGGATGCCCGATGCGTTCAGCATAGATATAAACGGTTCGGTGGTGTATCTTTCGGGCGACTTTTTCCTGACGCCATGCGTTAAGGACTGCTCCCGGCGCGAGGAACATCAGGAGATCGTGCGAAACATGCTCAGGCTACTTTCGGACAAGACGCTGCAGTTAAACAAAAAGATACTGTATCTTACCGCGCCGGATCTTAAAACAAAGATTGCCATGTACCTGTGCGAGCTTTACGACGCGTGCGGCTCGCGCACGTTCAACATGCCGCTCAACCGCGACCGTCTGGCCGAATTTTTTGCGGTGGCTCGCCCCTCGCTCTCACGGGAATTGGTGGGGCTTAAGAATTCCGGCGTGATCGACTTCCACCGCAGCGGCGTGACGATACACGACGTGGAAAAGCTGCGCGAGATCGCCGGTAGCGGGGAAGCCCGCCAATAGCGCGATTTTGTGTAATTTTCGTTGTAAATATTTAATATCCTCACACAAACCGCCTGTTTTGCGTATAATAAGGCAAAGCAGTCTGCGGGGTGGTGAGCAGCTTGAGAAGACGTAAATACAGGCGCGACAAATATTACGGCACGCCGCAGCTCTGCGTGGCGTTCGGCGCGGGACTCCTGCTCGCGAGGTTTGGCTCCGTGCATCTGGCACTCTTCGTCACCGCCATAGCTCTCATCGTTGTGGCGAGCCGCGCCCGCTGACCGCTTACGCAGATCTTAACATTCTTATCGAGGTGGTGTTGCAAATGAAAGTCGTCGTTCTTAAAAGCCCCCGTTTTTTGGCTCCGCTCCTGCGTTTGATGTTCAATATGAAGAAAGACCGCGTCAAGCCTACATAGACAAAGCCCGGACCGATACAGCGGTTGGAGAATGGAAAACAGAAAATAGCAGAACGCGGGAATGCGCTTAAGCCCCACCGGTAATAATCGGCGGGGTTTTGCTTTTTATCGTGAAGCAGTATTATGGTTTGCATATCACGGAAAAAGAGAGTATACTTTAGGCAGGGCAAGACAGCGGGATCATGACAGGCAGTGGGTAATTATAACGATGGATCGCTGAGGAAAAGCTATGGAAGATATAAAAAAATTCAACGTGCTCCTTGCGGCGGACGCCGTGGGCGATATTGATATATTAAGCGGTATCCTCATGCCGGAGTACAATGTTTTAACGTCCGGCAGCGGTAAAGAAGCGGTGCGCATGGCGGCGGAAAAACAGCCGGAAGTGATACTTCTAAGCGCCGGCATGCCGGCAATAGACGGACGCGAAGTCATTTCCATACTAAAATCTGACGAGAGAACGCGGAATATTCCCGTAATTTTGCTCTTAAACCCAAATGGCAGCGACGAGGAAAAATGGCTGGACCTTCAGGCTGCGGATTTTATCAGCAAACCGTTTGGGCGGGCGGTTGTCAAGCTGCGGGTACACAACCAGACACAGTTAGTCTCCAGTATACAGACTATTGAAGAGGACATGCGCAACCACGCCATGCTCACGAATATCTTAAACGGGATAGACGCGCTTATCACTGTTATTGAGCCCGACACCCACCGCATCCTGTTTCTCAACGACAGTATACGGAGTTATTTCGGCCTTGAGGGCGATTGTATCGGGCGTTTGTGCTACGAGGTCCTGCAGGGACTCAAGGAACCCTGCAAGGGCTGCCCGTATCTAAAGCTACTTGAGGAGCCGGACAAAATTATCCTGTGGGAGCATCACGAGAGCGTCAAGGGCAGCGTGCTGCGCAAAAGCGCCCGTATGATCGATTGGGTCGGCGGTAAGAAAGCCCATCTTGAATATGCCATAGATATAACCGAGACGAGAAAGATGGAACAAAATATAATCAGAATGGCGGCGGAGATTGAAAAGGTCTACTACGATACTCTGACCGGCATTTACAACCGGCGATACTTCGAAGAGCAGATAACGCGCCATCTCAGCTTGCTTTCCCGTGCTTCCGGCACGTTGAGCGTAATGATGGTCGACATCGATTTCTTTAAAAAATACAACGATACCTACGGTCATATGGCGGGCGACGAATGCCTGAAGACCGTTGCGGAGACCATTAAGGGCTGCACGCACAGAGACGACGATTTTGTCGCGCGTTACGGAGGTGAGGAATTTGTCGTGGTCCTGCCCAACACGGACGAAAACGGCGCGCGCATGTTGGCCGGCAAGATATTAAAAGAAGTTCATGACCGCCATATACTACACGAGAAAAGCAGTATATCGGACTTTGTAACGGTTTCTATCGGAGTTGTGACAGGCCAGGTCAGGTACGCGCGCACGCACACCCGCGACGATTATCTAAAACCCGCGGACGAGATGCTGTATGAATCCAAGAGCAACGGGCGCAACCGTTACACCTTTAAATTGCTGGAATAGGAGCGGCGAATAGGAAATAGAGAATAGTAGAACGCGACATGGACAAAGCCCTGCCGGTAGCGATTGGCGGGGCTTTGTGATTTGTAGCTTCTTTGGCTATTTCAACTAAATATCCCAAAAATGATTTATAAGATTTTACAAGAGATTTTTCCTTTTATTCACACTTCGTACTTGACGCGGCGCGGGCTTGTGTCGTATAGTTAGTGTATACTATTATTTATCGGGTATAAATTTGTATTTTTCGTTTTGCCTTATACTATTCCGCATTTAAAATGCGAGAATAGTATCGTGCATCTGTTTCGGTTGTCTGTCGAAGACAGACGAGAAACAGGCGCATCCTGAGCAATAAAAATCCCGAGCAATTCATTTGCGAGATGACAGATTTTTATTGCGGAGTTAGTATGAGGAGAAGCAATGAGTTATAAGTTGGGAATAGACGTCGGCTCTACCACCTTAAAGACCGTGGTGCTGGACGGCTCCGACAGAATAATAGAAAAAAGCTACGGCAGACATTTTTCCAAGGCCAGAGCCATGACGCTTGAGCATTTAAAGTCGCTTGCCCCGCTGCTTGGCGGGCGGCGGCTTAAAGTCGCGGTCACGGGTTCGGCGGGTCTTGGCGTGGCGAAAGCGAGCGGCCTTGCATTTGTGCAGGAGGTCTTTGCCACCGCGGGGGCCGTCAAACGGGCCGAGCCGCTGACAGACGTTGTGATAGAGCTGGGCGGCGAGGACGCGAAAATTCTATTTTTGACCGGTACGCCGGAGGAGCGCATGAACGGCACCTGCGCCGGCGGCACGGGCGCTTTTATAGACCAGATGGCCACGCTTCTGGACGTCACGGCGGACGAGCTTGACAAGCTCAGCCTAAAGGCCGAAAAGCTCTACCCCATAGCTTCCCGGTGTGGGGTGTTCGCAAAAAGCGACATCCAGCCGCTGCTCAACCAGGGCGCGCGCAAGGAGGATATAGCCGCGAGCATATTCCAGGCTGTGGTAGACCAGACTGTGGCCGGCCTTGCGCAGGGCCGTAAGATTCAAGGCAGGGTACTGTTTTTGGGCGGGCCGCTGTCGTTCTTAAAGGGCCTGCGCAAACGTTTTGTAGAGACTCTGTACCTTGAGCAGGGCAACGCCGTGTTTCCGGATATGGCAAAGAATTTCGTCGCGCTGGGAAGTGCCTTTTACGCGGGAGAGCAGCCCGACGGCGAGGCGATAACCTTCGGGGAACTTCTTGAAAGATTGGAGAGTATGGCGGAAGACACAGGCGCGATAGTCCGCGAACCGCCATTATTCGACAGCCGTGACGGTTATGATAAATTTATAGCAAGGCACATGAAGACCCGCGTTGAAGAAATAAGCCCAGCACAGGCCGCCGCTTACGGCGGCAGGGCGTATCTTGGGGTGGACGCCGGCAGCACGACCACAAAGGTGGTGCTGGTCGACGAGGACGCGAACATACTTTACAGACACTACGCAAACAACGGCGGAAGCCCGCTGCCGGTAATAAAAGACCAGCTTGAGCGGGTATTTGAGCTTTGCGGGGACAGGATAAAAATTGCATCTTCGGCCGTTACGGGCTACGGCGAGGAGCTAATGCAGGAGGCGTTCGGTATAGACCACGGCGTGGTGGAGACCGTGGCGCACTACACGGCGGCGCGGCACTTTAACCCGCAGGTGGATTTTATTATAGACATAGGCGGGCAGGATATCAAGTGCTTTACCATAAAGGACGGCATGGTCGGCGACGTTATTTTAAACGAGGCCTGCTCGTCGGGCTGCGGCTCATTCATAGAGACTTTCGCAAAATCTATGGGCAAGCCGGTCGACGAATTTGCGAGGCTTGCGCTTTTCTCACAGGCCCCGGTGGACCTTGGCAGCCGCTGCACGGTCTTTATGAATTCATCTGTAAAGCAGGCGCAGAAAGACGGTGCGACCGTTGAGGACATCTCGGCTGGACTGGCTATCAGCGTTGTCAAAAACGCGCTTTACAAGGTGATCCGCGCGAGAAGCGCGGACGAGCTGGGTGAAAATATCGTCGTGCAGGGCGGCACGTTCTTAAACGACGCCGTACTGCGCGCCTTTGAACGGGAACTCGGGCGCAACGTGATAAGGCTTTCGATCTCGGAGCTGATGGGCGCTTACGGCGCGGCCCTGTTCGCGATGCAAAACGAGCCGGAGTCTGAAAGCGGACTCATCGAGCCGGAAAGGCTCAAAGCCTTTACGCACAGCTCGTCCGGCGCGGTGTGCAAGGGCTGCACCAACAAATGCAGCCTAACCGTTAACAGGTTTGGAGAAGGACGGCGCTTTGTTTCCGGCAACAAGTGCGAAAAAGGCGCGGGCAAGGCTAAACCCGTGGACTTGCCAAATCTCATGCGCTACAAGTACAAAACACTGCGCGGCCTGCCGGTAAAGGGCGGCGACCGCGCAAAGATTGGCATACCGCTTGTTTTAAACATGTACGAGAACCTGCCGTTTTGGGCGGAGTTCTTCCGCTCGCTGTGCTGCGAGGCCGTGCTTTCCGGCGACTACGGCGAAATCGGCGGCCGCGAGCTATATTTAAAGGGGCAGGGGACTATCCCGAGCGACACCGTGTGCTACCCTGCCAAGCTCGCCCACGGGCATATCCAGGAGCTGCTCCTAAAATCTGTTGACATCATCTTTTATCCCTGCATGACCTACAACTTTGACGAAGGGATCTCCGACAACTGCTACAACTGTCCGGTGGTGGCCTATTATCCGGAGCTTATAAAGGCGAATATGGGCGTCGGGCAAGTAAAGAGTATTAATTTTTTAAGCCCTCATATCAGCCTCAATGACAGCGAGCACTTCGTCAAGAAAGCTTTTGAGATATTTAACGGCGCCATACCCGACCTGGATTTCTGGGAGGTCAAGCTCGCCGCGAGAAATGCCTTTAAGGCATACGCTAAGTACAAACAAGACGTAGCCGCTGAGGGCGAAAGGGCGCTTTTATGGGCGCGGGAAATCGGCGCAAAGGTGATCGTTCTGGCGTCCAGGCCCTACCACGCCGACCCTGAGGTCAATCACGGCGTGGATCGCCTGCTCACCTCGTTGGGATTTGCGGTTCTCACCGAAGACAGCGTCAGCGGGCTTTTCGACAAACCGGAGCTTAACGTGCTAAACCAGTGGACCTACCACGCGCGCATGTACAACGCCGCGCGGTTTGTAACAGAAAACGACGACATGGAGATGGTGCAGCTTGTGAGCTTTGGCTGCGGACTGGACGCCGTGACCTCCGACGAGGTGCGGGACATCCTTCGCGAAAAAGGCAAGTTCTACTCTATGCTTAAAATTGACGAGATAAATAATCTCGGCGCGGCAAAAATCAGGATGCGCAGCCTGCTTGCCGCCATGAATGAAAGGGGTACGCGGATTGCACAACGTTGAGCCTGTAAAATTCACTCCTGAAATGAAAAACACACATACCCTGCTTGTGCCGCAGATGCTGCCTATCCACTTCGACCTTATCGCAAAGGTGCTGGAACAGGACGGTTACACGGTGGAGGTCTTAAAAACCGAGCACAAGGGGATAGTCGACGAGGGCCTTAAAAGCGTGCACAACGACACCTGTTACCCTGCGCTGCTGGTGATAGGCCAGTTTATAGACGCGCTTAAAGGCGGCAAGTATGACGCCGCAAAGACCGCGTTGTTGATAACGCAGACCGGCGGCGGCTGCCGCGCCTCCAACTATATTTACCTGCTGCGCAAGGCCCTTATTAAGAACGGCTTTGGCGAAGTTCCGGTGGTCTCGCTGAATTTTTCGGGGCTGGAGAAAAACAGCGGCTTCAAGCTCAGCCTGCGTTGCCTGACAAAAATAGTTTATTCGCTTTTGTACGCAGACTTTTTAATGTGCGTACACAACCAGACTATGCCGTACGAGCTTAATAAGGGCGACTCCAAGGCGTTGGTGGCAAGCTGGACGAAAAAGCTGCTTGCGCAGATGGAGACGCCCCTGTTCGTGAGGCTTAACCGCAACTACAAGGCTATATTAAGAGATTTTGCGGCGGTGCCCGCCGACAGGAGCGAGCAAAAAATAAAGGTCGGAATAGTCGGCGAGATATACCTTAAATATTCGCCGCTGGGCAACAATGACCTTGAGGAGTATCTTAACGCCGAAGGCTGCGAGGTAGTGAATTCGGGCCTTTTGGACTTTGTAATGTACTGCGTGTACAACCGCCTGTTCGACCGCGAACTCTACGGACACGGAGGCCGGTACTACTATGTGTTCCTTGCTGCGGCGAAATTATTAGCGGCAAAGCAGAGGCAGATGGTGCGCGTAATAAGAAGCTTTTCACGGACGCACGGCGTGTTTACGCCACCGGCCGAGTTTGAAAAGGTCGTAAAAATGTCAGAGGGTTACATTGACCACGGCGTCAAGATGGGCGAAGGCTGGCTTTTAACCGCCGAAATGCTGGAGCTGATACACTCGGGCGTTAACAATATCGTCTCGGCGCAGCCATTTGGCTGCCTGCCAAACCATATAGTCGCAAAGGGCATGATGCGAAAGATAAAGGACAACTTCCCGCTCGCGAATATCATAGCGGTGGACTACGACCCGGGCGCTAGCAGAATCAACCAGGAGAACCGCATCAAGCTCATGCTCGCAAACGCAAGGCGGCACGCGGAGCCTGCGCGCTTAAAGCACGCCCGCGAGCCGGAAGGGCTGCTGGATTACGCGTTTTCGGTGAACCGCATGCGCCTTGCGGAGAGGGAGTAAAGCTTATAACGCAAAGGCCCGCGGCCCACAACAGTGGGACATGCGGGCCGTTTTTGCACAATATCGTTATCTGGCTGAACAAGTGTTGTCTGCGCTTTACTTCCTCAGCCCCGCAAAGAAATCCCGCAGCAGCGCCGCGCATTCCTCCGCCCGCACTCCGGCGATTATCTCCGGCTTGTGGTTGAAAGCGAGCGCGTTAAAATCTGTCACCGAACCGAAGCAGCCGGCCTTTGGGTCGCGCGCGCCGAAAACCACGCGGTTAAGGCGCGCGTTTATTATTGCGCCCGCACACATGGGGCATGGTTCAAGCGTGACGTAAATGTCGCACATAAAAAGCCTCCAGCCGCCAAGCTCGCGGCAAGCCGCGTCAATGGCGGCAATCTCCGCGTGGCAGAGCGCGTTTTTGTCGCGCTCGCGGCTGTTGCGGCCAACAGAGACGACCTCGCCGTCCCGCACGATTACCGCTCCGACCGGCGCTTCCCCCGCTTCTGCGGCAAGCTTTGCCTGCAAAAGCGCAAGCCCCATGAATTTGTAATAATCCATAATCTATCCCCTTAAATAAAGGCTAAGCGCCATGATGGCATAGTAGACGAAAGCCGCCGACGAAACGAAAAACACTTTCGCCTTAACTCCGGCGGAAAGCGGATAGCTGGGCTTGCGCAGGCTGAAGACGCCGCCGTGTGCGAGCAGCAGCCAAATAAGCCCCGCAAAGCCCAACAGAGCATAAAGCGCGAAGTGCAGCGCAGAAAAAACCCCCGCAGACTCCGGAGACATGCCGCTGATGAAAAATTCAGCCGCGACAGCAAGAGCGTTGTTGACAAAATGTATGAGCATGCCCGTGACGAGCGAGCCCGTGCGCAGGACGAAAAAGCCGATCGCCATCGCCACGCAAAAGGCGCTGACGCCCTGCGCCGCGTTGTTGTGCGCCAGCGCGAACACGACCGACGAGCACGTCAGCGCGAACATATCCCCGAAGCGGCGCAACGACTGCATGATCACACCGCGGAAAAGCAGCTCCTCCAACACGGCGGGGATCAAAATTATCCGCACGCAGTAAAGCGCCGTGGCAGCCGAGCCCAAGGGTGCGGCGAACTTTGGAAATTCCAGTCTCAGACCCCAAAAATGCTCCAGCATGGCGGAGATGACGCCGAAAGCGAGCGAGCCCGCGGCGGAGGTTCCAAGGCACACGAACACGCCCGGAGTAAGCAGCGACACGCGGGGCGGTCGCATAGGAAAAGCCGCGCGCGGCGGGATATTCACCCAGAGACGTATTATGGACAGCGGCGCCAAAAGCATAAGAGCGGAGATAAAAATATCAAACAGCATGTCAAACGCCGAGACGAGCTCCGGCGAACCCGCGCCGAAAGCCTCCGCAAGAAGACGCGAGGCTTCCGCGAGCGGGTAGCTGAGAACTGTGCTTAGCAAAAACACCGAGCAAAGACCGAAAAACACAGCGTTCGAATTTTGTCTAAGAGGCCTTTTGAGCTGCGATATCCGCATTCTTTCCGGTATTGGCGTTCCATTTTGCGAATAGTCCATATTGCGCTCCTTAAAAATCTGGTCATGGTTATTGTATCATATGGGAACCGTTTTTACCACTTTGGCTAAAACTTCTGAGACCTGTAAAATAATTCTAAAATATTTGTCCTTTCGTCCTTGACAAACTGCAAACATGGCGGTACAATGTGTATGGGGAAGCACACAAGATGTTGTGTGCGTTCCCCTTACTTACCACACGATGGCGCATTATCATGCGAAAAGCCGGGAGGAGCAACATGATCAACTCAATAATTAAAAGGGACGGCAGAACAGCAATTTATGACGTCGAAAAGATAGCGGCGGCAATTTTCGGCGCGGCAAAGGCGTTGGGAGGCACCGATTACAGCACGGCTCTCGAACTCGCTAAGGAAGTGGAAAAATACATAACCGAAATACTCGAGCTTGAGACCCCTTCGGTCGAGGTCATTCAGGACGCCGTGGAAAAAGTCCTGATTGAAAAAGGACACGCCAGAACGGCTAAGGAATTTATCCTTTACCGGGCGGAGCGTACGCGCGTCCGCGAGATGAACACAAAGCTTATGAAGGTCTACGAGGACCTTACTTTCCAGGACGCCACAGAGAACGACATCAAACGCGAAAACGCCAACATAGACGGCAACACCGCCATGGGTACCATGCTAAAATACGGAAGCGAGGGCGCGAAGCAGTTTTGCGAGATGTTTATCCTTGACCCCCGGTTTTCCAAAGCGCATATCGAGGGCGACATACACATACACGATCTCGACTTTTTGACCCTGACCACCACCTGCTGCCAGATAGATATAGACAAGCTGTTTACCGGAGGGTTTTCCACGGGCCACGGCTTTCTGCGCGAGCCAAACGACATACAGAGCTACGCGGCGCTGACCTGCATAGCCATCCAGAGCAACCAGAACGACCAGCACGGCGGCCAGAGCGTGCCGAATTTTGACTACGCGCTTGCCAAGGGAGTGAAAAAGACTTATCGCAGGCTGTACATACGCAACCTTGAAAAGGCGCTGGTCTACGAAGGCGCATTAAACGCAGAGGCCGAGGCGAAGAGAGTCGTGGCCGAGGCCGAGGCGAAAGGCGGAAAATCCCCCGTGCTCTCCAACAGCAACGGCTACGCGGACGCCGAGCTGCCCATATTGGCAGAGCTTCTCGGCGGCGAGGAAGCGGCCGGGCGGGCGCACAGCTTCGCGGTCAAATACGCTGAAAGCGAGACTGAGCGCAGCGCGTACCAGGCAATGGAGGCGCTGGTGCACAACCTAAACACCATGCATTCGCGGGCAGGGGCGCAGATACCGTTTTCATCCATAAACTACGGCACAGACGTCTCGCCGGAAGGCAGACTGATCAGCCGCAGCGTGCTTATGGCGACCGACGCGGGGCTCGGCAACGGAGAAACTGCGATCTTCCCCATACATATCTTCAAGGTCAAGGAGGGCGTAAACTACAACCCCGAGGACCCGAACTACGATCTCTTCAAGCTGGCGTGCAAGGTTTCGGCCAAAAGGCTGTTCCCGAATTTTTCGTTCCTTGACGCGCCCTATAATCTCAGGTACTACAAAGCCGGCGTCCCCGAATCAGAGGTTGCGTACATGGGCTGCCGCACCCGCGTGATCGCGAACGTCTACGACCCCGAACGCGAAACGGTTGACGGACGCGGCAACCTGAGCTTCACCTCGATAAACCTGCCAAGGCTCGCAATAAAAGCCAACGGTAACGTGGACATCTTTTTCGAGGATCTTGAACGCAAGCTTGAGCTGGTGTTCGACCAGCTTATGAGCCGCTATATGATAATGGCCGACAAAACCGTGCGCAACTTCCCGTTTTTAATGGGGCAGGGCGTGTGGCTCGACTCCGACAAGCTGGGACCGGACGACAAAATAGGCGAGGTATTGAAGCACGGCACGCTCACGGTGGGCTTTATAGGCCTTGCCGAGGCGCTTGTGAGCCTGTGCGGCAAGCACCACGGCGAATCTCCGGAGGCCCAGAACCTGGGGCTTGACATCGTGGGCTTCATGCGCTCCAAATGCGACGCGCGAACACGCGAGAGCGGCTTCAACTACACGCTTATCGCGACTCCCGCCGAAGGCCTTTCCGGGCGCTTTGTGGGTATTGATTGCGCACGCTTTGGCAACATAGAGGGCGTGACGAACCGTGAGTACTACACGAATTCTTTCCACGTACCGGTACACTACGAGATGAACGCCTACGACAAGATACGCGTAGAGGCGCCGTACCACGCGCTGACCAACGCCGGGCACATCACTTATGTAGAGCTGGACGGGGATCCTTGCGACAACCTGGAGGCCTTTGAGAGAGTAGTGAGATGTATGAAAGACAGCGGCGTCGGCTACGGCTCAATCAATCATCCCGTGGACCGTGACCCTGTCTGCGGGTACAACGGCATTATCGGTAACGAGTGCCCGCGCTGCCACCGCAAAGAGGAAGACGGCCCGCGCTTCGAGAGGATCAGGCGCATTACGGGGTATCTTGTGGGGACGCTTGACCGCTTTAACAACGCCAAGCGCGCGGAGGAGCGCGACCGCGTCAAGCATGTCGCCTCAAACAAGATGGAACGGATATAAACAGTTTACAGTTGACAGTTGAAAGTTGACAGTTTCGGTATTGCTTCGCGATAATATTCCCTTAACTGTCAACTATGCACTATCAACTGTCAACTTTAACGGGAGCTTATTGAAAATGGAAGGACAAATAAGAATAGCGGGCGTTGTAAAGCAGTCTATAGTAGACGGTCCGGGACTGCGCTTCGTGGTCTTCACGCAGGGCTGCCCGCATCAATGCCCCGGCTGCCACAACCCGGAGACGCATTCGTTTTCCGGCGGCTACGACTGCGAGGTCGAAAAGATCCTTGGCGAAATTTCGAGGAATCCGCTGCTAAAGGGTCTGACGCTCTCCGGGGGCGAGCCTTTTGCGCGGTGTCCCGAGCTTTTGCCGCTGGTCAGGGCCGTGCGGGGGATGGGCTTGGACGTGATATGCTATACCGGCTACACCTTTGAGGAGCTTTTAGCTATGTCGGAGTTGGACTCCGCGGTGGCGGAGCTTATGGAAAACATAGACGTTCTTAAAGACGGCAGATTTATACTTGAGCAGCGAGACCTTGAGCTTAAGTTCAGGGGAAGCCGCAACCAGCGGCTTCTGGATATGAAACAATCTCTTGACGAAAAGCGCGCGGTGGAGCTGGCATAGTAAAAATAAGTATTAAAACTTTCCAACGCACAAAATGAACACCCGCGATATCCAATCAAAACTGGATTCGCGGGTGCTTTTGCAGGGACGGACGCCCTCGGCCGTCCGCAATTTATGGCATGATCATCAATATCATACTATTCCGCATTTAAAATGCGTGAATAGTATTGTGCATCTGTTTCGGTTGTCTGCCATAGGCAGACGAGAAACAGGCGCATCATGAGCAATAAAAACCCCGAGCAATTCATTTGCGAGGCGTCAGGTTTTTATTGCGGATTAGTATCAGCAACCGGTGGATGGGTTTTCAAACGGACCTTCGGGCGCGCCGTAGGAGACGCGGTAGTCGGTGGGATCTTCCAGGTCAAAATCATCGTCGTCTGGCTCAGGCTCGGGTTCGTCCTCGTTCTCGTCCTCCCAATCATCCCAAGAGTCTCCTTCAATCTCGTTGTAAGAGACGTAATACACCTTTTCGAACGGCAGTTCGTCGTCGCCGCGGCCGAGCAGACGGAGGTCTTCGTCGTAGACATATGCGTCCTCGTCGACGTCTATGATGACGTGCTCCGCCACTTTGTCCAATCCTATGTAGTCAAGATTGTACACAAGGTCTATATCGTGTTCGGACATGAGCTCGTCCTGAGCGTCGGTTGTTTCGTGGGTGGCGTACCCCCAGTAGGAGGCGCCGTTGGCAGCGCGTCCGTGGACCGAGAGCATGTTGTCGGAATCCTTGGGTCCCAGGCCATACTCTATTTCGGAGATCTTTTCATCGGCTACAGCTACCACGTTGTTGTAAAGGTCTATATATTCGGATTCGCTGTCGATATCGTTAAAATCGTTCATCACGGTGCCGTAGATAAGCATGCCCTTGTCGTCATAATCCCAGATGTCGCCGTCGACATTGGGGAATACGATAACTTCAAAGTCAACGCCGTCGTCGTCGGTGCTCTTTAGACGCTCGACCAAGCGTAGCCTAATTCCGGCGACGTCCTCGGCGCCGCCGAATTTTTCGTCCTCGAGGAACTCGACGTCGCGGATAACCTCTTTGCCCTTTTCTATGCGGGTGCGCAGCTTTATGTCGCCAAGAGACCTGAAGAGATACACTTTCTCCTCTTTAACGGGTTCCAAAACCTTTTTTTCCTCGGAGGAGCTGAGCTTGTCCGTGTCAAAGCCGAAGGAATTTTCATCGCCGGGCTTCGCGAGGTCGGTAAATGCCTCAGCTTTTCCCTGGAATGTGGGATAGAACCAGAACTCCGAACCGGGCTCAATCTCTTCGAGATCTATATCGTCTGTTTGCAGGTTGCTCTTCTCGTCAAGCAATACGGAAAAGCCGCCCCAGTCGTCTTCGTTTTCAAGAAGAGCGTAAGAGGCAAACGCGGCTGTACTCATGGACGCGCAAAGAACGAGAGCAAAAAATAGGACCGCCAGTTTTTTCATGGTATGGTTTCCTCCTGTATTTTAATAAATTATCTTTCAAGCATCAATGAACAGACCCGTTGCATAGAGCAACAGATTGGAATTAAATTGAAAATATATTGTTATAAAATGATAATTATAACGGCAAATATTAGGTGCGATTGGCGGGCTGTTTTGTTGCAGGCGGAATTAATTTGTAATATATTTGTCAAATAATAGAAGAAACAGGTGCGGAAATAAGAAATTTAATGTGGATAATGTCCCCGGATGGTGTATAATAGAGGAGACATGAGGGTGAGAAGAAATCAAGCCTGACACGGGGGATAAATATGAAAAAGGGCCTTGCAACTATAATTACTTTACTTTTGGTCACTCTGCTGTTTGGCTGCGGGGAGGCGGGAACACAGGCCGCACCGTCGCCCGCAGAGCCGTCGGGTTCTGCTTCGGAGCAGGTCTACCAGACGCCGCCGCCCGCGCAGACTGAGGAACCGGTTGAAGATTCATCTGAAGAGCAGATTGAAGAAACACCGCAAACGCCGACTGGTAAGGTGACGGCCGCCTTCACGTACGCACGGCAGAGAGGAAGCGCCAGCAACCAGTTCGCTGTGTGGGTGGAGGACATGAACGGCGTTTTGCAGAGAACCCTTTACGCCACAGAATTTACAGTTGAGGGCGGCTACGAGTACAGGCCGGATTCCATCCCCCTGTGGGTTGAAAGATCAGAACTCGCCGCAATGACGGAGGACGAGACTGACGCCGTCACCGGCGCGACGCCGCGCGAGGGCGAGCTTTCCTATGTTTGGGATCTGACCGACGAGACCGGAGCGACTGTCCCGTCAGGGGAGTACCGCGTCCTTGTGGAAGGAAGCCTGCGCTGGAAGAACCGCGTGCTAATGAGCGGCGTGATAAAAATTGGCGGCGGCCCCGCAGAGACGCAGGCCGAAACAGAGTATACCTTTGAGGGCGACGCCGAGCGCCCGCCTCTCAGCGAAATCTCCGAGGAGGCCGGCATGCTGAGCGGCCTCACGCTCAGCTACGACCCGGAGTCCTGACATGCAGATAAACCGTTTGTTTGAGATTGTATATATCCTGCTTGAACGGCAAAATGTCACGGCAAAGAGCCTCGCGGAGCGCTTTGAGGTCTCTTCGAGGACAATCTACCGGGACATTGAAACGCTTTCGGCGGCGAACGTGCCCGTGTATATGCGGCGCGGAAAGTCTGGCGGAATAAGCCTTTTGCCCGGATACGTGCTTGACAGAGTACTGCTCTCCCCGGAGGAGCGCGGGGAGATTCTGGCGGCGCTGCACGGGCTTTCCGCCGCAGACAAAACGGCCGGAGGCGCACTCGCAAAGCTTTCGGGGTTGTTTGGCGGAGGAGGATCCAACATAAACTGGGTGGAGGTGGACTACTCCGACTGGAACCCGCAGAAGCGCGGGCAGTTCGACCTGATAAAACGGGCGATAATTGAGAGACGCGGAATAAGGTTCGACTACTACGGCACAGACGGCAGTCTAACTTGCCGCGAGGCCGAGCCGCTAACGCTTTGGTTTAAGTCCCGGGCATGGTACCTTAAAGCATATTGCCTCACAAGACAGGACTTCCGTCTGTTCAGGCTAAGCCGCATAAAGAACGCGGAACTGACGGACAGGCGGTTTGAGGCGAAGATCATGCCCGACTACGACGAGACTGTAGTTCCGCTACTGACGCCGCCTGAAGTAAAGCTAAAGTTTTCGCCCTTACTGCGGTTTAAGCTCTTCGACGAGTTTGATGACGAAAAGATAGTCCAAAACCCGGACGGTAGCAGTACCGTGACCTTTTTTGCGCCTGTGGACGAGTGGCTGGTCGGCTATATAATCTCCCTGGGGCCGGACGTCGAGGCGCTCTCCCCGCAAAGTCTGCGCGACGGCGTCCGCGACAGGTTGCAAGAAAGTTTGAAAATTTATTTATAAAAAGTATTATATGACACGCTATTGTCATATTAGGAGTGGTATTATGTAGGAAAACAACACAGGAGGAAAAACATATGCCGGTAGTATCAAGCTTTGAGATCATTGAGCGGGCAGACAGGCCGATTCTTTCCGTGAGGGGGATTGCGGCGATGGAAAATATCTCGCGGATTATAGGCGAGGGCTATGCCAAAATAGGCGCGTACCTGGCCTCGGCGGGAACATATCCCAGCGACGCGCCGTTTGTGGCGTACCACAACATGGACATGCAGGCGCTTGACATCGAGATGTGCTTCCCTGTGGCAAAGCCCTTGCCGGGAAACGCCGAGGTCAAGGCGGGGACCATTGCGGCGGGAAAGTTCGTGTACGGCATGTACCGCGGCTCCTATGAAGACATAGGCCCGGCCTATGAGGAAATGACCAAATGGATGCAAGAAAAGGGACTTAAGGATAACGGCGTCTTTCACGAGTGCTACCTCAACGGACCGGAAGGCCCGCCGGAGGAGTATCTTACCATGATGTTGATTGGGATTCAATAAAGCTTAAGGAGATTGAGCAATGGACTGGAACACGATGTTTTCATCCGCGATGCAGCCCACCTACGGGGACATGGCGGACTATATCGGCGGCGGTGGCAAGGCGTTGTGGGAAAGGCTGTTCGAGTATATGGACAAGGCCTACGCCGCGAAGCCAAAAATGACCTACAGCGGGTGCTCCGAAAAGCCCGGCTGGAACGTCAAGTTCCAGAAGAGCGGCCAGAGCTTTGGCACGTTTTATCCCGAGGAGGGCGGGTTTTCGGTGTTCATGGTGATAAGCTACAAGCTCGCGGCCGAAGCCGAGACCGTCCTGCCGCAGCTTTCGCCAAAGTTCCGGGAGCAGTATGAAAGCGCGCGCGACTTCATGAAAAACGGCAGATACATGATGCCGCGTATAGAGACGGAGCGGGACCTTGAGGATTATTTTAAGCTCTGCTCTGTAAAGCTTAAACCAAAGGCGGCGTAAAAGAAAAAAGTATACTTTCGCGGGCGGACTGTGTTCGTCCGCTTGCTTTGCGTTATTTGACAACCAGCGCTTTTTGCGGTATATTATACACGGGAAATTGGATGAATTGCTGTTGAAAGGGGAACCCCGGTGTTCGCGAAAATCTTGTCGGCGCTTCTGGCTGTGCCGCTGTTGTGTTCGTGCGGAGCTATCACGCTGACCGGCACCGAACAGCTTCTTTCCGCTCCAAAGCTTAACAAACGGCAGGAGGGCCTTATGCGGGCGTTGGACGCCGAGCTTTCGACCCGCAATATCGTCTATAAATCGCCCCAAAGCGGAGATAACCGTTCGGCGTTCATATTTTTTGATATGGACGGCGACGCCGTGGACGAGGCCGTCGTATTTTACTCCTATATGGGAGATGAGACCGGCGCGACCTACGCGAAAGTATTAACGCAACGGCCTGACGGAGAATGGCAGCCTCTATACGACATAGCGTCGCAAAGCGCAAACGTAGAATTTGTGCGTTTTGAAAAAATGCTGGACACAAACTCCCACTGCATGCTGATCGGCTGGGCGGGCACGGGTACGGGAGCGTCCACTCTTCAGGTGGCGTCTTTGCGTGGCGGGGTATTTAAGGACGACGAGTTTTCCGCGCCTTATCTGGGCTATGCCGTGGATGCCGCAGCGAACGGGCTTGCTGCTGTCGTTCTGGTTTCAAGGTCGGCGGGAGGCAGACTTTCGCTTAATCTTGTTAGCGGCCTGAACGGATATATCGAATCGTCGAACACACTGCCGCTGGCGTCGGATGCAGAGGAGCTCCTGCGCGTCACGGGTCCTTACGACGGCAAGATATATATTGATGAGCTTTTGGGCGGGCGGCAGATGAATGTCGCCACCGAGATTGTTCAAATCATCGGACAGCGCATGCTTGCCGTACTGTGCGGAGGGGACGCCGCAGAGGGCGTTCCCAGGACGACGGTGCGCGAAAACTATGAGCAGACCGTGAGAAACGAAGAACTGTTGTGCGACGACTACAACGGCGACGGAGTCATAGACGTCCCGCTCCCTGTGCCGCTGCCCGGAAGCGGTGAAAACACTGCGGCCACGCCGAGTCTGGTGCGGTTTATGCAGTTTACAAACGGCAGCTTTGAGTTTGAGGGCGCGGCGGTAATCAATTCCGAGTCGGGGTACCTGATCTATTTCCCGGACAGATGGATCGACACCGTGACCGTCGAACGTTCAAGCGAGGTCAGTGAATGGCGCTTTCGCAAGTGGAACGCCGACCTCCAGGAGTCGGCGGATGAGCTTTTGCGCGTGCGGGTCTCGTCCTCTCAGGATTATCTGGACATGTACGAGGACTATTCTGTAGAGCTCGCCTCCAAGGCCGCCCTGACATACTCGGCGTATATACCCGAGCTGCGTGAGGAGCCGCTGGCCGTCAGCGCGGGAGAGCTAGGTCAGATGTTCAGGCTATTATAATATTGGCCATGTTTTGCGGTTGCCGTTCGTAAACGGCGAGCAAAACGGCCGCTTGTTTATTGACTGTAAAGTGTACGTTCTAAGATTTGTATAATAATACTGTTGTGTTATAAAACTATACGCTGACTAATGGAGGGTTCCCATGAAAAAAATACTGGTTGCCGAAGATGAAAACGTTATCCGCGATTTTGTAGTTATCAATCTCAGGCGCGCGGGTTACGACGTGGCGGACGCGCCCAACGGCGAGGAGGCGCTCGAGCTGTTTGAAAAAAGCGGGGGTGACTTTGACATCGCGCTGCTCGACGTCATGATGCCGGGGATAGACGGCTTTGAGCTCTGTAAAAGGATACGCGCGAAGAGCGACTCTATCGGAATAATCATGCTTTCGGCCAAGACGCAGGAGATGGACAAGGTCAGCGGGCTGATGCTGGGGGCCGACGACTATGTGACAAAGCCGTTTTCTCCCACCGAGCTGCTCGCCCGTGTCGACGCGGTGTACAGGCGCGTCTCTATGGCGAGAAGCAGCGGGGAACCCGCCTCTAAGCTGAACTCTGGTGAGTTTGTGCTCAACCTTAAAAGCCGTTCGCTCACAAAAGAGGGAAAGCCTGTAGAGCTGACGCAGGTGGAGTTTCAGATAATGGAATATTTTATGCGCAACCCCAACGTCGCTCTGGAGCGCAGCGAGATATTAAAGCAGGTATGGGGGGACAATTACTTCGGGGACGTCAAGATAGTTGACGTAAATATCCGCCGCCTGCGCATGAAAATAGAGGACGACGCTTCAAGCCCGCGGCACATACTCACTATTTGGGGCTACGGCTACAAATGGGCGGACTAATCCAATTGACAATTGACAATGAACAATGGACAATTAATAAAATCATTTTGCAGCAATACCACAATTGTTAATTGTTAACTGTTAATTGTTATTTGAATAGCGAGGTGAACGGCTATCGCAGTAAAAAGAATAACCAGGCGGTGGCTGTTAAACAGCTTTGGCGTGATCGTCGTTATCATCGTGATAGTGGAGCTCATCTTCGCGGTGTCTGTCAGCAGCTACCACTATAACTCGGTTAGCGAGACGCTGATAATGCGCGCCGACGCCGCCAATGCCGCCTTCAAGCAGTATGCCGAGGACCCCACCGCAGATTTTTCGGCGCTGGTCCGCGGTTATGTTGCGGGTTACGCCCAGCGCGACCGGATGGAGCTGATGACGATAGACTCGCAGGGCGAGATCGCCCTGACGTCCAGCGGCTTCATGCCCGAAGACGAGGACCAAACCAACATGCCGGACTATGACGAGGCCGTGGCAAGCGGCGTACCGGTCCGCCATGTGGGCGTTCTAAACGGCCAGCGGGTAATGGCCGTGAGCGTTCCCGCTCTTGTTGAGGAACAGGACTCGCTTGCGGCTGTGCGTATGGTGGTCACGCTTTCGGGAGTGGACAATCAGATCCGCCTGCTTGTGACAGGAATGGTCCTGCTTGGGCTGGCGGTATTGGCGCTCGTGTTGTTTTCAAGCTCGTACTTCATAAGCTCTATCGTAAACCCGGTGGGGCAGGTGGGCGAGACCGCGCGCAAGATAGCGCAGGGGGATTTTTCCGCGCGCCTCAGCAAAAACACAGACGACGAAATCGGCGAGCTGTGCGAGATCATCAACTACATGGCCGAGGAACTCGCAACCTCCGAAAAGCTTAAAAACGATTTTATATCAAGCGTTTCCCATGAACTCAGAACACCGTTGACGGCGATACAGGGCTGGGCCGAAACAGTTCTGACCACCGGCGGCGAGGACCGCGAGCTTTTGGAAAAGGGAATGGGCGTAGTTATAAGCGAGACCGGCCGCCTCTCAGGGATGGTGGAGGAGCTTTTGGATTTTTCTAGGATGCAGAGCGGCAGGCTGCGGCTTGTAATGACAAAGATCGACGCGCTTGCAGAGCTGTACGAGGCCTGTCTCATGTACGCGGAGCGGGCGAGGCGCGACGGAATAAGACTGATCTACGACGACGCCGACGCCGCTGTCGTGTACGGGGACCGCAACAAGCTGCGGCAGGTGTTTGTAAACGTGCTTGACAACGCGATAAAATATTCCGACACTGGCGGAGAGGTAGTCATAGAAACCGACGTTACGCCGCAGACATTGACGGTCAGGGTAAAGGATAAGGGTATTGGCATCCGCGAAGAGGACCTGCCGAAGATAAAGCAGAAGTTTTACAAGGCCGACTCCACGCGCCGGGGATCCGGTATCGGGCTTGCGGTGGCGGACGAGATAGTTACGCGGCACGGCGGGACTTTCAATATAGAGTCCGTGTACGGAGAGGGTACCACAGTTATTCTGACGTTGCCGATCTACAATAAAAACGACGAGAAAATGTCGCTGGAAAGTTGACAATTGACAGTGAACGTTTTACAGTGAAAGGGCCGTTGCGCGGAATACTTAAATTTATCGCGAAACGATACCACAACTGTCAACTATCAATTATCAACTGTCAACTAATCGAAAGGAAGAATAGTAATTTTGAGCAATGCTAAATTCAAAACCAGCATAGGCGGCCAGGCGCTGATAGAGGGCGTGATGATGCGCGGACCAGTCGACAGCGCGATGGCCGTGCGTCTGCCGGACGGCACAATAGACGTGGAGCAGTACCCCACCAAAAATCCCACGGCATGGTACCGCAAAACGCCGTTTATAAGGGGCAGCTTCAACATGGTGGACTCGCTGGCGCAGGGCTACAAATGCCTGATGAAATCCGCCGAAAAATCCGGAATGGACGAGGACGCCGAACCGACGAAGTTCGAGAAATGGGTGTCCGAAAAGACCGGCAAGGACATCATGAGCGTGGTGTCGGTGGTTGCCCTGGCGCTGGGCGGGGCGCTGGCTATTTTGCTGTTTATGATGCTGCCCGCGTTCATCGTGGGGCTTTTGGGCAGATTTATGTTGATAGAAGGCAGCGTCGCAAAGTCGCTTATCGAAGGCGCCGTAAAGATCGCCATATTTCTTTTGTATCTTGCCCTGGTCTCGCGCATGAGCGAGATAAAACGCGTGTTCATGTACCACGGCGCCGAACACAAGACCATTGCCTGCTACGAGGCCGGAGAAGAGCTTACCGTGGAAAATGTCCGGACGAAGCAACGCTTTCATCCGCGTTGCGGCACCAGCTTTTTGCTGATCGTGCTGGTCGTTTCGATACTCGTGTTCTCGGTCGTCACATGGAGCAGCGTGGTCCTGCGCGTGGCGCTCAAGCTACTCATGCTCCCGTTGGTCGTGGGCGTCGCCTACGAGATAATAAAGCTCGCGGGTCGGGTCGACAATTTCCTGACCCGGGCGATTTCCGCCCCAGGGATATGGCTGCAGAGGCTGACGACAGTCGAACCGGACGACAGCCAGATCGAGGTGGCTATCGCCTCTATGCTGCCGGTAATCCCAAAGGAGAAAGGTTCCGATGAGTGGTAGGCCGGAAACTTACGGCGAACTTTACGCAGAGACCGAAAAACGGCTGGGCTCCAAGTTTGAGGCGACCCAGTTATTTACGCATGTGACGCAAAAGAAAATGCAGCACATGTCCTTTTTGAGCGAAAGACCGGCAACGCGGTATCAGGTGGATTTGCTGCTTAAGATGTGCGACCGCCGCCTGGGCGGCGAGCCTCTCCAGTACCTGCTGGGAGAGTGGGAATTCTACAGCCTCCCGTTCAAGGTGGGCCCGGGAGTGCTAATCCCGCGCCCGGACACAGAGACTTTGGTGGACGTCGCCTTGGGCTACATAAGCGACATACCGGTACCCGAGGTGCTGGACCTTTGCAGCGGAACCGGCTGCGTAGCTGTCGCCATCTCGCACGAGCGCACCGACGCTAAGGTTACGGCGCTTGAACTGCACGCCGCGGCATATGCGTATCTTGTCAAAAACATCGCGCTTAACGAATCCCGCGTCAAGTCTGTCAGGGCCGACCTAAACGAATACCGGCATCCTTCCGGGCTGGACCTTCTGGTGGCGAACCCGCCGTATATACCAAGAGGCTCGCTTGCCTCTTTGCAGCCCGAGGTCAGGCGCGAGCCGCAGAGCGCGCTTGACGGCGGCAAGGACGGACTCAGCTATTACCGCACGATCATGCGGGTGTACGCGGAGCAGCTAAAGCCGGGCGGACACATTTGCTTTGAGGTCGGGATAGGCCAAAGCGAACAGGTCGCGCAGATATTGCGTGAGAACGGTTGCTCCGATATAGAGGTCGCGGACGACTATGCAGGTATTCCGCGCGTTGTCAGCGGGAGCGTAGGCCAAGCCGCGTATTAAATTTTGTTTAGCGGGCAAAATGAGCTTGTACTTTTGAGTGATTGCGTATATAATATTGTGGGAGCTTGGAATAAATAAGGAGGGTAATTCGATGCAAAAGAACACCTTTTTGGCGGCGTTAGCGCTGTTTATAGCGGCGGTGGGCGTAGTTATCGCGCTCGCTGCGTACTTTAAGAACAGAAGCAGCTATCTGTTCGACGAGGATGACGACGATTTTTTCTTTGAGGACGACGATTTAGACGATTATTACGATGAAGACGAAGCCGACGAGGACGAAGCCCCGGAGGACGCCGAAGAGAGCGAATAACCGGCTTTGAGCCGGACATAATACTCTCTGTGTGCCGCAAAGAACACGGGCTTTGACGCCCGAACGCTATATATAGAAAAGGGGCTGACGCATAAGGATTTTAAAGAATCCTGAGCGTCAGCCCTGACTTTTGAGAAAAGAAAGTAGAAAACTGAAAGAACATGAGAAAAAGCG
>QMCE01001294.1_pt1 | contig 30571 bp, 26 predicted proteins | sample 1821851 | NCBI WGS metagenome assembly QMCE01 (sample SAMN09453174, study PRJNA476694) | Termite gut metagenome, whole genome shotgun sequencing project. | isolation source: worker | host: Odontotermes sp. | place: South Africa:Pretoria | collected 2016-01-28 | reverse complement strand
GCAAAGAAAAAACCGCATAAACAAAGCGTTTATGCGGTCTGTGGCGGAGCGGGTGGGATTCGAACCCACGTGCGGTTGCCCGCAAACTGATTTCGAGTCAGCCCCGTTATGACCTCTTCGATACCGCTCCGTACGCCTGATTATTTTATCAGAATAATACGCTTAAGTCAACCACATTGACAAACTTATCTTTGGAGGTTAAACTAAAGCATGAATCAATATTAATTCGGAGCTTTATATGCAAAAAATCATAGGATATATGCGGCGGGCCGTCACGGACTACGACATGCTTAAGGACGGCGATGTTTTGGGTGTGGGCTTAAGCGGGGGAAAGGATTCATCAGCTCTTTTGGCGGGTCTTTTGCGGTTAAGGCAGTTCTTGGGCGTGCGTTTTGACATGATAGGCCTAACTGTCGACCCCTGTTTTAACGGCGCAGAGACAGATTATTCCGCTCTGACAGCCTTATGCGAGTCGCACGGCGTAAAGCATATTGTGCGGCGCAGCTACCTGGGCGACATTATCTTCAAGCAGCGCGCGGAGAGCAACCCGTGCAGCCTCTGCGCCAGAATGAGGCGCGGCATGCTTCACGACCTCTGCAACACACACGGCGCGAACAAGCTAGCTTTAGGGCACCACAGGGACGACGCTGTGGAGACCTTTGTAATGAACCTATTTCATGAGGGCAGGCTGGGCTGCTTTCAGCCTGTGACATATTTGTCCCGAAAGGACATTACTATGATTCGGCCACTGGTCTACGCGCTCGAAAAGGATATACGTTCCGCCGTGAATCGAAATCGTTTGCCGGTGGTAAAGAGCAAGTGCCCGGTGGACGGAGCGACAGCGAGGGAGGACGCCAAGCGCTGGATCGCGTCCATGGAGAAAAACGAGTGCCCCGGGCTTTCAAAAAAGATTTACGGCGCGGTCAAACGGGCGCATTTAAGCGGTTGGTAAGCATTTAGTACAAAAAGGGAAAGGACTGGTAAGCAGTGGCTCAGGCACAGAGAAAATACCCTATATTTTCGGCTTGCGGGCTAAACTGCGGCTTGTGCCCGCGTTACTACACAGACGGAAAATCGCGCGCGCTGCCCCGGCTGCGGAGGCGCTGATTTTTCCACCACCCGCCCCAGCTGCGGCGCTCTTTCCTGTTGCAGGCGCAACGGGCTTGAGTTTTGCTGGCAATGCGTGGATTTCCCTTGCCCAAAATACGATGGAGCGGATAAATCGGACTCGTTCATCACGCACAAAAATCAGTTCCGCGACATGGGCAGGGCGCGCAGCGAAGGTCTGGGCGCTTACATTACCGTGCTCGAAGAAAAAATGGAGATTTTGAAGCTCCTGTTGGAGAGATATAACGACGGAAGAATGAAGAACTTTTACTGTATAGCGGTAAACCTTATGGAGTTAGAGGACTTAAGGGCGGCCATGGCAAAAATCCAAGAGGAGGCGGCCCCCAATATACCCATCGCGGAAAAGGCAGCCATTGCGTCGCGAACGTTTAGTTCGGCGGCGTTCAGGCTCGGGATCGAGCTGAAGCTGCGCAAGAAAAAGATAGAAGCAATGTAAAGCTAATATCATTTACACTGCATGTATATTAGCATATATTAGCCATTCAATTCATGCGTATGTGTAAAGCGATATACTATTACATCTAAAATACCTTTTAAAACGACAGCATGATCTTGTTTTATGGAGATGTGCGTATGGAACGTCTCAGGCAAATAGAGCAATTTATCCGTGAACTGATAAAACGGCAGGAACTCGCGTTTTTGGGTTCGGTGGACGGGGAGGGCTTTCCCGCTATCCGCGCGATGCTTCGTCCGCGCAAATGCGATGATATTCATGAAATGTGGTTTACCACCAATACGCCTTCGGATAAAATAACGCACTACACGCAAAACCCAAAAGCCTGTCTTTATGTCTGCGACCCGGTGCGGTTTCAGGGCGCGCTTTTAAAGGGGCATATTCAGCTCTATGACGCTGCCACTGAAAAAGAGCGGCTGTCAACGCTTGGCGACGTGCTGTATTATCCAAATGGGCACGCCGAGGCGGGGTATGTGGCGCTAAAGTTTTCGGCGGTCGGCGGCAGGGTTTATAATCAACGCGGGTCTGAGGATTTTAGGGTGTAGTGATATAGACGTAAAAGAGGTCTTGACAGGAGATTTAAATTATGTGGGAAGATAAAAATGTTTTTCATGAATTGATTCGCTGCACTACCATTAAACATGGAGAAGCTTTGTTAAAGTACGGCTCATTAAAATTCAATCCTGCAATTAATTGGAAAAAAGATGATAATCTAGGTCGCGGAGATCCACTAGAGGGGGCGTTTGCTGCTTGTTACTCTTCTGAATTGTTAAAAGTAAGATATTATGAAACGAAATACAATGATGTGACTGTTGAAAACCGTGGAACGTTGACCTATTTTTTTAGGGATTCGACAATGAACCTCCCTTGCATTTGTTTTTTCGCGCCAAAAGCTAAGAGATTTAATTTTACCAATTCGAAAAGAACTGAGATGACGGGGATTATTGATGGTCAATACTTTCAGGATATTTTCGGTAGCGTAGATGCTGACACGATAGAAGAAAACAAGCCAATGGTGATTTTTATTGCGAGAAGATATGAATTTGAAAATCGTCTGAAAATAGCTTTGATGAAAATTGGTATTAAACATAACGAGATATTATTTGAACCGATAGAGTATTATAATAAGATGGAGCCTTTCTATGTTAATACCGTTCCTGAGGACCACCCAAGTAATAAAATTGCGGGATTAATAGCAAAAAATGTGCAACTGTCACATCAGGATGAATACCGGGTTATAATCGACACAGCTAATGAAGATGCAAAAAAAGCTCTACTGGAAAGCCCTATATGCATAGGGAATATATCAGATATTGCAATTGGAATAAAAGACGCATTTGAATATGGTGTACAAATTACGCGAGGTGATTTATACGATGTTTCATCGTATATGAAGAAATAATTCTACCTCAGATAAACCCCTTTCGCCGTGTATTCATATCCGCATTTTAGCGGGGTGGGAAGCCCCAGCGAGTAAAGGTCGGTGGCGTTGGCTTCCAACCTTGCAAAGCGCTCGCACGCGCCGCCAAGATTACGCAATGACGCAAGGCTTGTGCCGAATGGCAGCAGGCTTTGTTTTTTTATTGTCGGCAAAAGCTCCCGTCCGCGCGCGGAAAAGCCCAGCGCGCGGATATATGGCGGCGGAGTATCAACGTCGTCCGCGGTGACGCCCAGAAAGGCGGAAAGAACAAGCCTGCGCACCCGCGCCATGGTGTAGCGCTTTGTTTTAAGCCCGCGTTCCAATTCTTCCAGTGTGCGGGCTTCGCGTATCGCCGCGTAAAACCTGTGCTCAAGTCCCTCGGAAATATCCGGCAGAACGGCTAATTCTTTACGATTAAGCCTGCGAAGATGCGAGAGCACGGCTATCTCAAGCTTTGCGCTGTCGTGCGGCATGAGCTTTGCAGCGAACGCATTTTCGTATACGGCAAGCGCTGCCTCAGGTACATTTTCTCTTAAAAGCGCATGGTCGTAGATTTGTGCTCTTAAATAAGACGCGCTTGCAAGACCCCGCTCTCCGCCGCCAAGCGCCGCGCAGTCGTGGGCTTGTCCGACCCGGCGTATAGTAAACGGAGCAGCCTTTAAGCCCTGCAAACCGGCCTCGCGCAGATACTCAACAGCGAGCGCGTTGTTTGGGGACGAAAGCAGCGAGGCCATCTCGCCGCCGTATATTTCCCGTACGGCACGCTCCCGGGCCTTTGCGAAAGTAAGGCCCTGCTTTAGTATCTCGCGCATCATATGCGTGACACGTTTTTCGTCCACGGCCTTAGCAAGAAGCCCGAGCTTTTCGACGTCGCCGCACTCGCTGCCGAACGCAAGCATGTCCACGCATCCAAGCGCTTTTAACAGGAACACGCCTCCTTTCGCGAACCTTTGGGCCGTAGCGGAGCAGTACGGCAGAGGAAGCTCGACCACGAGGTCGGCGCCGCATTTCAGCGCGGTCAGCGCGCTCCGCGATCGCCGCAGAGCCGCGCTGGACAAAATTCCCGCTCATCACGCAGACAACGGCTTCGGCGCCGTTGTTGCGCGCGGCGCTTATCAGCGCCAGATGCCCGTTGTGGAACGGATTGAATTCGGCAATGATCCCGCATACCGGCATATTATCACCTCAAAAAACTAAAGGGCGGCTACGCGCCGCCCCATGAGTCATTATTTATACGACGCCCTTGAGCTTCGCCGTGGCGACGATCTTTTTAAGGGCGGTGGCGTAAGCGCTTTTGCGCAGTGTAACGGATTTTTCTCTTGCAAGGTCGAATATCTCTTTACATGCCTTGACCATTAATTGTTCCATGGACTCGTTGACCCGGTTTTCGTCCCAGTAGTAGTTTTGCAGATTCTGCACCCACTCAAAGTAAGAAACCACGACGCCGCCCGCGTTTGCAAGAATATCCGGGACGAGCACAACGCCATTTTTCGCGAGGATATCGTCCGCTTCGGGAGTGGTTGGTCCGTTCGCGCCTTCGATTATATACTTGGCCTTGACGTCGGCGGCGTTCTTCTCTGTAATCTGCCTTTCCAGAGCGGCGGGGACCAGAACGTCCACCGGCAGGGTGAGTATCTCCTCGTTTGAGATGCGGCTCAGACCCTCGGCGTCGTAGCCGCTGAGCAGGTTGCCGCGCTTCTGCGAAAGATACGCGAGTATTCCGGGGATGTCGAGTCCTGATTCCTTATATATGCCGCCTGAAACGTCGCTCACCGCGACTATTTTCGCGCCGGCCTGAGAGATAAACTTGGCGGAGATGCTGCCGACGTTGCCCATGCCCTGAACTGCAACAGAGACGTCGCCCATATTTACTCCGTTGTCCTTGAGTATCTCGCGCAGAGCTATAGAAATACCGCGCCCGGTGGCTTCGGTACGGCCCAGGGAGCCGCCTATCTCAATGGGTTTGCCGGTGACCACTCCGGGTGTGTCGGCACCCTTTAGCTTTGAATAAGTGTCCATTATCCAGGCCATGATCTCTCCGTTAGTGTTGACGTCCGGCGCGGGAATATCCCTTTCGGGACCGATAACGGGAGCGATTCTTTCGGTGAACTTGCGGGTGAGGCGCTCAAGCTCGTCCCTAGAAAGCTTTGTGGGGTCAACACATACCCCGCCCTTGCCGCCGCCGTATGGTATACCCGTTACCGCGCACTTGAAAGTCATCCACGCCGCAAGCGAGCGGACTTCGTCGGCGTTGACATCCTGATGATAGCGGATACCGCCCTTACCGGGGCCGCGAACGCTGGAATGCAGCACCCTGTAGCCCTCGAACACGCGAATCGAGCCGTCGTCCATTTTTACGGGAAAGGTGGTCTTTAGCTCACTTTCGGGGTACATGACGGATATGTAGTCCTTTTCCTCGAGTCCCAGGATATCCGCCGCGTTCTTTATGCAAGCTATTACATTGTCGTAGAGATTCTTCTCCATTAAGTTTTTCGCTCCTTTCGTGTTGCCCTGCATTAAATTTTACGGAAACTAGCGTATCATATTTCGGAAAAAATGTAAATACAAAAACCCGATAAAAAAACAGAAAAACCAATTTTTCTATTGCATTTTGCACGGAATTAAGATAATATTATACGCGTAAATGACTAACAAAAGGATTGGAAGGAAAAAATGAACATTCTGGTAATCAACGCCGGGAGCTCGTCGCTGAAATATCAGCTCATTAACATGGAAGACGAGAGCGTCCTGGCAAAAGGGCTCTGCGAGCGCATCGGGATAGAAGGCTCGAACATCTCGCACAAGACCGGCGACTACGCCACTCAGCTCGAGATCGCGTTTCCCACCCATGCCGAGGCGTTTAAAGAAGTGGTGAACCAGCTTTCTACGGGGGAACACGCTGTAATTTCCAGCATGGACGAGATCCATGCGGTGGGCCATCGCGTGGTGCAGGGAGCCGACGTTTTCGGCGAGTCTGTCCGCGTGACCGACGAAGTCCTCAATACCCTGGAGCCGCTGAACGACCTCGCGCCGCTGCACAACCCGGCTAATATCATGGCTATTCGCGCCTGCATAAGCGTGTTCGGCAAGGATCTGCCACAGGTAATAGTCTTCGACACGTCCTTTCACGCCACTCTGCCGCCTCGCGCGTATATGTACGCGACGCCCTACGAGTGGTACGAAAAGCACAGAATACGCAAATACGGCTTCCACGGCACAAGCCACCGCTATGTCTCAAGCCGGTACGCACAGCTTGTCGGCAAGCCGATCTCTGAGCTTAAGCTCGTCACCTGCCATCTTGGCAACGGCTCGTCTATCACCGCCGTGGACGGCGGAAAGTCGGCAGACACTACAATGGGCTTCACGCCCCTTGACGGCGTGGTCATGGGAACGCGCTCGGGGGCGATCGACCCTTCTATCATCGCGTTTGTCTGCGAAAAGGAAGGCCTTACCCCTCAAGAAGTGACAAGCATTCTGAATAAGAAATCGGGGTATCTGGGCGTCACCGGCGCGACGAGCGACCAGCGCGACCTTATAAGCTCGGCTTCAAACGGCGACGAAAAATCAAGACTTGCGCTTGACATGCAGCAGTACAGCGTCAAAAAGTATATAGGCGCTTACGCCGCCGCAATGGGCGGACTTGACGCCGTTATCTTCACGGGCGGAATCGGCGAAAACTCCACCCACGCAAGGCGTGGCGCGCTCGAGGGTCTTGAGTTCATGGGAATAGGCCTTGACATGGAAAAGAACAATTCCACACGTGCGGTGGAAGCAGAGATAACCAAGCCGGGCTCTAAGGTCCAGGCATGGATTATCCCCACAAACGAGGAGCTAGTCATCGCCAGAGACACCAAGGCTCTTATTTAAACGACAAAACTAAAACGTCCCCCTGTTCAATACAAGGGGACGTTCTTTACGGGTTTTAAAGCTAGTCGTGAACGTGGGTGATCTCTCTGTCGCGAAACAGCATCGTCAGGGACCATATACCGCCCAGCGCGATAAGCGTGTAGCATATGCGGCTTAGCATGGCGCCTGTCCCGCCGAACATAAACGCGATCGCGTCGATCTGAAACAGGCCGACGAGCCCCCAGTTGACGGCGCCTATAATGACGAAGATAAGAGCTATCTTATCCAGCACAATATATCACTCCTAAATGTTTTAATGGACCAAACAGTCCGCGAACATAGTATTTGCGTTCAAAACGCCGTTATTCAAAAACAGCCATTTTCTTACAAGTATAATATTGCTTGTATACTTGCCGCGAGATTAACATATTTTAACTTTACATTGCTTTCCGGTTGTGATATAATTCTGTGGTACCTTGTTCCGGGATTGGGGATATAAGCCCGTAACGCTTTAAGTATCGGGATTCTCACCCGCCTCTTTCTCAGATTAAGGAATAATTTATGAGGTGAAAACATGCTGCTGAAAGAAGAAAAAAACGCCGTAATCGAAGCTAACAAGCTTCACGAGGGCGACACAGGCTCGCCCGAGGTCCAGATCGCGATCCTCACCAAGAGAATTAACGACTTGACCGAACACCTGAAAATACACAAAAAAGACCACCACAGCCGCCGCGGCCTGCTCAAGATGGTCGGTCACAGGCGCAACATGCTCAACTATCTCAAGAAAAAGGACATAGAGCGTTACCGTGTGCTCATCGCAAAGCTGGGCATAAGAAAATAGAATCAGAAAACGTATGGGCGGGGGTTACACCGCCAGTACAATGCTTGGGCGGGCGGCAAAACGCCGCCCCCTACCAGTACGAATATTCACCCAGACGGCATTTATTATTTTAGCAGTGAGTTAAGCCCCGGCAGGGGCCGGGGTTTAACTTATTGCTAAATGTAATTGCCGCCGCAACTGTTAAGAATGGAGGCAATTACCCGTAATGTTTGAAAATTTCAAAACCTTCGAGACCACCTTCGCGGGCCGTCCGATAAGCTTTGAGACCGGCAAAATGGCGGCCTTGAGCAACGGCAGCGTGTTGGTGAGGTATGGCGACACCACAGTGCTCGTCAATGGACTTTGAGGAAAAGATGTACTCGGTAGGCAAGATCCCCGGCTCGTTTTTAAAGCGCGAAAGCCGTCCCAGCGAAAAGGCCGTGCTGGCCTCCCGCATGGTGGACAGGCCTATCCGCCCGTTATTCCCCGACGGTCTGCGCAACGACGTAACAGTCGTGATGACCGTGCTCTCGGCCAATCAGGACTATTCGCCCGAGATCGCGGGCATGTTCGGGACCTCTTTGGCTCTGTCGATCTCTGACATCCCGTGGAAAGGCCCGATAGCTGGCGTAAACGTCGGTCTGGTTGACGGCGAAGCTGTGCTCAACCCGGACGAAAAGCAGCGCGCCAAAAGCGATCTAGCCCTCACCGTAGTGGGTACGGAAGACAAGGTCTGTATGATTGAAGCCGGTGCGAATCAGGTTGACGAAGCCACGATGCTCGAGGCTATTAAGCTCGCCCACGCCGAGATCAAGGACATGGTCGCGTTCATCAAAGATGTGCAGGCCCAGATAGGGAAGACAAAGATTAACTTCGAGGAGATCAAAGTAGACCCCGAAATGTTCGAAAAGGTCAAGGACTTCGCCATTGACCGTATTAAATACGCGCTGGACACCGACGACAAAAATATCCGCGAGGAAAGACTCAAGCCGATAAAGGAAGATATCCACGCGGAGTTTGACGAAGAGTACGCCGAAAAGCTTCCCATGCTGGACGAGTGCATTTACAAGCTGCAAAAGTACGTGGTGCGCCGCTGGCTCTTGGACGAACAGAAGCGCGTCGACGGCCGCGGAATGGACGAGATACGCCCGCTGCACGCCGAGGTGGGGCTTATCCCGCGCGTACATGGCTCCGGCATGTTCACGCGCGGCCAGACGCAGGTGCTCACAATCGCCACGCTTGGCGCCATGAGCGACGCACAGCGGCTTGACGGGCTTGACGCGCAGGAAAACAAGCGCTACATGCACCAGTATAACTTCCCCAGCTATTCCGTGGGCGAGACAAGGCCCTCCAGAGGTCCCGGCCGCCGCGAGATCGGCCACGGCGCACTTGCCGAAAAGGCGCTGGAGCCCGTGATCCCGGCCGTTGAGGACTTCCCCTACGCTCTCAGGCTTGTCTCGGAGGTCCTGTCATCCAACGGCAGTACCTCTCAGGGTTCCATCTGCGCGTCAACCCTTGCGCTTATGGACGCCGGCGTTCCCATCACCGCGCCCGTTGCGGGAATCTCCTGCGGGCTTATCACCGAAGGCGACCGCTGGATGACGATGGTAGACATCCAGGGCGTTGAGGATTTCTTCGGCGACATGGACTTTAAGGTCGGCGGCACGCACAAGGGTATAACGGCTATCCAGATGGATATAAAAATAGACGGTCTCACTTTCGAAATAATAGAGGAAGCCTTTGCGAAGTGTAAGAAGGCAAGAGAGTATATCCTGGACGAGATTATGCTCAAGTGCCTGCCCGAACCCAGACCGGAGCTTTCGGAGTTCGCGCCCAAGATGCTCACTCTGACGATCCATCCGGATAAGATCCGCGAAGTCATCGGCAGCGGCGGCAAGGTTATCCAGCGCATCTGCGCCGAAAACGACGTAAAGATCGACATCGAGGACGACGGCAGCGTGTTTGTGCTTGCTACCAATATTGATAACGCCCGCGCCGCCGTACAGGTGATAAAGACGATTGCGGAGGACCCGGAGGTCGGCGCGTACTACAAGGGCAAGGTCACGAGGCTGATGCAGTTCGGCGCGTTTGTCGAAATCGCTCCCGGCAAGGAGGGACTTGTGCATATCTCCAAGCTCGACGTAAACCGCGTGGAAAAGGTCGAGGACGTCGTTTCAGTGGGCAGCGAGGTTTTGGTCAAGGTGACCGAGATAGACTCTCAGGGCCGCATAAATCTTTCCCGCAAGGACGCATTGCTTGCAATGGAGAGAAAGAACGCCGACAAGGCTGTTGACAATTGACATTTAACAATTAACATTTAACAAAAGCCACGGTCGCGATTTGCAACCGTGGCTTTTGTTGTGCGGGCTGCGCTTTTTATGCGTAAGCCCTGTTTTTGATTTACAATGTGACGCCGTTTTTAAACAGCGCGATTTCTCTAATGCCGTTTTGTTCCGTCTTTGAATATTCCTCGCCGCTTGCCAGGCGAATAACATACTCGTAAAGCTTGTCCGAAAGTTCCTTAAGGCTTTCGCCCTCAACAAGCGTTCCCGCGTTAAAATCCATCCAGCCGGGTTTGCGTTTGTAGAGCGGCGTATTGCTGGATATCTTCACAGTCGGTATCGGCGAACCGAATGGCGTGCCGCGCCCTGTGGTGAAGAGTACGAGCTGCGCGCCGCTCACCGCCAGCGCGGTTGAAGAAACAAGGTCGTTGCCCGGACCCTGTAACAGGTTGAGCCCTTTTTGGCGCAATTCGTCGCCGTACAAGAGCACGTCCTCTACCGTTGAAGTTCCGGCCTTTTGCGTACAGCCAAGCGATTTATCCTCAAGCGTCGTTATACCGCCCGCCTTGTTGCCGGGGGAGGGGTTCTCATAGACCGGTTGGTCGTGGGAGATAAAATAATCCTTGAAGCCGTTTATAAGCTCAACCGTTTTTCGGAAAGTCGCCTCGTCTTTGCAACGGTTCATCAGTATTGTTTCCGCGCCGAACATTTCGGGGACCTCCGTGAGTATCGCCGAGCCGCCCTCTGCGACCAGCATATCCGCGAACGCGCCGACGAGCGGGTTTGCGGTTATGCCAGAAAATCCGTCGCTTCCGCCGCATTTTAAGCCAACCGTCAGCATAGAGGTCGGCAGCTCTTCACGGGCGTCGTTTTGCGACGCCGCAATAAGCTTGTCCACAAGCTCAAGCGCTGCCGCGACCTCGTCGCCGTGCTCCTGACATACCAGGAATTTCACGCGGTCATCGTCGACTTCGCCCAAAAGCTCCCGCATTCCTTCTATGTGGTTGTTCTCGCAGCCAAGCCCCAGCACAAGCGCTCCGCCCGCGTTGGGATGCTTTACAAGCCCGCACAGGGCTTTTTTTGTGTTCTCGTGGTCGTCGCCAAGCTGGGAGCAGCCGTAGGTATGGGCAAAGCTGTACACTCCCTGAACGCTGCCGCGCAATAAGCTCTGAGCCTTTTTGGCTATAGCCTCGCCGATCGCGCTGACGCAGCCGACAGTCGGGATGATCCAAATCTCGTTGCGGATTCCCGCCTTGCCGTTCGCCCGTTTAAAGCCCATGAAGCTGCCGGTCGGGCGGGGTGGGGGAGTGGTGAGATTCGGCTCGTAGACGTATTCAAGCTGGCCGCTCAAGGCGGTTTTCATGTTGTGGCTATGAACATGCGCGCCCGCTTTGATCTCGGATGTGGCGCGACCTATGGGATAACCGTATTTTAAAACTTCCGCCCCGGCGGGTATGTCGCTTAGCGCAACCTTGTGCCCGAATGGTACGCCGCCGTCCGGTTCAAGAGCGACCGCAACATTGTCTGCGGGGTTTATCTTTATAGTTTTCATAACAGAGTCTCTTCTACGGCGCGTCGCATGCCCTTGTCGCGGATGCCTTGCAGGCAGCCGCCAACAAGTCCGGCAAGCCCGGGGACGGTTGTAAGGTCGCAGCCCCAGAAATCGGTCCGGCTCAAAAACGCCGTGGCAAGCTCCGCCGCCGCAAGGTCTTTGTTTTTGGCAAAGAAGGCGAGCACCGGCGCATCGTCCATGATATCATATAAGTCATCTCCGCGCTTGCCTACCAACTTTTCACCGTCGGGTTCGCCGCAGTAAAAGGCCATAAGCGCCGCAAGCGAGAAGCAAAGGATATTGGGCAGGCGGCCATACTTTTCCTGAGTTTCAAGTATCGTTGGCAACACGCGGGCTTTGAACTTTGATACCGAGTTTAGCGCTATAGACAGCAGATTATGCTTGATATACGGATTCTCAAAGCGCTCCATGACGCTGGCGGCAAAGGCCTTTACTTCGTCGGCCGGCAGGGGCACCATAGGGGCCAGATCGTCAAAGACGGCCTTTTCTAAAAATGCGCGCGCGGTTTTGTCGTTCATCATTTCTCCGACCGTATTAAGTCCGCAAAGGTAAGCCGCCAACACGGACGACGTGTGCGCGCCGTTCAAAATGCGCACCTTGCGCTCCCGGTATGGCTGGAGATTATTCGTGAATATCACGGGCAGGCCCGCTTTGTCAAGCGGGAATTCCTTTTCAACCGCCGCAGGGTTGTCGCTTTCAATTACCCACAGCGCGAATGGCTCGCCCGTGACGATCATTTTGTCGGCATAACCGAACTCCGCCTCAAGCGCGGCGGCTTCGTCTCTGGGGTAGCCGGTTACGATTCTGTCTACAAGCGTACTGCAAAACTTGTTCGCGCCGGTAAGCCAGTCGCAGAAATCCTTTGGCAGCTTCCACAGTCCTGCCAGCTTGAGGCAGCACTCCTTTAGCTTTGCGCCGTTTTTTTCGATTAGCTCAACCGGCAGTATTATGAGCCCCTTGTCAGCCGCGCCGCCAAAATGTATGTAGCGCTCGTAAAGGAATTTTGTGAGCTTGCCGGGAAACGTTTTGGGCGGGCAGAGCGCCAGTTCGTCGCTTTCGTCGTAGACTATGCCGGCCTCCGTGGTGTTTGAGACAATAAATTTTAGCTCATTGCTTTTGGCAATGGCGGAGTATTTTTCGTACTCCTCATGGGAGCCAACCGCGCCGGAAACGCATGTCACTACGCGCTTTTCCACTTTGTCTGCGTTGTCCTGCCTGCCGCGCAGAAGCACGGTGTACACGCAATCCTGCCCTTTAAGTGCGTCGAGGCTGCCAAACGGGATAGCCTTGACGATTTGAACATTGCCGTCAAAGACATTTTTCTCGTTGGCGACGTCGATAATATACTCCACAAAAGCGCGAAGAAAATTACCTTCGCCAAACTGGAGTACCTTTACCGGCCTGTCTGTCTTGTTGATAGTCTGGTTTACCGTTTTCATTTCTTATCCTCCAAACGCTGTGATGTCGTTATTAAAATAAAGTATATATTTCCCTGAGGATTATGTCAATAAATATATAACAATTAAAAAAAAACAAATAATCCGGCGAATAAGCAAAACACCGGACTTAACATGAAATATTTACCTTTAAAGCATGCAAATACTGTTGCTTTTTAATGGTTATAATGTTATACTGTCCAAAAGGGGCGATGATAATGCTGCTCGATTACGATTCACCGACTACTCTGCAATATCAATTAAGAGCAAAGCTGGTCGAACGCATTAGCCGCGGGGAATGGCAGACCGGTACGCGGATTCTCAGCGAGCGTGAAATATGCGAGGAATACGGCGTCAGCCGTATAACCGTACGCGAGGTCGTGGGCGGTCTGGAGCGCGAGGGCTTTCTGGTCCGCAGGCAAGGGAAAGGTACTTTTGTAAAGGATTTAAGTGACGAACCCGAACAAAAACCCATATTTAAGTTTACAGATACTGTTCGCGCGCTTGGTATTAAAACGGCTACCAGAGTTCTTGACTACGTTATCATGCCATGTAAAGCTCTTGAAGCGCGCGAGCTTGGAATTTCGGAGGGGGAACGCATTTATAGGATAGAGCGCCTCCGCTCTATAGACGGCGCGTTGTTTTCGCTTGAGGTCTCGTATATTCCTGTTTCGGTCGCTCCAGGAATGACAGAAGCTTCTGTAAAGGAATTAGGCCTTACGGCAGCTTTGAAGCATCATGCGGGGATTTCTCCCGACTTTGCATCCGAGACGATTGAAGCCGTAAGCTGTCCTGAAAAGCCGTCTATGATGATCGGCATAAAGAGGGACTCTCCGGTACTTAAAATTCGCAGGCTGACAAAAGCAAAGGGAAAAAGCCTCGAGCTTTGCGAAAGCATCATGAAGCAAGACAGGTTCAAGTATATTGTTGAGATAAAATAATTTCTAGCGCCGGCATATTTCTTCGCCGCCGCATGCCGGATCAGGCTCGCACAGGCCCTTGACCGCTTCCATAGTAAGCATCTCCTTGCTGAGCAGCGATAAAAAAAGCCCCAAATTGTAAAAAGACCTGTCGTTGAGGCTGCAAAAAAGGTAATTGCTGAAATATGTAATTAGTGTATTGAGTTTTACAGGGTCCATAATTATCTCTCCCCCGAGAAGCATTAAGCACCTAACTCATACTATGCTGGTATGCGTCCGATGGCTACGGCTCGACGGTATGCCTTCAAAATAACTGGCTTATCCTGTCAGAATATGTTATAATTATTTTTATACCCCATTATTGAAGATGTGAAACGGAGTGATGATTTTGAACAGCAGAGAGACGTCAATAAAAAGGGCCGAGGAGCTTGGGCTTTACAATCTGCCGTATGAAGAGGCGAGGAAAAATATCGTCACAGGTACGGGCGGCGCTTTCCGAGAGTGGTATTCGGTTCAGAAAGAAAAAATAATGTCCATGCTTGGTGCGACGGATGACGACTGGGACAATTGGATCTGGCAGTTCCGCAACCGCACGGACGATCTTGACTTTTTATGCGAGGTTCTGGCTCTTTCCGACAAAGAGCGCGAAGAGATAAACAAAGTCGCCGAAAAATACCGTTGGGCTATCACACCTTATTATCTCGCGTTAATAAACCCGCTCGACCCGAATGACCCAATACGCCGACTCAGCGTGCCGAGCGCCGCGGAGCTGGAGGGAACCGGCCAGACCGACCCTATGGACGAGGAACACACCAACCCCGCGGGGGTAATAACCAGACGGTATCCCGACAGACTGATTATAAACGTGACGAACGCCTGCGCCATGTTTTGCAGGCATTGCCAGCGCCGCCGGGGAATCGGCGGGTACGACACGGACTCGGGCGCCCAGCTGATCATGGAGTCGGTTCAGTACATACGCGAAAACCCCGAAATACGAGATGTGCTTATCACCGGAGGCGACCCGCTGACTCTGCGCAACGGCTTTTTAGAGGATTTACTGTCTGAGCTAAGGGAAATCCGCCATGTCGAGATTATACGCATAGGCACGAGGACGATCGTGACGATGCCGCAGAGGATTAGCTGGGATCTTGTCGAGATGCTGAAAAAGTACCATCCCATCTACGTAAACACGCAGTTCAACCACCCGCAGGAGATGACGCGCGAGGCGATCACCGCCTGTAACCGTCTTGCCAACGCGGGCATACCCGTGGGCAATCAGATGGTGCTTTTAAGGGGTGTAAACGACGACAAATACACGGTAAGACTTTTAAACCACGAGCTCTTGAAAGCGCGCGTGCGGCCGTATTACATATTCCACGCCAAGCAGGTCATTGGCACCGGGCATTTTACGACCTCTGTTGACACGGGGATAGATATCATGGAGCATCTGCGCGGCCACACCTCCGGCATGGCGATTCCCACATATATTGTGAACGCGCCCAAGGGCGGCGGAAAAACGCCGATCCTGCCGCAGTACATGCTGGACCGCGACGAGAACAGCGTAACCTTCCGCACCTGGGAGGGGAAAGAATTCGTGTATCCGAACCACTAATTTCAGTTTACAGGTGACAGTTGATAGTGGATAGTTAAAAACAGCGGGCTTTGCTCAACTGGCATAGCCCGCTTTATGTTTAACTGTCAATTGTCAACTGTAAACTGTCAATTGCGTAAGCTCTGTATCGGCGCGGGTATCTGCCCGCCGCGCGAAATGAATTTAGCGGGAGAAAACCTGTTAACAGCCATAATTGGTCCCTCGCCGAAAAGGCCGCCGAAGTTGAGTTCTTCTCCGGCCTTTTTTCCTATTGCGGGTATCACGCGCACCGCAGTAGTTTTGCCGTTTATCATACCGATCGCGGCTTCATCCGCGATGATTGCAGAAATTATTTCCGCGGACGTGTCGCCGGGTATAATTATCATGTCCAGCCCAACCGAGCACACCGCCGTCATGGCCTCCAGCTTTTCTAAAGAGAGCGCCCCGCGCCGCGCCGCGTCTATCATCCCGGCGTCCTCGCTGACGGGAATAAATGCTCCGGAAAGTCCGCCGACCCTTGAGGATGCCATTACGCCGCCTTTTTTTACAGCGTCGTTCAATATTGCGAGCGCCGCCGTCGTGCCGTGCGCGCCGCAGCTTTCAAGCCCGATCTCCTCGAGGATATGCGCGACAGAGTCGCCCACTGCCGGGGTGGGAGCAAGCGAAAGATCCACGATACCGAACTGCACGCCCAGCAGCCTGCCGGCCTCCGCGCCCACAAGCTGGCCCATCCGCGTTATTTTGAACGCGGTCTTTTTTATTATGTCTGCGATTTCCGAGATATTCAAGCCGTCGCTGTTTTGCTCGGCGGCTTTGCGCAGGGCCGCCCGAACAACTCCGGGGCCTGAGACGCCCACGTTTATTACGCAGTCCGGCTCTCCCGCGCCGTGGAAAGTACCCGCCATAAAGGGGTTATCCTCCGGCGCGTTGCAAAAGACCACCAGCTTCGTCGCGCCTATACACTCGCGGTCGACGGTCCTTTTGGCGCATTCACGTACAACACCACCCATGAGATTTACGGCGTCAAGGTTTATCCCGGCCTTGGTAGAGCCTATATTCACCGACGAGCACACGACCTCTGTGGTGGAAAGCGCCTCGGGTATCGAGTTGATGAGTTTCAGGTCGCCGGGCGCGAAGCCCTTTTGAACCAGCGCGGAGTAACCCCCGATAAGATTCACTCCCACGGCCTTAGCGGCTCTTTCAAGGGTGCGGGCGTACTTTACCGGGTCTCCGCCGCTGGCTCCCGCAAGCATGGCGATCGGCGTGACTGATATACGCTTGTTGATAATCGGAATACCGTATTTGGCCTCTATATCCTCGCCGGTCTTCACGAGCTTGCCCGCAAGGCGGCAGATTTTGTCGTAGATTTTTTTATTGGATTTTTCTATGTCTCCGTCCGCACAGTCCAGTAAAGAAATCCCCATAGTAATGGTGCGAATGTCAAGGTTTTCTGATTGAATCATATTTATGGTTTCAAGTATTTCGTGGGTGTTAAGCATTGATTTCTCCTTATATAAATTCCCCTCCTGTGGAGGGGTGGCGCGTAGCGCCGGGGTGGTGAGTCCCTATATGCGGTGCATGGAATTAAAAATGTCCTCGTGCATTGCCGAAATCGCCATGCCCATCTCTTCGCCAAGCGTCCTAAGCTTTTCGGAGAAATCCGCGTAGCCGCAGTTTAGCTTTTCAACGTCAACCAGCATCACCATGGCGAAGAGGTCCTGCAGTACGTGCTGCGAAACCTCTAGTACGTTTGCGTTGCATTCGGCGCACTTTTGCGAAACCTTTGCGATTATTCCCACGGTGTCTTTGCCTATGACTGTTACGACAGCTTTCATTAAGGTTAGTCCTTTCGGTATATTATTTCTATAGTTGATATTTGTAGGGGGCGGCTTCCTAGACGCCCCGTGTAAATACAATATTTGTGGCGCGTCCGGGAGGCCGCGCCCTACATTTCATCCAGTTCCCGCAGCAGCCCGCCGGAGTCGAAGTCGCCGGGCATGTAGAAGCCCACAAGGTTTACTTCCGTAAGCGCCGCGCCGTCAGGCGCGCAGGAGCGCTTAAATTGCGCCGCAGAGAAGCGCTGGATAAACATGCGCAGCTTTTCTTTCAAGTACTCGCGGCCGTATTTTTCGCCGAAAGCAAGCTGCGCGTAAAGCAACAGCTTAGAGGGCGCGAAGCGATATTTGATAAAATAATACAGGAAAAAATCCAACAACTCGTAGGGCGCAAGTATGTCCTCGGTCTTTTGCCTGATGCCGCCGTCTTCTTCAGCGGGAAGAAGCTCAGGGCTGACAGGGGTCTCAAGCACCCCGTATAAAAGCTCCGCTATGTTTTTGTCGGGGTGGCCGTCAGCTAAATGCCTGACCATCGCCCTCAGGACAGTCTTTGTTATGCTGATATTCACGTTGTAGTTGGCGATATGATCCCCCGCAAAGGTGGTGAAGCCCAACGCCGCCTCGGAAAGATCCCCCGTGCCTACGACCATGCCGCCCGCCGCGTTGGCGAGGTCCAAGAGCACCTGCGCTCGCTCGCGTGCCTGCGCGTTTTCGTAGACGACGTCCTTTTTTCCGCTGTGGCCTATGTCCTCAAAATGCTGCAGGACGCTTTGGCGGATGGATATATCTCTGCATGTAGCGCCAAGCTGCTGTATCAGGCTTAGCGCGTTGTAGTATGTGGCGTCGCTGGTGCCGAAGCCCGGCATAGTCACGGCGATGATATTCCCGCGCGGCAGGCCCAGCGTATCCGCGGCGGCGCAGCAGCAGAGAAGCGCGGCGGTGGAATCAAGCCCGCCCGAGACGCCCAGCACCAGCCGGGAGATGCCTATGTTCTCCACGCGGGACACAAGTGAGCGTACCTGTAAATCAAACAGTTCATGGATATATTCGTCCCGGTTTTCTTTTGGCAAAAACGGGACGGGATCAACTTCTCTCAGGACGTCGGTGCGCATTACAGCGTCTATGCCATAGAATACCGGCGCGTCGACAAAGTATTTTCTGTTTGCTCTTATAATGTCAGCGTCGAGGTCGACAGTCCTATAAAAGCTCTCGTAACCGGCTTGTTCCTTGAACAGCGCTTCGCCGTCCTCAAAGACAGCGACAAAGCCGCGGTAAACATTCGGGGAGGAGGTCTCTCCCACGCCGCCGTTCACCAACGCCACAGCGCAGCCATTTTGCTTTGAGGCGGCTTTGGCCGCGCCGCAAAGCTCATCAAACTTACCCGCGTATACGGGAATGCACGCGGGAATAATTACAAGGTCGCAGTTAGTGTGGACGACTTCATTGACGCCGTACGCAACGCAGAAGCGAAAATCTCCCACCGTAAAAAGCTCGGCCGTCCGCCCTGCACCGGTATTTAGAATTTCTCCGCGATGGATAACGGCAATTTCGGCAGCAACATGCCCCGTTCGGCCGGAAAGAAGCCCAACAATGATATAGCCTTCTCTTTCTGCGGTGAGCGCGGCAAGCTCCTTAAGCGCCGCATCGCACTGCTCGCCGAACAGGCGGTGTGACGACAAATTCCCGCAATTACCACAAAGCGCCAGGGAGGGGAAGACAGTAAAGTCGCTTTGGGGCATGACTGCAAGCAGCTGCTTGATTTCCTCAACGCACTCGCGCGGGTTGCCCGCCCGCACCTTGTTTACGGCGGCGGTCAATCTAACAAAGCTCATATTATCACAAGCCTTCTTTATGAGTTGACAGTTGACAATGGACAGTTGACAGTTTAGATGAACACAATCAGATGAAATCAAATATATTGCGGAGCGTGCGCTTAAACTGTCAACTATCAACTTTCAACCATTAACTGATATTATACCACATGTTGTTAAATCATAACAAGTGTGTTATACTTATCTGCGGTTAAGGCTGTACCACAATTTTCTAGCTACTATTCGAAGGAGCTTCAAAAATAAATGAGCGCAAAAAAAACAGGTTCATACGGCAACGAATCAATATCTCAGTTAAAGGGCGCCGACAGAGTGCGCAAACGCCCGGGCGTCATATTCGGCTCAGACGGCTTGGAGGGCTGTGAGCACGCGGTGTTCGAGATAATCTCCAACTCGGTTGATGAGGCGCGTGAGGGCTTTGGCGACAGGATAATCGTAACAAAATATCTTGACAGCTCCGTTGAGGTACAGGATTTCGGCAGGGGAATCCCTGTGGACTACAACCAGAACGAGAAAAAATTCAACTGGGAGCTTGTGTTCTGCGAGCTATACGCCGGCGGAAAATTTTCGGACGAATACGGCTTTTCCCTCGGACTCAACGGTCTGGGCCTCTGCGCCACACAGTACGCCTCGGAGTACATGGACGTAGAGATTTTCCGCGACGGCTTCGTCTACCGCCTGCACTTTGAGCACGGCGAGATAACGGGCGAAATGCAAAAGGCCAAGACTTCAAAGCGGCAGACCGGTTCAAAGATAAAATGGCGGCCCGACATAGAGGTGTTTACTGAGATAGAGGTCACGGGTGAATATTTTAAAGATATTTTGAAGCGTCAGGCCGTGGTCAACAGCGGCCTTAAGCTTGTATACCGCGAGGAGACCGGATCCGGCTTTGAGGAAAGCGAATTCCTGTACGAGGATGGCATAGCGGGTTACGTAAAGGAGGTAGCGGGAGAGGACGCGTTCACCTCGGTTCAGCTTTGGCAGACCGAACGCGCCGGACGCGACCGTGAGGACAAACCAGACTACAAGGTGAAGCTGAGCGCCGCGCTGTGCTTTTCAAACCGCGTCAAGCTGTTGGAATACTATCATAATTCAAGCTTTTTAGAGCACGGAGGTTCGCCCGACCGCGCCGTCAAGGTGGCCAGCGTGGGGATAATAGACTCGTACCTGAAGCAGCAGCAAAAATATCTCAAGGCCGAAAGCAAGATCACATTCCAGGACGTTGAGGACTGCCTCGTGCTGGTATCGTCCAGCTTCTCCACCCAGACGTCCTACGAGAACCAGACGAAAAAGGCTATAAACAACAAGTTTGTCTACGAGGCCATGACAGACTTTTTGCGTCATGGGCTTGAGGTGTATTTTGTAGAGAATCCGGATGATGCGGCTAAGATAGCCGAGCAGGTGCTTATAAACAAGCGCAGCCGCGAAAGCGCCGAAAAGACACGGCAGGGCCTTAAAAAGAAGCTCGCCGGCAGCCTTGATATAGCCAACCGCGTGCAGAAGTTTGTGGATTGCCGCAGCCGCGATCTTTCAGTCCGCGAGCTGTATATCGTAGAGGGCGACTCGGCATTAGGCGCGTGCAAGCTGGGCCGGGACAGCGAGTTTCAGGCGATAATCCCAGTGCGCGGCAAGATACTGAATTGCCTCAAGGCCGAGTATGACAAGATATTCAAAAACGATATCATCACTGATATCATAAAGGTGCTGGGCTGTGGGGTGGAGGTCAGGGCCAAGGCGGGAAAAGAGCTTTCGTCCTTTGATATAGCGGGGCTGCGCTGGAACAAGATTGTCATCTGCACCGACGCCGACTACGACGGCTTTCAAATCCGCACGCTTATACTCACCATGCTTTACCGCCTTGTGCCTACTCTTATAAACAAGGGTTACGTGTATATAGCGGAGTCGCCGCTGTTTGAGATTACAGCAAAGGATAAAACCTATTTTGCGTACTCCGAGGCGGAAAAAAAACATATGCTTGAAGAAATTAACGGAAAGTACGCCCTGCAGCGCTCCAAGGGGCTGGGCGAAAACGAGCCCGACATGATGTGGCTTACAACCATGAACCCCAAGACAAGACGGCTTATAAAGGTTTCGCCCGCGGACGCCGCCGCGACAGCGGAGATGTTCGAGCTGCTTTTGGGCGACAACCTGCAGGGCCGCAAGGATTTTATCGCGGAGTTTGGCCAGAATTATCTGGACGCCGCGGATATATCATAGGAGGCAATAATGGGCTTAAGAATTGCTACTTTTGTACTGGCGGTGTTCACCGCGCTAATATCTTTATTGGCAGGTGTGGTCGCGATCGGCTCCGGCCAGGACGACACGTTGGCCTTTGACAGAGTGGACGCGCTGAACTCAGTCGCCGATATGCAGTTGAATCTGGAATGGCTTGACGCGCAGATATACCGTATTCTACTCTACTCCGGGTACTCCGATCAATGCGGACTGTTTGAAGAAGAAATGAGTTATTACATGCCGCTCATCCTCACCGAGAAAGAGCAACGGGTTTTTTCAGAGGTCGAGACGCTCTATTACAACAGCTACAAGCCTGGAATATTAATTATGCTTGAAATGGTACAGTCAGGCATCCCCCCCGAATTTCTTGAGCAGGAGACCGACGTCGTGATAACCGCTTATATGGATATGGCCGAAAATCTTCAGTATCTGCGGGATTTTGAAACCTCGATGATCGACGAATTGGAAAAACAGGACTTTAGCAATTACAATACTGCCTCGTTTGTCACGGTTTACATTATGGCGTTTACAGGTATGCTTTTTGTAGCGCTTATAACGCTTTGCGCGGTGGGGCTGGTTTCCGAGGGCCGGCGCAGACGGGAAGCACGCGCGCAGTATATGTACCCGCCGTATCAATACGGGGGCGGGGAATATGGTCCGACTTTGGACAACGATTATGAAAACAGAGTATAAAAAGGACTGATAATATTTTGCCTAAACCAAAAGAAAGCTCCAAAACGAAGAATATCCGCGAGCAAAACAGCAACGCGGTAATTGCGAACGCCGGCGTCGTGGTGGAGCAGCCGATTACCGAGACGCTTGAAAAAAACTACATGCCCTACGCTATGAGCGTTATAGTTTCTCGCGCTATTCCGGAAATTGACGGCTTTAAGCCCAGTCACAGAAAGCTGCTGTACACCATGTACAAGATGGGCTTACTCACGGGCGGGCGGACGAAGTCGGCTAATATAGTAGGGCAGACGATGCGTCTTAACCCGCACGGAGACGCCGCTATCTACGATACGATGGTGCGGCTTGCCCGCGGTAACGAGGCGCTGCTGCACCCGTATATAGACAGCAAGGGCAATTTTGGCAAGGCCTACAGCCGGGACATGGCCTGCGCCGCCTCGCGCTACACCGAGGCAAAGCTGGACTCTGTCTGCGCCCTGCTGTTCGACGACATAGACAGCGACACGGTAGATTTTGTTGACAACTACGACGGCACTATGAAAGAGCCCACGCTGCTGCCGGCAAAATTCCCTTCTGTGCTCGTGAATTCGAATATAGGAATAGCCGTTGGTATGGCGAGCTCTATCTGCTCGTTTAACCTGGCCGAGGTCTGTGAAACCGCCGCCGCCCTCTTAAAAAACCCAAATCACGATATAGTCTCCACTTTAAAAGCTCCGGATTTTTCCGGAGGCGGTTTTGTGGTGTACAGGGAGGACGAGCTTAAAAAAATCTACGAGACAGGACGCGGCGGAGTTAAGGTGCGCGCAAGATACAAACACGACCGCGCTAACGGCTGCATAGATATTACCGAGATACCGCCAACCGCCACCGTGGAGGCGATCATCGACAAGATAGTCGATCTGGTAAAGCAGAACAAGATACGTGAGATAGCCGATATTCGCGACGAGACCGACCTCAGGGGACTTAAGATAACCATTGACCTAAGGCGCGGCGCGGACGCCGAAAAGCTTATGCAGCGGCTCTATCGCATGACGCCGCTTGAGGACAGCTTTTCGTGTAACTTCAATGTTTTAATAGGCGGTACCCCGCGCGTCATGGGCGTGCGGGAGCTAATAGACGAGTGGGCCGCGTTCCGGCGTGAATGCGTTCGCCGCCGTGTGTATTTTGAGCAGAAGCGCAAAAAGGAAAAGCTGCATCTGCTGCGCGGGCTTGCGAAAATTTTGCTGGATATAGACAAGGCCGTTAAGATCGTTCGGGAGACCGACGAGGAGCGCGAGGTCGTACCCAATCTGATGATCGGCTTCGGAATAGACGAAATTCAGGCCGAGTTCGTGGCAGAAATAAGATTGCGTCATCTCAACCGCGAGTATATATTAAAGCGCACTGAGGAGATCGACAGTCTTAAAGCCGGCGTCGCAGAGCTTCAGGATATTTTGGACAACCCCAAAAAACTGACGGGATTGATCGCCGACGAGTTAAAAGCGATAGCCAAAAAGTACGGGAAGCCGCGTAAAACTGAGCTTTATTACCCAACTGGGGAGGATGTGGCGGAAATTGAAGAGGAAGCCGTAGTCGACTACCCTGTGATTTTCTTCTTCACCAAAGAGGGTTACTTCAAGAAAATAACGCCGCAGTCCCTGCGAATGAGCGGGGAGCAAAAGCTAAAAGAGGGTGACGTTGTCATCCGCGAGTCTGTTTCGGGCAATGCCGCGCATCTATTGTTCTTCAGCGACAGGGGACAGGTCTACAAGGCGGAAGCCAGAGAGTTCTCAGACTCCAAGGCAAGTACCCTTGGCGAATATATCCCCGCAAAGCTGGGCTTTGACGACGGGGAAAATGCCGTATACATGGCCGTCACCAAGGATTATTCCGGCAGTATGCTGTTCTTTTTTGAAAACGGCAAGGCCGCGAAGGTCGAGCTTTCGGGCTACAAGACCGTGACTAGGCGCCGCAAGCTAAAGGCCGCTTACTACGACGGAGCAAAGCTCGCCGCGATGTACCAGCTTGAAACCGACCGCGAGTATCTTTTAAAATCCACGGCCGGAAAGTGCCTTATCTTAAACACCGCGATGCTTTCGGCAAAATCCTCCAAGAACACCCAGGGCGTACAGGTAATGACGCTAAGGAAAGGCGCGGCCATGACAAGCGCCGCTCCCTTTACCGAGGATATGCTGCTTAATTCGCACAGGTTCCGGGTAAGGAATATCCCTTCCGCCGGGCAGACCCCGCGGGAGGAGGATAAAGGGGAGCAGTTGAGCTTTTAACATAATAAACCAAACGCACGCCTACCGGCGTGCGTTTGGTTTATAAAAGCTTGCTATTATGAAAGAATCTCTCGATACATCGTGATATACTCATTCGCGGAGACGCGCCAGCTGTAGTCGCACTTCATGGCGGCGAGCATATGCTTTTGCCAGAGTGTGCGGTCAAAAAAGTCGTGCGCGGCCCTGTAAAGCGCGTTGAGCATGTCATCAGAGCTGTATGCGAAAAAGTCAAACCCGTTGCCGTTTTCTCCGGCAAAGTCACGCACGCTGTCTCGCAGGCCGCCTGTGGAGCGCACCACAGGTATCGTGCCGTAGCGCATGGCAATCATCTGCGCCAGGCCGCAGGGCTCTGACTTGCTGGGCATGAGGAACACGTCGCAGCCGGCGTATATGCGGTGCGAGAGCGGAATGTCAAACCCAAGCGTAACAGAGGCGCGGCCCTTGTACGCGGCGGCAGACTCGCTGAAAAACCGCTCGTACTCATAGTCTCCGTTGCCGCCGAGAAGCACGAACTGCGCGTTCATTTTCATTATATCCGGGAAAGCCGCGCGCACAAGGTCGAACCCCTTGTGGGACACCATGCGTGACACCATTCCGATTATCATGGGCTCATCGTTTACTTCAAGGCCCAGATACCGCTGCAGATCGGCCTTGTTTTTTGCCTTGCCGGAAAGGTCGGCGGCGGAAAAGGCGTGCGCAAGCGTTTGGTCTTTTTCGGGATCGTACTCGTCGGGGTCTATCCCGTTAAGGATCCCGCGCAGCTTATGATGCTGCTCACGCAAAAAGGCGTCCAGCCCGTGCCCGTACCAGGGGTCGAGTATTTCTTCGGCGTAGGTGGGGGAGACAGTCGTGATCCTGTCGCATTCCTCAAGCGCGGCTTTCATAAAATTGACGTCCTTGGAAAACTCCACCTTGGGGACGGCCCATTCGGGCAGGCCCAGCACGTCTGTAGCTATCCTGAGGTCATATGTGCCCTGATACTGAATATTGTGGATTGTAAAAACCGTGCGGATGTTTTTGTATTTTTCTATTTGCCGGTAATAGACGTTCAGATATAAAGGAACAAGTGCCGTCTGCCAGTCGTTGCAGTGAATGATCTCGGGAGCGAAATCGATATAATTCAGCATTTCCAGCACGGCCTTTGAGAAAAACGCGAAACGTTCGCCGTCGTCAAAAAATCCGTAGAGTCCGTGGCGCTTGAAATAGTACTCATTGTCTAGAAAATAGAATTTCGTGCCGTTCACCGTGCACTCAAACACGCCGCAGTACTGGTTGCGCCAACCCAACGGCACGTTAAAGTAAGTGAGAAACTTCATTTTGCCGCGATATTCCTTTGAAATGCCTTCGTACAGCGGCAAAACCACACGGCAAGCATGGCCGCGCTTGCGCACTGCCACTGTGACCGAGCCGGCGACATCCGCAAGACCGCCGCTTTTGATAAACGGGACAGCCTCGCTGGCTGCATAAAGAATTTTCATGCCAAAACTCCTTTCAACACACCGTTAGAGAACACTGTATCCTGCTGCTGATTGTACAGTGGGGCGCGCTAGACGCTTGCCCCCTTGGCAATATAGACGGGATAAGTATCAAAGCCCATTAATTGGCGATTGTCTTTTATGACGACGTTTTTGTCGGTAATAACGCAGTCAAGCCCGGAACCCGCGCCGACCTCGGTGCTCTGCATTAGGATCGAGTTCCTTATCTTTGCGCCCTTAGCAATTTTAACGCCCCGGAACAGAAGCGAGTTTTCGACATCGCCCTCGATAATACAGCCGTCCGCGATTAGGGAGTTCGATACATTGCTGTCGAGTCCGTATTTTACTGGAGCCTCGTCCCGCACCTTTGTGTAAATGAGCCTGTCGTGCGGAAAGAGCGCGTGACGCACCTGCGCTCCCAGAAGGGACATGTTTGCAGTATAATAAGACCTCATGCTGTCAATACGCCCCACATGCCCGGTGAACTCATAGGCGTGGATCTTGTACATGTCGATTCCGGCCTGAAGCACGTCTTTCTCGAACGAGAACAGGTTACGAGAGAAACAGTTGCTCACGACTCGCTCGAGCAATTCCTTCGAGATCATCATGATATTTAGATATACGTTCTGCTCTCCTTTGATCTCCGGGTTGATCAGCATATCACGGACTATGTCGGCAGAGTCCAGTAAAAATGTGTTCAAGTCGCGGTCTTTTTCGCCCGTGAGCTGCATTTTCTTGTACATGACCGAAATGTCCGCGCCGCTTTCATAATGGCTTTTTATAAAGCTGTCGTAGTCAATATTGGCCATGATGTCGCAGTCGGATGTCAGTACATACGAGCCGGGCGAGCTGCGTATATAACCCATAATCCCGGAAAAAGCCTCGATTCTGCCCCGATACATGCCTCCGGTCTCTGCGCGTCCAAACGGTGGTAAAATTACCAGACCGCCGCGTCTGCGGGAAAGATCCCATTCGCGACCTCCGCCCAGATGATCCATAAGGGACTGGTAGTTGCTCTTTGTAACGACGCCGACGTTTTCAACCCCAGCGTTCACAAGACCCGAGAGAGCGAAGTCTATCATCCTGTAGCGCCCGCCAACGGGCACGCTTCCCATGCAGCGAACAGCCGTAATCTCGCTTACGAGATAGTCGTGCATGTTGGAGAATACGATTCCTAGTACGTTGTTCATTACTTCGCCCCCTTTGCTGTTACAGGAATAATGTCGCTGTCGATCATTGCCTTTGCCGCCACGACGGCGCCGTCGCCGACATTGACGCCGCTTGCGACCACGCACACACCCCATGCGTCCTTGTCTGGAGTGGCCTCAGGCCGCTGGCCGATCTTGGCGTTTTCACCGATTACACAGTTTTCCGCGATGATAGCGTATTGGACGACGGCATTCTTTTTGATAACCGAACCCGGCATGACGATACTGTCACGCACGGTTGCGCCCTCCTCTACCGTGACGCCCGCGAATATTACTGAAAAGTCGACCTCTCCGGCTATCTCGGTACCCTCGGTGATAATGGAATTCTGCACATGCGCGGTGGAAGCAATGAACGATGGCGGACGAACGGGGTTGCGCGCGTAAACGCGCCATCCGTGATCGCTCAAGTCAAGCGGGACGGATGGGTCCAGCAGGTCCATATTTGCCTCCCACAGGCTGTCGATAGTGCCGACGTCTTTCCAATAGCCCGAAAAACGGTACGCGTAAAGGCTTGAACCCGCCTCCAGCATTGTGGGGATAATATTCTTTCCAAAGTCCTTTGATGACGTTGGATTGTCGTCGTCAACCTGCAAATACTGCTGCAGGATTTTTGTGTTGAATATATAAATACCCATCGACGCCAATAGGCTTTTGGGCTTCTTCGGCTTTTCCTCAAACTCGTATATGCGATCGTCGTCGTCTGTGTTCATTATGCCGAAGCGCGACGCCTCGTCCTTGGGGACTTCAAGCACTGCGATCGTACAGTCGGCCTCTTTTTTAATATGATAGTCCAGCATTTTTGAGTAGTCCATTTTGTATATGTGGTCGCCGGAGAGTATAAGGACATACTCGGGCTCGTAACGATTTATGAACTGCATGTTCTGATAAATTGCGTTTGCGGTGCCGGTGTACCAGTCGCTGCCGGAGCTTTTCTGGTATGGCGGCAACACGAACACGCCGCCGTGGGCACGGTCCAGATCCCAGGGCTGGCCGTTACCGATATATTCGTTGAGGATAAGAGGCTGATACTGTGTTAATACCCCAACCGTGTCTATACCGGAATTGACACAGTTTGAGAGCGGAAAGTCGATAATCCTGTACTTGCCGCCAAACGGAACCGCGGGCTTGGCAAGCTTCTGCGTCAGCGAATACAGCCGACTGCCTTGACCGCCGGCCAGCAGCATCGCGATGCATTTCTTCCTTTTTAACATTTTACGCAACCACCCTTCTAGTAGCTAGAAAATAGAGAACAGAAAATAGTGTAACGGAGAATCGGCCGGTTAGTTTTTCTTGACCTTTGCTTTTGGCTTTGGTGCGGATATCGCCTGTTTTTTCGTTGCCTTGGTCTTAACTGCTGTGTCCTTTTTACGGCCCGACGGCTTAAACCAGACCGCCGAGAGGGGAGGGACCATAACAGAGATAGAGCTTTCAAAACCGTGACTGGGAATATTTTCGCATTTTACCGTGCCGTTTTCTATCCCCGTACCTCCAAACGAAAGCGCATCCGACGAGAATACTTCTTTATATGCTCTGGCGTCCGCCACGCCAAATCGGTAACCTTCACGAGTGACAGGCGAAAAGTTAACAGCCATTACAAGCTCCCCGCCTTTTTCGTCCATTCGCCTCAGCACGACGATATTCTGCGTGTTGTCGTCAGGGACGACCCATTTGAACCCGTCCCAGGAATCCTCTATCTGCCAGAGCGGCGGATTTTTAAGGTAAAACCTGTTTAGCTCCCTGACATAGGACTGAAGCTGCTGGTGGGCGGGATATTGCAGCAAAAGCCAGTCAAGCTCCTTTTTGTAGTCCCATTCGATCATCTGGCCAAATTCGCCGCCCATGAAGAGCAGTTTTTTCCCGGGATGCGTCATCATGTAACCAAGAAAAGCGCGCACTCCCGCGAATCGCTGCTCATATTCGCCGGGCATTTTGCCGATGAGCGAACCCTTTCCGTGGACCACCTCGTCGTGGGAGATAGGCAAAATGAAATTCTCGGAGAATGCGTAAAAGAGCGAGAACGTGACTTTATCGTGGTTGAAGGCGCGGAACACCGGGTCAAGCTTTAAGTAGTGCGTGATGTCGTTCATCCAGCCCATGTTCCACTTAAAGCTAAAACCCAGCCCGCCGGTGTGCGGCGGCTTGGTTACCAGCGGCCACGCGGTGGACTCCTCCGCTACCATTAAAACGTCGGGATGCGCCGTGAGGATCGTGGAGTTGAGCTTTTTTAAAAATTCGATAGCCTCCAGGTTTTCGTTGCCGCCGTAAATGTTGGGCCGCCATTCTCCTCCCGATCTGTCGTAATCGAGATATAGCATCGAGGCCACGGCGTCTATGCGTATGCCGTCTATATGGTAGTTTTCAATCCAGAACATTGCGCTAGAGATTAAAAATGACTGCACCTGCGGCTTGCCAAAGTCGAACACGCGCGTGCCCCAGCTTTTGTGCTCGTTTTTTAAGGGGTCGGAATACTCGTAACAGGCCGAGCCGTCAAATTCATACAGCCCGTGCTGATCCTTTGGAAAATGCGCCGGAACCCAGTCAAGGATTACGCCGATGCCGGCGCGGTGAAGCTTATTGATAAAGCTTTTGAACTGGTCTGGCGTGCCGTAGCGGGAGGTGGGGGCAAAATATCCTGTTACCTGATACCCCCATGAGCCGTCATAAGGATATTCTGTAACTGGCATTATCTCAACGTGAGTGTAGCCCATATCCTTTATGTAGGCGCAGAGTTCGTCACCGAGCTTTTCGTAATCAAAGCTGTTGCCGTCGGGATATTTTCGCCACGAGCCGAGATTCAACTCGTAGATATTTACAGGTCCGTGCCAGAGGTTGGTTTCCGCACGGCGGCCAAGCCATTTTTCGTCGCCCCATTTAAAGCCGTCAAGGCTTATGTATCGGGACGCATTGGCGGGAGCTGTCTCGAAGTGGAAAGCGAAAGGGTCCGATTTCATTTGCACCCGGCCGTCCGCGCCTTCGACGCGGTACTTGTAGATGGCGTATTCCTGCATGTCAGGAATGAACGCCTCCCACACGCCGTAGGTGCGGTCGCGTTTCATGGGGCTTTTGTCGGGAGTCCAATCGTTGAAGTCACCAACTACCGAAACGCTTCTGGCGTTAGGCGCCCACACGCGCAAAACAACGCCGTCCCGGTCGTTCTTCTGCGCAGAGTGTCCGCCAAAAACCGCGTGAGAGCGGAAGTTGAGTCCTTCGGAAAAGCTTTTGAACTCGTCGCTTAAGCGTCTCATGAAAACCACGTCCTTACATATGGGGTTCGTAAATTATACCAATAAATATAATAACACTTTTAACACCGTTTTTCAAGAAGAAATTGTAAAATGTATGAAATTAAAAACATGTGGATATTGGTTATTTAGTCACTACGTACAAATTTTTTAGAGTGATATTTATATTTGAGCTAAATATTGCCAATTTATTGCGAGTATAGCAGCAAAATAATTATACATGCGATACGCATAAACATTTTACAAAAATAAAAAGCCCCCTGACGGAGGCTCTTAATCGTTAAATCTTAAACTACCTTGCAGACCCAACCGAACCTGTCCTC
>QMCE01769614.1_pt1 | contig 30573 bp, 30 predicted proteins | sample 1821851 | NCBI WGS metagenome assembly QMCE01 (sample SAMN09453174, study PRJNA476694) | Termite gut metagenome, whole genome shotgun sequencing project. | isolation source: worker | host: Odontotermes sp. | place: South Africa:Pretoria | collected 2016-01-28 | reverse complement strand
GCCCGCCATATTGTCCACGTTAGCAGGATAAGGGTTAAATAACATACAATTTCTAAGCCGGAAATTTGAGCAGGAAACCGTTTTTGTATTCCATCAATTCAAAGGCTTGAAGCAATCCGGTACGTGCAACAAGCGGACCGATGTACAAATCCATGTAATCGCCGCAGTTATTCACCGGAACTTTTGATTCACTCCGATGATCCAGAAGCAGCGCTGTATATGTCTGACGATTTTTTTCAAACAAGTCCAAAGCATCATTATAAGCAACATAGTGAAAATCAATCGGTATGTCTTTTTTTACAAGCTCACGCATTTTATCCGAAAGGGCTTGTATTATTTTTGGTGTAACATACGTTTCTTCTTCAAAGGTATAATAGTAGCTGCGTCCCAGGGAATGCCCAATCTGGAGGCTCTTGCCGGGACACACTTCCAATCCGGCCATGGCCGCAAGGAAAGCAAGAGAATGCCGGTAAACCATTGTACCTTCCGAAACATCAAGCGAAACCGGCTCAACAAGCGCGTTTATTTCCAAAGCAGCCGAAAGCGGTAATATTTCGTTATTTACTTTGACGGCGGCCAGCTTGTCTTCCGCAATACCCAGCCTGTCAATCAAGGTATTGATCTTCGTTCCCCTGGGGACAGAAACACTTGAATCGTCTTTAAACCGTATTGTTATTTCATCCATAAAAAATTCCCTTGTTCAACATTTGTTAAAAATAGTATACATGATTTTGAGGATTTAAACAAACCGATGGGCTGAACAAAAAAACATTCATGGAGTATAATCTTTCTTATATGAAACCAATACAAGAAATAACAGCAGACGAAGCGCGCGGTATCCGTTTTGTGCTTATGGATATTGATGATACGCTTACCAATAACGGAAAACTTCCGGCGGTATCTTATTCGGCTTTGTGGGAACTGAAAGACGCGGGCTTAAAAGTGATTCCCGTTACGGGCCGGCCTGCCGGCTGGTGTGATCTTATCGCGCGTGAATGGCCGGTTGACGGCGTGATTGGGGAAAACGGGGCTCTTGCTTTTTGGGAAGAAAGAAGCAAAGATGAAAAGCCTTTTTTAAGGCAGGAATTTTTTCCGGGTGCGGTGAGGAATGATCATCCTGTATTGGTAACGATAAAAGAGGAAGCGCTTAAAACAATTCCCGGTCTGCGGATAGCGAAAGATCAATTCGCGCGGATGTTTGATATAGCTTTTGATTTTGCGGAAGAGGAACCGGTCTTGACTTTGCGTGATGCCGAAAAAGTGAAAGCTATTGCGGAGAAACACGGAGCCATTGCAAAAGTTTCTTCTATCCATGTGAATGTGTGGATGGGCTCTTACGATAAACTAACGATGGCGGAACATTTTCTTGCAAAGCATTTCGGCTGGAATCCTGAAAGCGGATTGTCCGAAGTAATGTTCTGCGGAGATTCTCCAAATGATGAACCGATGTTCAAGCATTTTCCCTTGGCATCGGGAGTGGCGAATGTATCATGGTACAAAGAATTGATGAATCACCTTCCGGCTTTTATTGCGTTAAAAGAATGCGGCGAAGGTTTTGCGGAAATTGCTGAAGTGATTTTGGACAAACGACGTGAAGCAAAATAGTACACCAAAAACATCAAACAGGAAACTTTCTTTTGGTCTTACGATTCTGTATGAAGACCGGGATATTATTGTCGTGGATAAACCGGCGGGTTTACTTTCCATCGCGACGGCGGCGGAAAAACAAAAAACAGCGTATTGGGTTTTATCAGAATATCTCCGCAAGAAAGGTGAGAAGAGAAGGGCCGCCGTGGTTCACCGGCTTGACCGTGACACTTCCGGAGTGATGCTTTTTGTAAAATCGGAACAGCTCAAGCGGATAATGATGAACAATTGGAATGAGCTTGTAACAGAACGGAAATATATAACACTTGTGGAAGGAGAAATCCCGGAAGCAGAGGGCACAATTGACCGGCCTTTGGGAGAAGACGCGCGCGGTAAAATGGTTGTAAAAGAAAACGGCGCTCCTTCTGTTACACACTGGAAATGCGTCGGTAAAGGAAAAGGATTTTCTCTTTTAGAAATAGAACTTGAAACTGGAAGGCGGAATCAAATCCGCGCGCATTTTGCGTGGTTCGGTTTTCCTGTAACAGGCGATACAAAGTACGGAGCAAGGAAGAATCCCCTTAACCGCTTGGCGCTTCACGCGGAAACATTGAAGTTCTATCATCCCGTAACAAAACGATTAATGGAATTTAGTTCCGCTCCAGAAAAAAGATTTTTCGCATACAATCAAACCGATGAACCTGCGTGAGCCGATGCATCGATCCGTGTGATCGCGGTAAGCGGCTTTTCCAGCCAGCTCTCTGAATAGCAATGTTGAAACATAAAAATAGCAAGACCGGACTATCACGCCGCAGAACTATTGGTTATCTTTTTCATAAAGGACGGCAGAACATTGGATTACATTGATATTTTGCAGGATATGTTACAGTACATTGACGATCACATCAAAGAAAAAATGAGTGTTGAAAAATTGGCAGCCCGGGCAGGTTTTTCTCCATTTCATTTTTGCCGGGTGTTTCAATGGAACGTGGGTTTTTCGATCATGGAATATGTACGAAACAGAAAACTTGAGCTTGCGGCTTCCGAACTTAATTCAGGACTCAGGATAGTTGATATAGCCATTGAATACGGATTTGAAACGCATTCAGGGTTTTCAAAAGCGTTCCGGCGTTACTTCGGCAGCACACCGGAACTGTACCGTATCCACGCATCGTTAGATGTTCCAAAACTGCCTGTCTTAAAAAAAACGAGACAATATGTATATGGAGGAATTGTTATGGAACCGAAAATGGTTAAAAAAGCGGCTGTTAAAATTGCGGGCTTTGCAATTAAGACAAACAATAAAGGAGAAAACAAAAAAGTGATTCCTGAGTTTTGGCAGAATTATATGTCTGACGGAAGATGTAAAAAATTACACAAAGAATCTTTTGTTAAAGATCACGCGGAATACGGTGCTTGCTTTCTTCAAAATCCTGAAACAGGGGAATTTGAATATGTTATTGGCGTTGAGGTAAAAGACGGCGTTGATATTCCGAAAGAATATCATGTTTGTGTTATTCCTGAGGCTTTATTCGCGGTATTCACTACTCCCCCTTCTAGCAATGCAAATTTTTCATCTACGATTCAGGGAACTTGGGACTATATTTATTCAGAATGGTTTTCTCATTCGGGATACGAATTTGCGCCTAACGGAGTTGATTACGAACTTTACGATGAACGCTGCATGAGCGAAACAGGAAATGTTTGTGATGTTTGCATTCCTGTCGTGAAAAAATCTGTGTAAAAATAATAGAGCTGCTCAGGATACTGCTTTTTTTATCTGCTCCCGAACCCATTCACCAATGATTGCTTCGGGGGTAGTATTATTTGCAGCAGCTTTCATGCACAGCCAGTTTGCGGAAAGATCATCTATAAAAACAGTATGACCGGAATGTTGTGCGAAGAATCCGCTCTTTCCATTGCCAGACAATTTTGGCGTATGCTCTGTCCAATATTCATCCAAAGCATCATATTCTTCATCTGTTAAATCTTGCAATGTTTCCTCCTCCTCTTTCGAGCAGAGATTTAAATATACTTCTGCATTTCATCGCGTGAAATACCCGTATATTATATTCATCGATAACATTATAGAGTATTTCCAAGAGATTTGCATTACTATCAAATCCTAAAAGTAAATGTTTTCCCGGATCATTTTCAAATGCATCATCATACTGCCAGTTGCGTATCGCATGTCTAATATTGGATTCGCTTATACCATGTTTGAACGCAGATGGAACACATGTAACGATTATATCCATACCTTATGTAAGGCATGGATATGGTTTTTGCCTTTGTTCTTTAGAAAATAGTTGTATTATCTGATATAATGCAAGCAATTTCCCGAGGCATGGCGCACACGCCCAGTCTCGGGGTATGAATCACAATTGCATTCTAACCAATTTCCCGGTGTTAAAAAACGCCTCCGTTTTCCATCATTGTCTTATTCACAAAATCCATGTGGTACAATTTTTCCCAGTGATTTATATTCAAGGTTCCTCTTGTAAGACGGATTGCTAAAATACAGCAATTCTCATCTTGTTCATTATTTGCCATGTCGTACCATTCCGCAAAAGCTTTTCGGAGCTTAGTTCTTAATTCAGCGTTTTTCGGGTCTAATATCCAGCCGAGATTTTCACCGATTCCGCTTGCGGTGAACATCTCCGGAGATGCTGCTATTGATACTTCCGCGTTGTCGGCGATTTGCCGCATCTTGTTTGAATTCCCGTAGGTTGTAACATAAAACACGCCGTCTTCATAGTAGGCGTCCACGGTACGGACAACCGGGCGGGGCTTTCCGTCGGCGTTTGGTTCTCGGGCAATAGTCGCAAGCGCAACAGCGTTATCTTTTCCATTGCCGAACTTTTCTTCAAGTAATTTAAAGCCTTCTTCGTATTCATTCATATCAATTTCTCCTCATGTAATTGTATTAGAATTAACAAAGAGTATACAATGCAGCTCCAATTTGTTTTTGATTTTTTTGGACATTAGTCTTTCTCGGAAACAGGAAACCATAATGTGTATCCTGTTTCTTTGTCTTCCGCTTCAAAATAGGGAATTGTATCAAAGGCCCATTGTAATCCGTTTGCCGCGGTATCGTAATCTTTTTGCGCGTTCCACGCGCTTTCAATAATGCTGTCTTTTTTTTCAACAGAATATTTTGAACAATGAAACACAACATATTGAGATTCGGGAATACGAAAAACTTCAAACCCTTGAAGCAAATCCAAAGGATAGTCTTCTTCGACTTCAACGCCGAAACTTAGTTCCCATTTCCGAAACCATTTCCAGCCGTTGGATTTATCGCCGTCAACTTTTGCCTGTAAGTACGATTGATACTTTTCACGGTTGTAAAATTCTGTCGGAAGATAAGCTCCTCCTGTCATAAGTTCACCGGAAACTGCCGCCGCTTTTTGCATGAGGCCTTCACGTTCACATGTTTCATAAAACGTACCTGTCGGCAAATTCTCAAGGTTTCTTTTTGCGCTTGCCCAGATACGGCGCGGTTTTGTGATTATCCAGCTTTCCACTTTCTCGCGCGTGTATATGCCTTTACGGTAATAGTATTCATGTTCTTTATCACGAATGAATGTACTGATATATCCATTTTTCCCGACAGCTTCTTTTTTTCCTTTTCGGTAATTTCCGGGGTTTACGGAAAAAACGTCTTTAAATGCTCTGGTAAACGCTTCCTGTGATTCATATCCGTATTTTAAAGCAATATCGATAATCGGCATTGCGCTGTATTTTAATTCAAACAAAGCCTGCGTAAGTTTATACCAACGGATATATTCACCTGCGGTTAAACCTGTTGCCATATAAAAAATACGGTTAAAATGTTTCAATGAATAATTGGCCGCTTTTGCGGTGTCATCGAGACTTATGTCTTTTTCAATGTTGAGTTCAATATATTTTTTTGCGGCTTCCGCGATTTCTATGTAGTAATTATTTTCGCTTGTCATGACATTTCAATTTCGCCCAGTAATTTTTTTATGCTGTATGTACAATCATTAATTCTGTTTTCTTCTGTTCTCCATGAATCCGATAAGGGAAAACTTATTCCGTCTTTTGATTCTTTACCCATATCCCATGTATTTTTTGCACTTTTATTTTTTTCAAGCCAATCAAGCGCAAATCGCAATTGATTTTTACATTCAGGGTTTTCATACTTTGACAACAATTCAATTGCCCTTAAAAATTTACTCGCGTCTTTTGACTGAAATAATTTTGGAATATCCGACAGCTTTTTATCGTAGATGTAATATATTCCGTTTTCATGATTCAGAATATAATCAAAATAGAACGGCTCGATGTTTTTATTCAATGTATTTGTTACAATAGAAACTGTATAGAAATGAACAAAGTCTATATGCCTTACGGCTTTTGGATGCACTTTGCTGTTGAATGTTTTTTCAAAATTTTTTATGTACGCATCATGATCATAATACCCTTTTGCAAACGAGTTGTTGATTATCTCGCTCCATTGCTCAGCGGTGCTGTTCGCAGTTTTATTTTCGTTTGTAAATCTTCTTATCCATGTTGACAGCATCAAATTAAGAAACACTTTCCAATTATGCGTTTTTTCTTCGCAGTCAGGTATGTTCTTTTTGCCGGTTAAGCAGTCATTCAAATAGTTTAGCGCTTTTTGAATCGGTTTATCTTCTATTGAGAAGCCCAAGATTTCTAGTCTTCGCAATGCTTGTTCCGTGGTCATTGACGAATAGTGTCCTGGCACTAAAGTTGACAACGAATGGAAATATCCCCATGAGCCGTCATCGAACTGTAAATCAATTATTTGTTTTGCCCATTTTCCTGTTTTGAAATCCATAGTTTCCTCTCAATCGTATTCATATTGAGAATATCAAACTGTATAAATGTAACAAGATTCTTGATCCTTTTATCTATACTCAATCCTTCCAGGGAAAGATAAAACTTTTAAATGATCTCGTGCCTGTTTTTTCCCGTTCATCAATAAGAAGCGCGTCCCAGGGAATTTTTTTGCGGTTAGCATCGGGGTTTGCTTCAAGATAATCGTATTTCAAAAGACGAAGCCTTAAAGCTTCATCAAGATAAAGCAGAATCCCGGCAGGCCCCGGAAAGAGCAGAGCCAGGAACACTGAGATGATCAAAATGATGATATTATGAAAGAAAGAAAAAATAGAAAAACCGGGATTATCAAAAAAGATGATGAAACATTTCTTGATGATTTTCATCGGTTTGGCATCGAGCCTTGAGCGGATAGCAAGAAAGAATTGAAATGAAAGAAGCGCCACCGCAAAAGTCCAGAAAATCACTGATGCAAAAAGAACCCCTATCATGGATTCTATGTTGAGATAAAAAGGTATCACCGTCGTTGTAACAAGAAATATGACGAAAACAATAAAACCAAAGAGGAGACCTATCGGCCAGACAGCTTTCATATTCTTGAAGAAATCAGAGAATCCGAAAGTTTTATAATCGGAAATGGATGAAAGGCTGAGCGCGGCGGCAGAAAGATATACGCACAACCAAAGAATACCTATCAGCATCGCTGGATAAAATAAAAACTGCGCGTTCGCCGTCAAGCTAAGAATAAACACACATGCGGCAAGAGAAATAATAAAGCCCAGATTGACAAGAACAGCCCGGAACATATTATCCCAAAGATCAAAAAATGTCTTCTTTATCAGGAACCCAATCATAGTAATATACTCCATAGATTTACGTTTCTGGTAAAATGAATTAACTAATTTTTTTACCAGAAGCACTTATAATCGGAAATAGTCAAATAATTCAAATGAGTTGACTATACTATACGGAATAATAAAAGAGAAGTCCAGATATGTACCGGGAAAATCCAAAATTATGCGGCTTTTCCAAAAAAAGACTTGACAGGTGAACGATAGTTTACTATTATTATTGTAAGTAAACGATTGTTCACCTGTATGTGTTTTTCTTACGGACGGCAGTTTACATCAAACGGAGGCGTATCGATGGCTGATACCAAAGAAAATATTTTATGGACAGCGCTTCGTCTCTTTGCACGCAATGGGTATGCAGCTGTATCGGTCAGCAAAATAGCCGGGGAACTTGGAATAACAAAAGGTGCTTTGTACAAGCATTATAAGAATAAGCAGGATATATTTGACAGTATTATACAACGATTGTATGAAGCGGATGCCGAACGTTCAAAAGAGTATAAAGTACCGGAGAAAATATTTGATGATGAGCCTTTGTTCTATCGTGATGTCGCTATAGAAAATATCAGGGCTTTTATCAACGCTCAATTCCGTTTCTGGATGGAAGATGAATTTTCCGTGAATGTCCGTAAGATGCTGTCTTTGGAGCGGTATAGAAATCCTCTCATGGCCGAATTGTATCAGAAAGTTTTCGCGGGCGGTCCTGTAAGTTATATGGAAGATGTGTTCCGTGAAATGATGAAACAGAGTGTTTTGGAAAACGATAATCCAAAGCAGCTTGCGATAGAGTTTTACGCGCCGTTTTATTTGCTGCTCAGTTTATTTGATGTATCATCTAATAACAAAGAAATCGTTGAACTGTTTGAATCTCATGTTGAGAAATTCATAAAAGAACATATCAATCGAACGCGCTTTAGCAAAAAACATAATAGAAAAGATGTAAGAGTATGATGCTTGTAAAGCAAAGGAAGGAAAAATGAGTAATAAAGAACTATCAATGCGCGATATCATTTGTGAGACCCATATCGGTTTGGAACGTCAGGGACCGGGCAGCGCTGAGACAATTTTGAAGGCCTTAAGTTTTATTGACAATATTTCAGGCGGGCTGAACATTGCAGATCTCGGCTGCGGTACAGGAGGTCCGATGCTATTTTTAGCGCAGCATACCAAAGGAAGCATCACAGGGCTCGATATGTTCCCGGAATTTATTGATACGCTGAATCTAAACGCTGAAAAACTCGGACTTCAAAACAGAGTAGCAGGTGTTATTGGTTCCATGGAAGAATTGCCTTTTGAAAAAGAAGCATTTGATCTTATTTGGTCAGAAGGCGCTGTAGACAGCATCGGCTTTGAAAAAGGCATAAGTCATTGGCATGGTTTCCTTAAAAAGAATGGACACCTTGCCGTAACGTGTCCTTCATGGATTGCCGATGAACATCCCCGTGAAGTTGAACAATTTTGGATCGATGCCGGCAGCAGATTGGATACCATACAAAACTATATTTCGATTATGCAAAAAACGGGATATAGTCCTATCGCTGTATTTGTGCTGCCTGAAACGGACTGGACGGATAATTATTTTATTCCGCGGAAAGCGGCTGAAAAAGCGCTTTTGGAAAAATATGCCGGAAATGAAATTGTAGCAGAATACATAAAAGGCGATGAATATGAAGCTGCATTGTACGCAAAGTACAAACAGTTTTATGGTTATGTGTTTTACATCGGCAAGAAAATGTAGCGCCGTGTAAGAACGCAAAGTGTGTTTCGTGAAACACACTTTGCGCCTAAATCAATCTGTGATGCTTTGCCGCTTTGCCAAGAGCTTCATTCCAGCGGTTGAGCGTGAGAAAAGCCCGTTTTGCCTCAATGTCGTCAATTCTGCTGGCTCTGCGTTGAAGCCGTTTAAAGGCCATGCTGACAGCGGTGTTGAGATCGATTTCAGATGCTTCCGCGTTTTGAAGAATTTTGTACTGCGCAAAATAATAAAACGCGTCGTTAGTGTCCGTGTCGGGAAATTTTTCATCTCTTGTAATTTGCTGCATAATTGACGCGGCGCTGGAAGCGGCGGTTGAATCCTGATGGCTTAAAGCCAAAGCCCGATACGTTGACACAAAGCGGTGCAAAAAATCTGTTATGGGGAACATAAACAATTCCGTCTGCGAAAATCCGCTTTGCCAATCAGCCTGTTCAATAAAAATGAATGTCCGATCCAGTAAATTCATCAATAATTGATCCGCTAATTCGACGGCTTTTTCATATTCCCCGTTTATATACGCGGCTTCTATCATGAAAACCGCGCCGTCCCCTTCGTTTTTTATATTGTCTTGCGGCAGTCCGCCCGAATAAATTCTTGCGCGGTACTTCCAAGCATTCAAGGTATTCTCGCTTTCTTCCCTTGGAGTGATTGAATTAAATATGTCGTATGCATCGCGGTACCGCCCTTGTTCAAAAAGGATTCGTCCTTTTAAAAAACGGGATTTGATTTCCCATGAAGTCATGCCGCATTTTAAAGCCTCAGATTCCGCGTGATCCGTCAATCGTTCGGCCTTGGAAATATTTCCGAATAAAAAGTGAACAACCGACGCGTAATAATTGATGATTGCCGATTCTTCCCAGTCTTTGCTCCGTTCGGCATGATCGGCGGCAAATTGCAGATACTCAATCGCGTCCATCATATTTCCCTGGATAAGATTCACCAGGGCGTACAGTCGAAAGGCCCTGGCTCCGCCGCGGATATGCGTTATGTTTTGAATAACAAGCATCGACTTTTTAACTGATGCCGCGGCTTCTTCCACACTGCGGATTGAAAGCTGATAAGAAGCCATATTCGATTCTATATACGATTCGTAGCGCGGACAGGGAATCGCGTTCGGCGGAGGGCATAAAAATGTTTTGTGTATATCTTCTTCATTCCCATGAATCAATGCGGCAAGCGTATTGAAAATATACACAAGCGAAGGAGTTCTTCTGTTGCCTGCTATAACATGAAATTTTCCGGAATCAATGGTGTTTTTAAAACCGCTGTACACACCGTCAATAACATCCCGGCAGACAGCATCCAGAATAAGATCATCACTGCCGTCTCCGTTAAGATTTACAAGGGCAGTTAAAAGATTAAAGCAAGGAATCAATTTTTCCCCGCTGACCCAGGCCAACAAACGGTTTCTTACCATTCCTTTGATAATGGCGATTCTTTCTGCCCCCAGCACAAGCTCCGCCTTTTCGGCAAAATCTACCATAACAGGTTCCGGATCCTGCGGGGAAGTAATGACTCCCAGAGCGTTTAAAATTTCAAAAGCCCGCTCCGTTACCGCGGGATTTTTTCCTTCTTCATTAAAAAGAGACAGGAACGCATACCCCGGAAAATAGGGGCGCATCAAATAACACATGTAGGCAATTTCCCAAAGTTCCTTCATATCCCTGGAAAGATTTTTTCCCGTACTCGTCTCCGCGGCTTTTCCTCCGGGCAAAGAAAAGTACAAAACTTTAAAATTAAGATTTCTCCATGTATCAAGATTCCTTTCGGTATTTGCGGTGCAGCAAACAGAGATTCCGTTTTGGCTCTGCAAATCCTTCACTTTTTGGATCATAAGTGCAAGCGCCGTTTCATTCATCTCTTCAATATTTTCGATGATAATCAAGGGATTGATATTCCGTCCTTTCATTGTCCCGATGTAAGCATCTACAAGCAGCGATAAAAACTGCCGGCCTTTTTCTTGAATAATGGGAGGATATTCATCCCGAAGCCGTTCCAGGGCGATACGCTCTTTCAGGTCTTCAAGCTGATGAATGGTCTCGACGGAAGAAAAACCGTTTTCAATCAATTGTTTTATTTCCGGTCCCAGGGCATCAACAAAGCAGCTTAATCCTCTGCCCCCCGATCCAAAACGAAACACAAGCGGCGGAACATCACCCAATTGTTTTTTACTGAAATGATACAGCCCGTCTTTTAAGCCGATAAAGTCTGGGCCGGACAACACAATATACGGATTTTTTTTCTGTGCTTCCAGCACATCAATAATGGTCTTCCTGAGGGGATACCCGCTGTTCACGTCTTCGCTGCTGCCGTTTATGTTTTTTGCCTGCTTTATTTCCATCACATCAACATAGATTTTGGTAATAAAGGAAAAAGCCGGAGCATCGTCTAATGTAAAATAGGGCAAAAGATGCGCGGAAATATCTTTCGCAAGCCAGATGCCTGTATGGTGTCCATTGGCCGCCAATTCGCGAAGCATCCCTCCGTATACCGTAGGATCAATTTCGTCATTGCTTATAAAACAAATGTGTCCGTACAATTCATCCGAAGCATCTTTGAGTATTTGGTCAAGTGTTTCGATGATGATAACCACATCCAGCCATGAAGCAATGTTTTGTTCGTCAAAAGAAGCACAAAGATATTTATGTTCCCCCCGGACATTTCCGCCGCATGACTCAACAAGTTCGAGGATTGATTTTTCAAGCGATGAGAATAACCCGGGCCGGGTCTGCTGGATTTGCTGCTGATAATTCAAGGTAAAAATTATATTAATCATACTTTTTATCTCCCCGAAAAAGAAAAAATAATTTTACATAAAGGAGCTTCCTGCAAAACTTCAATCTTGAAACAAGCCCCAATACTTTATATACTACTATACATAAATATTCTACATTAATTATATACGGATACTTCATGCTTCTGTTCTAAAAGTGAGCATTTTTTTATGCTATGGAAACTATACTTTAAAAGCCAGTTTTTTATTGTTTTAACTATTGTCTTTATTCTATCCGCCATATAAAATGTAGTACATAGAGCTTGTTGCAAAACTCGGTTAGTTTTGCTTTTGCCCAAGCTCCTGCATTTTCTCGCCTAAAGGCTGCGAAACATGCATTTTTTAAAGGTTGCTGTTGCAAAAACGGGAGTTTTGCAACAGCCTCCATAGGTACTTTTTAATCGTGAGGTTATCATGGAATGGCGGGCGAGTCACATACTGGTAAAAGACAGGGCTTTGGCGGAGGAAATCCTGAAAAGGATAAAATCCGGCGGTCAATTTGAGTCATTGGCAAGGGAATATTCAACCTGTCCTTCAAAATCGTCGGGAGGCGATCTGGGCTGGTTTGGTCCCGGCAAGATGATAGCTCCTTTTGAATCGGCAGTTAAGCGCCTGTCTCCAGGGTCGGTTGGTGATGTGGTTCAAACTCAATTTGGTTACCATATCATAAAGTGTACAGGAAGAAAAGATTAATCTGTATTGAGGGATTCTTCATCATCTGTGCTGTTTGGAAAATTACTGTAAAGGTTTTATGATGGCAGCTGATAAAACGGATTTTAAATCTATATTGGAGCTTGACTCTGAATTATCTCGAATTCAGGATTTGGATATTCTTCTGGAACGGCTTCTGCTGGAGGCGAGGCGGGTTGTACACGCGGACGCGGGTTCCATTTATGTCAGGGAAGGTGATAAGCTCGTTATAAAATATGCTCATAACGATACATTGTCAAAGAATCTGCCTGTCGGGCAAAAGTTGATTTATTCGGTTTTTTCAGTCATTATCAGTGAAAAGTCTATATCCGGGTACGCGGCGCTTACCCGGCAGCTGGTAAATGTTCCTGATGTATATAACATAAGCCCTGATGCTCCGTATTCTTTTGGAACCGCGTATGATCAACTATCGGGGTATAAAACCGTATCAACATTGGCGGTTCCTTTGAAGACGGCGGAAGGGAATCTTCTGGGCGTTCTCCAGATTATCAACGCAAAAGACGCGGACGGAAATATCATCCCCTTTTCCCAGGATGATGAGTTTCTTGTAACGCATTTTGCGTCGAATGCTACATTGGCTCTCCAGCGGGCCCAGATGACCAGGGCCATGATTCTGCGGATGATCAAAATGTCCGAGCTTCGGGATCCAAAAGAAACCGGTACCCATGTCAACCGTGTAGCAGGTTATGCTGTTGAAATATATGACCGCTGGGCTCAGCGTCACGGGATTTCCAAAAGCGAGCGGGACCGCTTTAAAGATACATTCAGGATTGCTTCCATGCTGCACGATGTGGGCAAAGTGGCGATTTCGGATATCATTTTGAAAAAACCGTCCGCATTTAATCCCGAAGAACGTAAAATTATGCAGCACCATGCCGTATACGGCGCGAAATTATTTGAAGATCCCCAATCGCCTTTGGACATGCTTGCGAGAGACATTGTAATAACGCATCATGAAAACTGGGACGGTACAGGCTACCCCGGCTGGATTGATCTTGCCACCGAACTGCCGCTTAAAACCGATTCGTCGGGAAATGTGCTGGGGAAAAAAGGGGAAGAAATTCCCCTGGCAGGCAGGATTGTTGCTCTCGCGGATGTGTATGACGCTCTCTGCTCAAAACGGGCATACAAAGAACCTTGGCCGGAATCCAGAGTGCTGGAAGAAATCTTAAATTTGTCGGAAACAAAATTCGACCCAGAATTGGTAGATATTTTCTTTGAGATATTCCCCAATATCAAACAGGTTCAGGCTCTCTACCCTGAACAGGAAAGTTCTGAATAACACCCTGAATACTTCATCTGAAAATCGTTTCTCCAAAACGGCTGATCAGCTCTTCCTTATTGACAAGCGGACAAGCCATGAAAGCCCGGCGGCCGATAGTAATATTGTCATTAAGCAGCGTAATATTCCTGAGGTTTTTGCATTGTGAAAAAGAGAAATCCCCAATGCTGTTCACGCTGCGCGGAATGATAATCGATGTAAGGCTTTCACATCCCGTAAACGATTGATCAATACGCTCAACGCCGAAAGCGATTGTCACGCTTTGCAAATTTTTACAATTAGCAAAAGCATTGCGCGGAATAATTTTAATGCTGGAAGGAATGACTATTTCTTCCAGGCTCAGGCAGTCGGCAAAAGCTCTTTCTCCGATGCTGGTAACACTGGAGGGAATTACGATTTCAACAAGGCCCCTGCAATTGGAAAAGGCTTCCCTCTCTATTGTAGTAACATTGTTATGAAGTATCACCCGTTTTATGCTGCCGTTTTGCCGGAACGCCGCGTGTCCGATAACCGTAATGTCCGGCGGGATGATCACTTCTTCCGTATTGGTGCGTCTGTATTCAATGAGGGTACTCCCTTCCCGCCTGAAAGCCATTTGATGAAAATTCTCTTCCCGCCTCCGCGCTTCTTCAAGCCTTTGCTGTTCACGCTTTACCACGATACCCGGCCATTGCGCGTTAAAAACGGATTGGACTTTCTCGACTTCCGCAATTTCCGCGTCCCCTTGAGCCGTAATAGACGCCCGTTCCATGTATACTTCGCTGTCAATAAAATCAAAGCTGTGGTAATTGCCGGAATAACAGCGGATAATGCCAAGCCAGCCTTTATAGTAACCAGGATAATAATAGGAAAGGCTTTTGTAATAAGAAAACGCGGCGTTTAATTCTCCCAGCGCGTATAAATCATCAGCAGTTTTTTCAAGATAATCTTTATAAGAAATACGCTCACCATTGTTGGTGCTTATAACAGAAGATGCTTCCGCTTGCGCCGCGTCCGCCGATGCCGCCGGAGGAACGGAAGAAATACTTGACCGGAGAGCAGCTTTTCCGATATCGGTGAGTGTTACGCCAAGCTGGCCAAGCAGATTTTCCGCGAGCTCTTTCATAACAGCGGTACTTTGCAGCTCATCAAGGGAACAATTTTTGGGAGCAAATGACGCGATACGTTCGCCCGATTCCGCGTCGGAAACCGACATTTCCAGAATAAACCCGCCGCCGGTTTTTATAAGGCTTCCTGTAGTTATATACTGCATATTGGTGAGATTCCCAATGCTGATAAGATCGTCATCCGAATAGTAACCGGAATAGGAATCCCTCTGTTCATTGATAATCGCATCCAGATTCTGGCGGTCCAACACGGTCATAGCGCTGAATGTATTAAAGTCACTGGTGAGCGTGCTTTGCACAAGCCGAAGCAGCCATTCTTCTCCAGGCGGCAAGCCTTCACCTGCCGGTTTTAAAACCGCAATACGAATACCCGCTCCGCCTTGTTCCTCGTAATAAGGATTTTCCTGGGCTTGAAGCAGAACAATTCCCGCACACAATACAAAAAGGAGAAAAAATTGTTTCATGGTGTGAAGTATATTATAACAGTATCATTTCCATCAATCACTCATTCAGAGGTGGTCATTGCGGACATCAAGCCCTTATCAATTTTGTCAGCGTTTTATCGAACCCTTCCGCGAACTGTTTGAGTTCTTTTTTCCCGTAAGAAGCGGTCCTTTCATATTCAAGGCCGTTTTCGGCAAGCCCAACCATAAAATCCCTAAGCGAAAGCTGTTCGCGGATATTTTCCCGGGTATAAATCCGTCCCCGGTCATTCATCGCTATGATCGCATGTTCTACCAGACGGGAGGCGAGGGGAACGTCTCTTGTAATCACCAAATCGCCTTCTGCCGCGTGAAGAACGATGAAATCATCGGCGGCGCCTTCCTTTGCGGGACAGATTTCCATCGTGATATTTTCACCCTCAATTCCTGGGATCGTCCGGTTCGCCGCAAAAACCGCGGGAACGCCCGTCCTTTTTGCGGCCCGGAGTACCGCTTCCCTGACAAGTTTCGGGCAGGAATCGGCATCGACAAAAATCTTCATTGGTGAAGACCTGTTGAAGCTGAATACATCTCGAAAGTTCCATCCAGAATAATCTTGCCGGTTTTTTCCGCCGGAGCCAGGAAGGCGCTTTCCCCTTTTTTCAGAATCAGTGCTTTGCCGCTTTCTGTATCTTTCATTGTCAGATTCCCATTCGTAACAAAAATGATGGAAGGACTTGCATTAATATAATCGATAGTTCCGCTTGTGTTTTGATGATGCCTCAATACAAAATCCCCGCATCTGGTTGTGTAAGTAAAAACGCTTTTCTCGGAATCGGAGATTGACGGCTTCAAAATTTCCGGCATAAAAGGCTTAAAGATCAAAATCCGCTCTAATTCATCAACATCGATGTACTTTGAAGTAAGCCCGCCGCGAAGCACATTATCGGAATTGGCCATGAGTTCCATGCTCAGGCCGTGAACATAAGCGTGAAGAATTCCGGCGGAAAGAAAGATTGCCTCGCCCGGTTTGAGCTCTATCACATTTAAGTAGAGCGGCGCAATGACGGAAGGATCATCCGGATGAATCTGCGCAAATTGAACACAGAGGTTAAACTCAGTTTCGTACTCTTTATGTTTGATGGAAAAATCTCTGCCCTGTTCCAAAATGGTGTCAGTCACCATTTTCCGGTCTTCGGCATTCATGGCAAATAAGGCGCCAAGAAAACCTTTTAAGCCGCCTTCCGGAGATGCATCCTTTAACGCGGCAAGCGGAGCATCTAACGCTCTGCAATCAACGATAGGCAATAACTTTTCGATTTCAGCCGGTTCCCGAAAACCGCACATCGCGGTAAAAGGACTTAACGCGCAAATAATTTCCGGTTTATGATTCGGGTCTTTGTAATTCCGGTTCGGGGCTTTTATGTCAATTCCGGCTTTATTTTCACGTTCAAAACCTTCCTTCGCCTGCTCCAAATTCGGATGAGCTTGAATCGAAAGCGGTTTATCCGCGGAAAGGACCTTGTACAAAAAAGGCAGAGTTCCGAAGGCTTTCACCGTTTCATCACCCAGATAAAATCCGGCGTCTTCTTTTATCAAATCAGGAAGGCTGATTTTCCGGTTTTTTTCATCATCTATACAAATCGACGGTGCGCCGGGATTGACCCCCATCCACAATTCCGCCCAGGGAATCAACTCTGTGTTTTCCTGCCCGGTCAATTCGGGAATCATCCGCGGCGATCCCCAATCGTAATGCTGTACCGTATTTTCCAACTTAAAAAAATGAGCCATGAAGAAATTGTATACCATGATTTTGAAGCGGACAAGGGATGTTTTTCAAATTATTATGGCCCATATGTTATATCTGCTTTGTTTCCATTACACGGACATGCAATTTTTTACTGAGTTTAATTAAAGCTCCATCATTACTCATTAAAATGGCATCGTAACGGCGGGCCGCTATCAAATAATACATGTCGTATAAAAGCTACGATCACCGGTTTCGGTCCTCCCGAATGAGTGCGACTGCATCAATCTTTTGTGCTTCCTGAGAAACATTACGTTCTGCTATCCGGGATAGGACTGCCAACCTGCGCTCCCTGCACGATTCTTTTTCTTCCAGTCCCTTTTCCAGTAAGACAATAACTTGCTGCGCGATTGTACGTTTTTGTTTCTTTGCAACGACACTTATCTTTTTATATATATCTTCCGGAAAATCCCGAACCTGTAACAAAGGCATCCTGTTCCTCCTTCATACATTGTAAAGCAATTTGTATGCATTTTCAATGTAAATTAACGGATATAAACAACGCTTCATAAAATGAAAAGAGCCCGTGTTTTCCTTACTCTTTCTCCCCCAGCGCTTCGTCAAGGCGGGTGATCATTTCCAGGGTGAGTTTTTCCACCTCGGGGGAATCGGGGTCGTGAATAGTTTCGGCGGAGGGGCGTTCTTGTCTTTTGCTTTTTTCCAGTTCATCACAAAGGAGAAAGCCTGAAAGAACGGCCAGTTTTAAGGGATCGGTAAGGCCGGTTAGCTGCCGTGTGTTATCGATATGCTGTTCAAATTGCGCTAAAAGCGATTCCAGATACTGAGGATCGGCGTCCGCCGATATGGTGAGTGAAGTTCCAAGTACATCGATGCGGATTGCGCTGTTCGACATACGCGCCTTCCTTAAAAAATATCCAGTTCGGCCGCCGATTGATCTCCGGAATTTTTTGCCTTTACGGCTTCTTCTTCGGCCTCAAGGGCTGCCATGATGGCTTCATCGGAATCGTCGGCCGGGCTTGTTTCACTAAAAGGCGCGTCATCATCGGTGATCTCATCTTTTTCGTCCGAAAGCGGCGCGGAGGGCGGAACGGGAGACGCGGCTTCCTCTACCGGAGGAACAGGATCAATTTTTTTTTCTTCCTGGGGAATAATCCCCGATATGCCTTTTTCAATGGCATCTTCAAATTGATTCAGCCGGTCAAGAGCGGAAAGTATTCCGCCCTCAATACGGCTTTGATCTTCTCTGAATTGTTTGATTAACACCTCAAGCTCATCAATCTTAGTTTGATATCCGGTTAACCGTTCTTTCAACATGGCGTTTTCGCCGGTTAAATGATTTACGTAATCAATTGCTTTGGCAACTTTCGTTTCCAATAATTTGACTTGCTCGAGGCTGATCATCTTACGCTCCAGGGGCGGCTTTCGCCAAAGCATCTTTCGCCTGGGCCGCTACCGCTTTAAACGCCGCGCTGTCTTCCAGGGCAAGATGAGCGAGAACTTTCCGGTTAATTTCGATGCCGGCTTTGTTAAGGCCGTCGATAAACCTTGAATAGGAAAGACCTTCCGCGCGGCAGGCCGCGTTAATCCTGATAATCCAGAGGCTCCGGAAATCGCCTTTCCGGTCTTTTCTGTCGCGGTATGCGTAACTAAGTCCTTTGGTAACCGCGTCTTTTGCGGTTTTATAGTTTGAATGGCGGCGGCCCCAGTAGCCTTTCGCCAATTTCATTATCTTTTTACGATGGTTCTTTCGTTTGGAACCGTCTACTGCTCTTGACATGAATAGCGCTCCTTATTAACCGTAGGGCAATAACTGTTTTCTGATTACCGGTACATTGTCGTCGGAGAGAATGCCGGTATGACGAAGATTCCGCTTGCGCTTGCTTGATTTCTTGGTAAGAATATGGCGAAGATTTTGTTTCTTGTACTTTACCTTGCCTGATCCTGTAAACGAAAAACGCTTGGCAGCGCTTTTCTTGGTTTTCATTTTGGGCATTTGCCAACCTCTGCTTATTTTTTGGTTTTAGGATTTAACACCATAGACATAGTCCTTCCTTCCATTGCCGGAGGCTTGTCCATGACATATTCGCCTTCTATCCTTTTGAGAACATCATTGAGGACATCTAAACCGAGTTCGGTATGGGCAAGTTCGCGTCCGCGGAAACGGACCGTTACTTTGACCTTATTTCCCTGGCCCAAAAATTCTTTAACATGCTTGGACTTAAAATCCAAATCATGATCATCAATTTTAGGCTGCATACGGATTTCTTTCAATTTTATAATCTTCTGATTTCCCTTTGCTTCCCGAACCTTCTTTTCATTCTCGAATTTAAACTTACCGTAATTCAGAATTTTACAGACGGGCGGGTTTGCCTGCGGGGCAACTTCCACCAAATCCAAATCCTGATTTCTGGCCATTTCGAGCGCTTCCGCAGTGGAAACAATCTGCTGTTCGCCGTCATTACCAATGAGCCGAATTTCCCGCACTCTAATCTGTTCGTTAATCCGTAAATCCTTGTCCGCCAACTGACCTCCTCATAAATTACAGTTACAACGGGGCTTGTACCTATAACTTTCTATCACTATAGCAAATATAAGTTGATTTTGTCCAGTATCTAATGGTTTTGTAAAAATTGTACCAGCGTTTATACCACGTTTTCACAATAACCTCGACATCCGGCGGTCTTTGTGGTATAAAAAACAGGAACGGATATCATTTTCCGCTCCGGGGTTCTTGCGGGGAGTTTCTGCCGATGAAAGAATACAGTATTGCCTCACGGCATATTCAGTCGTTTCTTTTGCTCATCGCTCTGCCCGTGCTGATTTTTATGCTTGTTTCCGGTTATGTTTTCCGGCAGGAGATAGTTGACATGACCGCCGCTCAGCGGGAGGCGGCCATAAGCCAGAGTGCGGGCAGCGTGAACGCCGAACTGGAGCGGATGTCGATTGTAGCGTCTTCGCTGATACATAACCGCACACTGATGAACCGTTCTCTTGAGTATGTGAAAACATCATCTCAGGAGCAGCGTTATGAGATTTCCTTTTCCTTTGAAGAGATATTCAACACCTATTTTCTGCTTTCAAAACAGCTTGCCGCGTATTATCTTTTTTTCTCCGTCCCCTTTGTATCCCGGAATTATTACAGCGGGACGACGCTTTCCCTTGCGTCCGCCTTTGATTATTACAACCTTGCCGCCGCTGCGCCGGGGTCTGTCATCTTTCCGGATACCCTCGCGTCGGATACCGGCGGGCCGGTAATGGTGAGTCTCGCGGTGGCACCGCCCGCGCGCGCGGATCATGATACCGGTGTGGAAATGCTTGTGATCACTTTTATGGTGAACGAGCTGAATGATTTTATCCGGCAAAAACATAACAGCGGCGGAACGCCGGCGGTCTCTCATACCTTTCTTGTCGGGAGAAACGGAATGATCCTTTCCGCGAGTGATCCTTCAAACATCGATCTGCGTTTTTCCGACATATACGGAACCTTTGGCCGCTCCTACATTGTTATGCAAACGCCTATCAATGCTTCCGGCTGGACGTTGATCGAAGCGATAAGCATCCGCTCTCTCACTCAGCGGGTCGATATCATTTTATATATCCTTTGCATTGCGATGGTTCTCATCGTGGTCCTTTTTATCGGGTACAATTCGCTCTTTTTCCGGCGCATCCTTAAACCGTTAAATATTGTCATATCCGAAATGGCCTCGGTTGCCAAGGGGGATTTTTCGGTGAAGGTTCCTGCCAGTTCTTTTACGGAACTCAACAGACTCAACGATTCGTTCAATGTTATGGTTACCGAGATCGGGTCTTTGACGCGGGAAATAAAAAACGAACAAAAGGAGCGGCTCAAAACCGAGATTGATGTTCTTCGCTATCAACTGAACCCTCACTTTCTTTGCAACACCCTTAATTCGATACGGATGATGGCGCTTATTACAAAAAACGATGCCATACAGAAGATGAGCGCCGCGCTGATGAACATTACCGAAGATACTCTGGGAAGGGAGGATACCGTCTGTTCTCTTGAGCGTGAACTCAAAAACCTCGATAGTTACGTGTATATTATGAAAGTGCGTTACGGAGATACCTTCGAGTTTATTCGGGATGTGGATTCCTCTTTGCTTTCTCTCGGAATCCCTTCCATGGTTCTCCAGCCGCTTGTTGAAAACGCCATTCTCCACGGATTCCGCGGAACCTCCCAATCCGGGACTTTCGGCACGATAGTCGTTTCCGCATCTCTCGACGGGAATATTCTTGCCATTGAAGTGCGTGATAACGGGCAGGGAATGAGCGCCGAGTTTGTGGACGGGCTTTTCCGTGATGAAACCCAGACCGAAAAGGGTTTCACGAGGATAGGCCTTTCCGCGGTAAAGCGGAGGATTCAGCTTTCCTATGGTGCACCCTACACATTATCCGTTGCCAGCTATCCGGGAGAAGGAACCGTAGTAACACTGCTGCTGCCTATCCTTGAAGCGTCCGAATATGACAGCCGAATCTCAGCTGATGAATCTCTGGATCCGGCCGAATCGGAAGAAGGTAAAGATGGCTGAAATTCTTATCGTTGATGACGAACCCCTGGTGCTGCTGACTCTTAAATCACTCTGCGACTGGGAAGCTCACGGTATATATATCATCGGGGAAGCTGAGAACGGCCAGGCCGCTCTTGAGTGCATCCGCGCCCATCCGTCGGTGGATATTGTTTTAACTGATGTGGACATGCCGGTTATGGACGGACTGGAACTCGCCGAAAGCCTCAAGGAAATTGATCCCGGCGTTTCGGTAATATTCCTCAGTTCGCATAGCAATTTTGATTATGTGCGGCGGGCTTTTAAGTCCGGGGCTTATGATTATATTCTTAAATCCGAGATGAATGAACGTTCCCTTCTGGAGCTTATTCAGCGCGTGGCGGCAAAGTCCGCAAAACCTGAGCGGACTCCTTCAGCGGTCGTCCAAGAAAGGGAAAGCGCCCGTTCCGCCTTTTTTGCGGCGGTTACCGAAGGAGAAATGGAAAAATCATCGGCGGAAAATATCCAAAGTTTATTTGAGCGCTGCGCTTTCTCCGTGAGCTGTCCCTTTTATTTTATGATTTTGAAACCCGGCGATATTCCCCTGGTGCGTACACGATACGAGAACAGTCTATATGATTTTCAGAAAACAGTTACGGATTTATTGAAGCGTTTTGTTCCCGAAGAACAGGGCGATTCCGGAGCGGTTTCTTTTGATCAATATTACCTTTTTATGACCGGCCCGGAAAAATTGGAAACGGTCTTTGAACTTTTTTATAAATCCGCCTGGACCTATCTCGATATTGGATTTGAACGAAAAACCGGAGGTCCCGCGGCGGATATTGCTTCTTTTGGAAATGATCTCTCCGCCTGTCTTAAAGGTTTCCTCCCGCCGAGCAGAATCGTAATCCGCAGCCGGCGCTATATCCAGGAACATTTCGATAATCCCGCACTCGATCTCGCCGAGATAGCGCGGTACAGCGAAGTAAGCAAGAATCATCTCAGCTGGGAATTTGCCCGCGAAACCGGGGAGACACTCTCCGACTTTATCACCCGCACCAGGATACGGGAAGCCCGGAAACTTCTGAGCGAAACAAATCTCCGCATTTACGAGATCGCCGAAAAAACCGGGTATATGAACGTAGAAACATTCAGCAGAGCTTTTAAGAAAATCACCGGAACAAGCCCCAGCCGTTTTGTGTGAGGAGATGGTAAAGCATTTTCTTTATCTTTTCATTTTAATCTAATGAAACGTCAAAATTTCGTAATAGCGGTCATGTACAATTCCTTTTTTCCGGTTTTATACTGAATTAAGCATCCATATTTAGGAGGAAAAATTATGAAAAGAATTGGTATACTTATTCTGCTTACAGTTCTTGTATTTGGTTCTGTTTTCGCCGGAGGGAATAGAGACCGTTCGATTGTTTTGAGAATGGGAGATAACATTCCTGATCGGAATAACGGATACGGCGCTGTTTTTGAAAGGATCAATGCAGAATTTCTTGCGGCCCATCCCGGTGTCGAGATTACTACCGAAAGCTATCAGGATCAGCCTTGGCAGGAAAAAGTGAAAATCTATGCTACCGCGAATCAGCTTCCTGATGTTATGAAGTACTGGACTTTTCCTGCCATGATGGAACCTCTCATCGACGCGGGAATGCTTGCGCCCATGAACAAGGCCGATTTCGCTTCTTTCGGCTATATGCCCGGCGCGCTTGAAAGCAGCGAGTTTAACGGTGTCCTTTACGGAATCCCCGCTTCGGCTGATATGTGGGTTGTTTTCATCAACAAAAGCCTCTTTCAAAAAGCCGGCGTAGCCATTCCCGAAACCTGGGAAGACATTATTGCTTCCGTTCCGGCGTTCCGTGCTATCGGTGTTACGCCTGTAGTTACGAACGGAAGGGAAGGATGGCCTCTGGCTGAGACATTTGACTGCATCGCCCAGCGGATTAACGGTGATTTTACCCGTGTTGATAAAGCCCTCAAAAGGACCGCAAGATACACCGACCCCGACTTTGTGCAGGCTGCCGAATATTTCCAGAACCTTGTCCGCGCGGGTGTGTTCCAGGAAAACCTTTCCACTTCCGATTACGGTGACGCGCGCAACATGTTCGGGCAGGAACGCGCCGCAATGTACATCATGGGTTCATGGGAAATGTCCATGGCTACCGATACCAACTTCTCGGAAAATTTCCGCAGCAATCTTGATGTTATCAAGTTCCCGCTCATAGCAGGCGGAAAAGCTGATGTAAACGATGTGCTTGCCTGGTACGGCGGAAATTTCATCATCAGCACCGGCGCAAACAAAGATTTGGCTTATGATTACATCAAGTTCTTCGCCGAACGCTTCGCGGATTATGCCTGGGAAATTCAGGCTTGCTTCCCCGCGCAGACGGTTACTCCTCTTGCTTCTGATACGCTTGTCAGCATGAAACTGCTCCAGATTGCGGCAGACGCGCGGACCACAGGAGGTACTCCCGGTTTGGACCGTTCGGACAGTGTCTTCAAAGAAGATCATCAGGAACTTATCCGCCAGCTTTGCGCCCTCATGATTACACCGAGTGATTTTTGCGAGCGGCTTGATGCTTCTGCCGCGCGGGCCTGGAACGCGGCGAACTAAACAGTTTGTCTCTCTTTAAGCGGATATAATTTCAACTGAAAAAGATTTTGAAATTACATCCGCAAAGGCCGATTGCAGAAGGAACATCTTTTGCAATCGGCTCAATTTGCTTCATCGGGAGTCATTATGAGTAGTTTATTCAATAGCAAAAAAGTGACGGCGGTGCTTGTTCTGCCGGGTATATGCGTCATGCTTTTCGCCATAGCGATTCCTCTTGTTATCAGCGTCGGGCTGAGTTTTGTGAGTTGGGCTGGGTTCGGCAAAATGAAGTTTCTCGGCATCGATAACTATGTCCGTCTTATTCAGGATGGAGTATTTTGGCGGTCGCTTTGGAATGTCCTTCTGCTGATTCTGGTAACGGTTTTTATTCAGAATGTATTTGCCTTTATTATTGCTTCCTTGCTGACTAGACAGAGGGAAGGCGTATCCCGGATTCTTCGTACCATCTTTTTTATTCCCGCAACCCTCAGCCTTGTAGTTGTTACCAGACTGTGGGTAAATATTTTTCATCCTACCTACGGGATGCTGAATAAAATTTTGAGCGGACTGGGACTGGAAAGCCTTACCCGCGCGTGGCTTGGGGATCCAAATACCGCTATCTGGGCGGTGATCTGGATCATGATCTGGCAGGGTTTCGGATGGGCGCTCCTCTTTTTTTACGGCGGGCTCATGACGGTTCCCAGGGAGCTTGAGGAAGCCGCTACGGTTGACGGCGCGAATAAGGCGCAGCTTTATTGGAAAGTTATCCTGCCGTACATGATGCCGATTATTCAATCAATCATTATTATCGATGTTATATCTTCCCTCAAACAAATGGAGATGATATATCTTTCAACGGAAGGAGGGCCGGGGAGTACAACGCAGTTTATCGCGCTCTACCTTTACCAACGGGCATTTAAATACGGCGAATACGGCTACGGAAACGCAATCTCGGTATTGTTTGTTTTAATCGCCGTACTATTGACTCTGCTGATTCAGCGGGCGTTCAAAAAAGCCGTAGATCAGATATAAGGAGGGAAGTATATGGCAGACAGAAATACTCTTAGGCCTTTAACATCGAAGGCTGTCCTAAAAGAAGTTCTTGTTGTTTTTCTGGGGCTTCTTGTGATCGCGCAAATATTCCCTCTTATTTGGGTATTCAGTTATTCAATAAAAAAGTCGGGGGATCTTTTCGGTCCGGAGCTGCTTTCTTTTCCCAAGGATCCTCAATGGGCAAATTATCGCAAGGCTTTCGTTGACGGAAAGATTTTGCCGTACCTTTTAAATACGCTGAAAATCGTGATTCCTTCGGTAATGCTTGGAACGATTCTGCCGTTTTGCCTGGCTTATGCTTGTACAAGGATGGAGTGGAAGCTGAAAAAGTTCGTGTGGCTGATTGTTGTTATCGGGATGACAATTCCGATTCATACGACGCTTCTGCCGAATTTTCTTTGGTACCGGATTTTTCATCTTATTGATACTCATCTAGGATTGATCATTTCCTATATGGCCTTTACTATGTCGTTCAATACGATAGTATTCAGCGGTCTTCTGGCGGGCATTCCGAAATCCATGGAAGAGTCGGCGTTTATTGATGGGGCTGGGTATCATATTATACTGCCTAAGATCATTGCGCCTATGGCAATGACCGGATTTGCCACGGTGGGAGTGCAGACCTTTCTTAGCCATTGGAACGAATTCCTTATGGCAAATACTTATCTTTCTTCGGAAGTGAAAAGAACATTGCCGTTTTCTATCATCCGGTTTACCGGACAGTATTCGTCCGATTACGCGGTGCAGTTTGCCTGCATGGCTTTGGTGGCGCTGCCGCCGCTCGTTTTATATTTTGTTTTCAATAAGTGGATTCTTGCCGGTGTTACGGCAGGCGCTGTTAAAGGTTAGGTTATGTACAACGAACATATTACATTCCCCAAGGATTTTGTCTGGGGTACGGCAGCCGCGTCCTATCAGATTGAAGGTGCGGCGGATACTGACGGAAAAGGGAAAAGTATCTGGGATGAATTTTCCCATATTCCGGGTAACATTGAAGACGGCAGCACGGGCGATACAGCCTGCGATCACTATCACCGGTTTGAACAGGACGTCACGGATGATGGGGATGAAACATTATCGGCTTTCGCTTTCATGGCCTCGGATACTTCCCGGCGGTACAAAAAGCGCTGGGCTAAATATTCAGGGACTTGATTTTTACGACAGGCTCATCGATGCATTACTTGAGTATGATATAACACCTTGGGTTACTCTGTTTCACTGGGACTTGCCTGCCGCTCTCCAGCGCGAAGGCGGTTTTGCCTCAAGGGAAACCATCGATGCTTTTTGCGATTATACCGATATCGCAACCCGCCGCTTGGGCGACAGGGTAAAAAATTGGATGACTTTTAATGAACCTTGGGTGTTTTCTTTCTGCGGCCACTTTTCCGGCGTTCACGCTCCAGGTGAGAAAGATATACGGAAGACTCTCGCTGTTGCTCATAATATTCTTGTGGCGCATGGAAAGAGTATGCCCATAATCAGAGAAAATATTCCCGGCGCAAAAGCCGGCATTGTAAATAATCTTGCCTGGGTCGAGAGCGCTTCCCATAAGCAGGAAGATGCCGACGCTGCCCGCCGGTGGGATCTTGCTTTTAACCGCTGGTTCCTGGATCCGCTTTTTGGAAGGGAATACCCTGATGAGATGGTGAAATGGTACGGAGAAGCGATGCCTGAGATCAAGGCGGGTGATTTTGATCTAATAGCCGCTCCCGCCGATTTTATGGGAATCAATTACTATACGAGACGTCTTGTCGTGTATGATCCCAATGATAATCATATTAAGGCAAAGCAGGTGTACCGGACTCATATTCTTCGTGCCGAATTTGAGGAGTGGGAAATTTACCCCGAAGGTCTCTATCATACGCTGATCAGAATGAAGGAAGAGTACGGGAACATCCCCATATATATCACCGAAAACGGTACCACTTGTCCTCATGAAATGATAAGCGATGACGGCTGTGTACACGATCCTTTGCGGGTAGAATACCTCCGCCGCCATTTTGCCGCTGTCTGGCAGGCAATACAGGAAGGCGCCGACGCGCGGGGATTTTTTACCTGGTCTTTCTGCGATAACTTTGAATGGGCTTTCGGTTTCAGCAAACGCTTTGGACTTGTGTATATCGATTACGAACATAATCTGCGCAGGATCATCAAGGATTCGGGACATTTTGCGGCGGATGTGTGTAATCAGAACGGATTTGCTATAACATGAGCTTGCTATAAAAAGTTACAATAAGGTTTATATCAGAACCAAGCCTTCGACAAAAAGAAAACTGCATGATCGGTTTAGGTTTCGGTCTGGGATGAGTAGTACTACCTAACAACTCAAAGAGTGAAACGCGATGGAACAGCATTGTTTTCATCACGGATATTGACTGAGTAAACGACAAAGACGAGTTCCGGCATTTCACCTGTGCTTCCGTAACGAGACTTTCAAATAGGGCTTTGTACATATCGGCACTTCGATGCGCGTTTGCATACGATAACGTTGAGCGTTTTACGCTTCGTTCTGCATTCGGAATCCCAAGATGATACCAACTGTTTTGTTGATGATTCATCGTTTGCTCAATGCTCCTCAATCCATGTTGTCCCGAAATCTGAGCCAAGAGCATCGTGACGAAATGCATCTAACTTTTTAAGCCTTTCGCTCCGTGTTCTGTTTGATGTTCTTTTACCAGTTTCTCAAAACGAGATCTCGATATCAACTCTAGCATTTGTCCCAGAATCGTGTTATGTTTGTTCATGCCTATTTCCTTGTTGGGTATGGAGTGATGATGCTTCCGGGGCTTGACTGGGATTTGCCATTCTCTATGATTATTTACAACATGCCTAAGATATCTTTTTGACTATCTAAACGAATCGCTAAAGCCAAATATACACGGCTTTTTTGCTTACATGATCTTCATCTCGAATGTTGACTCTTATGAGTAAAATGATTCAAGTGGGCGGTGCGGACCGCCATTCCTCTACAAGCCGTTTTACTTCATCCGTGGCTCGACTTACCAATTCTGGCGAGATATTCTACTCCGTATATATCTTTGATGTTTTCTTGTATCGCTTTTCTTGATAGTCTTAGTCCGTACATCGACAGGATTTTGTCGTCAAACCCGCGCCATTCTTGCCGGTGTTTGGGGATTACTTTGGGCTCGAACTCTCCATATCGATTTCTGGATTTTTGCAGTCTTTCAGTAACTCATCCAGTAATTCTTTTCTAATCGCCATACTTTCTCTCCTCGGAAGTGTAGCTCTTTATGTAATACGCTCGCCTAAACGTCGATATATGACTACCCGCTGTTTCATTTTTAATGATCAGGTGAAGTGGGGAAAAAACTTCACCTTTCATTTTAATAGGTCCAGTAAAAAAGTTTATCTAGGAAGCTGTCAGTCTTGGGTGTGAGATTTGGTACCCAATGGATCGAATCTTCTACAAAGGCACTTTTGTCTATTCCCGAACCTGTTTTGAAATACGCTGTTCCATGCGATGTTGCAGGGACCGAAATTGATGTAAGCGGGATAACATGGATTCCCATTTGTCTTCTGGTTGTTTCGTACTTTTTTGACCATGTGGATGTTACTGTGTTATTTAATGTGGTTTGTAGTGCAGTTCCTTTACTAAGTATAGCATTTCGTTGAGAAGAATTGGATGTAATGCTGTTGCGATTGGCAATAATAGTTTCGGCAAAGCTGTATATATCAACATACATATCTGACGGAAAAGAAGCATAGTGAAAAATATCCATGGTCTGCAGTATCTTATTGAGGATAAATTCCTGTGTTGAACGACTGGTTATGCTATTTGCCAATTCCTCCGAAAATGATTCCATTGTTTCAAAAAGATTATCCATATTTGCTAGATCTATTTTTGATATGGTTGATCCATTTGTTCCGATGTATTGATTTTTGAACTGTTCAATAACATCATCACAAAAATCTGATGCAGTCGGGGATGATCTCTTGAGGAACGCTGTAAACAAGGCTGTGTAATCCCAACCGGATGCCGGCGTTACTCCTTCTGAGCCGATAAACCATTCCGCATCATCTCTGATTTGATAACATACTTCGATAAGTGCTCCGAAACAAGTATCAAAACCGATGAGTGATAAACCCTTTCCGGAAACGGCACTGTCGAGTGAAGGCATGGTCATATAACTTCCTGCATTATCATCAAAAGCAACTGCTTTTAATGGCGGATTGAGCAGTGTTTGATTATTTTGTCCTTCCCCTCTCCAACCTGTACCATGTCCCCATATTATAAGACCGTAATTTTTTGCGGTGTAGACTCTTTTTACAAACGCGATTGACTGTGATAAGACTATCGGATCTGCCATATCTAGTTCGGTTCGAGTTTCGGTTGATAATCCAAGTTCTGAGCAATTGAGTTGTTTTGAAACGATTGTCGTATTAAATCCTGCGGGGTCTCTAGTAATTTCAAAAAAACGAGTATCTGTCCAATCTCCATTACTTGCATCATATCCTGCAGCTCTGTCAAGAATCACTAAGACAGAGACATTACTTTCTTGGGCAAAGGCTGTCACTGCTTCAAGTTCATTAATGTCAGCTATGGCAGATGGTTCAAGATCATTATCTGCCGCCATATACACTAAAAAGGTCCATTCACGCGCTTGCCACTGTGCGTAGAGGGTGATATCCCCCTGCACGTTTTGAATAACCGCTCCCGATGTATAGGTATTGCCGCTCCCATTGGCCGCCGTATTCCAGCCGGTGAGGAAATAGCTGTTGCGGGTAAAGCTATTCGTTTTGATGTTATAGTCGTCTCCCTGTATTACGCTGTCACTGGCCATTGTGCCTGTGCCGCCGTTGGCGTTGTAGGCAATGGTGTACATAGGTATCAGACCCCATTGCGCGTAAAGGATGATATCCCCCTGCACGTTTTGGATGACCGCACCCGCCGCCGTATAGGCGTCGCCGCTCCCATTGGCCGCCGTATTCCAGCCAGAGAAGAAATAGCCATCGCGGGTAAAGCCATTCGTTTTGATGTTATAGTTATTCCCCCGCATCACACTGTCGCTGGCCATCGTGCCAGTGCCGCCGTTGGAGACGTAGGCGACGGTGTACATCAGCTCCGCCTTCCATTGTGCGTAGAGGATGATATCCCCCTGCACGTTTTGGATAACCGCACTCGCCGCGTAGGCATTGCCGTTCCCATTGGCCGCCGTATTCCAGCCAGAGAAGAAATAGCCGACGCGGGTAAAGCTATTCGTTTTGATGTTATAGTCGCCGCCTTGCGTCACATTGTCACTGGCCATCGTGCCTGTACCGCCGTTGGCGTTGTAGGCAATAGTGTACAACGGCTTTGCCTTCCACTGCGCGTAGAG
>QMCE01000925.1_pt1 | contig 30628 bp, 27 predicted proteins | sample 1821851 | NCBI WGS metagenome assembly QMCE01 (sample SAMN09453174, study PRJNA476694) | Termite gut metagenome, whole genome shotgun sequencing project. | isolation source: worker | host: Odontotermes sp. | place: South Africa:Pretoria | collected 2016-01-28 | reverse complement strand
CTCTGGCGGCTCTCCATCGCCGAAAAATCAATCGACGGCGGCAACAGCCCCGGACTCGTGATCTCGATCATATCGTCGTACACCGCCACCTTGACATCCTTGCCCGTGAGCGAATAATCGCGATGCACGATCGCGTTCCGGATGGCCTCCCGCACAGCTTTCACGGGATATTCCCAGCGCGAGACGGTGTAAACCCCCTCGACCGTCGCACCCTTGTTTATGTGGCGCAGCACGAAATTGTACGCCTCCTCTGCCTGCGTCGCGATGTTCGACAGGATGCTCTTTTGGTCGATAAATTCTTCGGAGCCGGTGCCCTTGAACCGTGCGCACTCCACCTTCGCGAAATGGAACATCGACTGCCGGAGCCGGTCGTCTGAGAACAACACCAGCGCGTTGGTGGGATGCTCCACACCCTGCACCTCCCGCGTCAGCTCCAGCTTCCGCAGTGTCGCCGCATCGAGCCGCTCGCCCGTTTTGTCGAGATATTCAGCCGTGAACGCGCGTAAGTCCAACTCGGAAGCGGGCTTGTCCATCACTAACTCGCTGTCGAACGAGATATTACGCTTCCGGCGCTCCAACTCGGCGATGATTTCCTCGTCGGCCAGCCGGTTGGTCGAGCCGACCCGGATATACGTTCCGTCGCGCTTACCTTTATCTTTCAGATGGTACGGCGGCATACTCCCGCGATAAACCTTAACCCGGATCAGATGCTTGTCGCCCTCGGTCAGAAAGGTGATCTCGGGCAGAACCGAAGGATAGCACCGGTCAAAAATGATGTTGCTCACCTGCTCCCCTATGGCCGGAAGTTCCTCCTCGGACAACCCCACGATCTCGCGCGGCGCATCCTTCACTCCGAGATACAACTCACCCCCGGCATCGTTGGCAAACGCGATAACCGTCTTCGCCAACTCCGCGTGTCCCGGCACCGCCTCCTTAAACTCCAACCGCCGACCTTCGGGACGGGTTATGATATCTTTGATCATCATTGCTCTGCCTCTTAGGGTATAAAAACGATTTGTCAAAGATAAGAATTTATTGGCCAACTGCGCAGTCATGCTCAATTAGAATCAATAGTCCAAACAACATCTAAGAAAAACCCCGCTCCATACGAGAAGCAAGAATCGCCTAAAACAAAAAAAAAGACCGACAATCCGAATGATTGCCTATCTTTTTCCCGGTGCTCCCCCAGGGGCTCGAACTGTCGGCGAGGCCGCCGGCTAAGTTTAGCAGGGTTCGCGCCATATCGACCTGTAAAAAAGAAGCCGCCTCAAATTAGTTTTGAGACGGCTTCTTCTGAGTGCTCCCCCAGGGGCTCGAACCCTGGACCCCAACATTAAGAGTGTCGTGCTCTACCAACTGAGCTAGGGAAGCGTGATTTTCGTAAATCGTGGGGCAAAAGTACGAATAATTTTTGTACGCGCAAATTTTTTTGTATTTTTGGTTTTATGAAGAAAATCGGCATCATATCGGACACCCACGGCATCTTCGACGAGCCCCTGAAAGAGTTCCTTAAGGATGTCGACGAGATCTGGCACGCGGGCGACATCGGTTCGTTGGAACTCGCCGACCGCATCGCCGCTTTCAAACCGTTGAGGGCCGTCCGCGGCAATATCGACGCCGAACCCACCCGCCGCGAGTTCCCGGAGTTCCTCTCTTTCGAGTGCGAGGGGGTACGCGTACTGATGACCCATATCGGCGGCTATGCCGGGCGGTTCGAGCAACGGGTAGCCGAGAGGCTCGCCGCCGAGAAACCCGACATTTTCGTCTCGGGCCACACCCACATCCTCAAAATCTTCCGCGAAAAGACCTTCGGCACGCTCTGCATCAACCCCGGAGCGGCGGGCCGCCGGGGCATCCACGCCATGCGAACAGCCGTGCGCCTCACCCTCGATGGAGGCGAAGTAAGCGGCGTCGAAGCAGGCGAATGGCCGCGAAATTCATTTTAAGAGCTTGTTTGGATTTTTCCATCGAAGCTATTTTGTAGTTATTTTTGTCTCATTTTTTGCCCGAAACGAGGCGCATAGGGGTTCCTATGTAACGAGTAGCGGGTGAAAAATGAGGCAAAAAGAGCAAGAAAGAGCGAGAATGGGAAATTCCAAGCAAGCTCTTATAGCTTATTTTCAGCAAAAATACCGAAAAACGACTTGCAAACTAACTTTTTAGTTGTATATTTAAGCTGTCATTATGGGAAGGATTTTCATACTCCTCACGGCGCTGACCCTCGCAGGCGCTCCGTACATGTCGGCAACCGCGCAACAAACGCCCGCCGCAATATTTGTGCGGGGCCTGAGCTATCACAAGACCGGAAATTACGTCGAGGCCGTCCGTTGGTTCAACCGTGCCGCCGTCGAGGGACATGCGGGCGCGCAGTTCAATTTGGGTGTCATGTACGCCACCGGCTCCGGAGTGGCGCGTAACGACGCCGAGGCTGTAAATTGGTATCGCATGGCGGCGGAACAGGGGTTCGCGATAGCGCAATGCAACCTTGGAACCATGTATGCAAATGGCCGGGGAGTGGCCCGCGACGATGCCGAGGCGGTGAAGTGGTATCGCATGGCGGCGTCTATGGGATATGCAAAGGCACAGAACAATCTGGGATTCATGTATGAAATGGGCAGAGGAGTGGAGCAGGATTACACAGAGGCCGCCAGGTGGTATCATCTGGCCGTGGAAGGAAAAGAGCCGGATATCGACGCGCAGTGCAATTTGGGCACCCTCTACTCCAACGGCCGTGGGGTACCCCGAGACTATCACGAGGCTTTCCGTTGGTACAGCGTGGCCGCGGAACGGGGACATGCGGTGGCGCAAATTAACTTAGGTGCGCTCTACGCGACCGGCTGCGGGGTGCGTCAGGATTACGCCAAGGCGGTCGGATGGTACTTCAAAGCCGCCTACAAGGGTAATGCAAGGGCGCAGTGCGATTTGGGATATGCGTATGGCAATGGTCTGGGGGTGACCAAAAACTATGTCGAGGCCGTAAAATGGTACCGTCAGGCCGCCGACAGGGGCTACGCCGATGCGCAGTACGCTCTGGGAGTCATGTATAAATTGGGCCGGGGAGTGAAGGAGGATAAAAGAGAGGCGGTACGCTGGTTTCGCCGTGCCTCCGGTCAGGGTCACAAAGATGCCACGACTGAATTGAAAAGACTCGATAGGCGATAAATTTATAGTTTTCCCACAATCTATAAAATATTCTTATTCTGAAATTCGTTATTTATCCGAAACGGAGGATAAATAATGCAAACCAGACAATCCAAATTACTCGAAAATCTGATCGCTCTCGGAGCTTTCGACGCGGAGAAGCGCGATCACACGACCCACCTCATCGACCGTCTGTTCCTGCTGATGCTGGGACAGAGGAGTTGTCATGGGGTGAGGATACTGCGTTCGCACCTCAAGGATTGGGAACTTTACCAGATAAAACTGCGCATCGAGCGCGAAATGGAGCGCACCGCCGCCACCGCACCCCGTCAAAACCGCGAGGAGTTCTACATGGGCCTTATCGCGGGCTTGGGCGAGATAGCGGGAATATGGGCCGGAGCGCATTCCGACCTGCCCGGCAACCTCTCGGCCGGCACCCCGTCCAACACGGGCCACCTGCTACTTTACATCCTCGCGGCGACCGACAGCATCGCCGGCCGTGTGCTCGGCATGTACCACGTCATGGCCGACGAGGTGAGCCGCGATCTGGAGGGAATGTCCGCCGAGGAGATGTACATCTCGGAGATACGCATCATCCGCCGCCGCGAACTCACCCCCGAGGACGACGACTGGGAGCCTTCCGCCGACCCCGCCGCCGCTGAAGCGCCCGATGGGAAGGAGCGCCGCACCGAAAAGAAACCGGAGGCTTCCATGCTCTCGAAATACGGCACCGACCTCACCTCCGCCGCTGCGGAAAGGAAGGTCGATCCCGTGGTGGGACGCACCCGTGAAATAGAGCGTATGATCCAGATACTGGGTCGGCGCAAGAAGAACAACCCCATTCTGGTCGGAGAAGCCGGCGTCGGCAAGAGCGCCATAGTCGAAGGACTGGCGTCGAAGATCGCTTCGGGCGATGTCCCGTCCACGCTGGCGTGCAAGAAGCTCTTTTCGCTCGACGTGGCCTCGCTCGTTGCGGGCACCAAGTTCCGCGGCGAGTTCGAGGAGAGGCTCAAGGCGCTGGTCGACGAGTTGTCGGCGAGTGGCGACACGATAGTTTTCATCGACGAGGTTCACACGATCGTCGGCGCGGGTTCGTCGCAGGGAAGCCTCGACGTGGCCAACATCCTCAAACCCGCCCTTGCGCGGGGCGATTTGCAGTGCATAGGCGCCACGACCCTCGACGAATATCGTGAGAACATCGAAAAGGACTCCGCCCTGGAGCGCCGCTTCCAGAAGATACTGGTCGAACCCTCCACGCGCGAACACACGCTCGAGATACTGCGTAGCCTCGCACCCCATTACGAGCGCCACCACTCGGTACTCTACACCGACGAGGCTCTCAGGGCGTGTGTCGATCTCACCGAGCGCTACATCGCCGACCGCCACTTCCCCGACAAGGCCATCGACGCGATGGACGAGGCGGGTTCCACCGCCGCCGGAAGAGCCGGTGGCCCCGTGGAAGTTACCGCCGCCGACATCGAGCAGGTCATCACCACCATGACGGGCATTCCGGTCGAAAAGATATCGCAGGGCGAGGGAGCACGCCTGGGTCGACTCGAAGGGCACCTTTCGGAGGTTGTCGTGGGCCAGAAGGCGGCGGTCGCGAAGGTGTCGCGTTCGATCCTCCGCAGCCGCTCGGGCCTCAAAGACCCCGCCAAACCTATAGGGGTGTTCATGTTCGTGGGACCGACCGGAGTGGGTAAGACCCTGCTGGCGAAGGAACTTTCGCGCTGGATGTTCGACCGTCCCGACGCTCTGGTGCGTATCGACATGAGCGAATATTCCGAGAAGCACAACGTCTCGCGCCTTATAGGCTCGCCTCCGGGATATGTCGGTTACGGCGAGGGGGGACAGCTCACCGAAGCCGTCCGCCGCCAGCCCTATTCGGTGATCCTTTTGGACGAGATCGAAAAGGCGCATCCCGACGTGTTCAACGTGATGCTTCAGATGCTGGACGACGGACATCTGACCGACGGACTGGGCCGCAGGATAGATTTCCGCAACACCATAATAATAATGACCTCCAACATAGGGTCGCGCGCGATCGCCGCCAAGGCTCCGGCCGTGGGATACGCCACTTCGGTCACCGCCGCCAGGGAGGCCATGAGCCGCGAAATGGAATACCGGAGCGCCCTCGAGCGTACTTTCGCCCCGGAGTTCATCAACCGCATCGACGACATAGTGATATTCAACACTCTCCAGACGGAGGATGTCGCCCGCGTGGTGGAGATCGAACTGAGCGCCCTCGCAGCCCGCGCGGCAAAGCTGGGCTACGGTCTGGAGGTCTCCGACGCCGTCAAAAACGAACTCGCGGTGCTGGGCTACGAACCCGAGTACGGCGTCCGTTCGCTGAAACGCGCGATACTCGACCGCATCGAGGAGCCGCTGGCGCAGATGATAGTTTCGGGCGAGATCGCCCCCGGCGAGACCATCGACATAGGCTACTCGGGCGAGGAGATAGAGTTGCTGGTGAACCGAATGGCATGACGGCAAGGAAATACCGCGTTCATAACAGACGTCCCTTCTCCGAACGCGACTAACCCAAGCTAAACAACGAGAAGGGTGAGGTCCGGAATTTTTCCGGGCCTCTTTTTTTGTATATTTGTGGCATGAGAGTTTTTGAAACGGAACTTTGCGCCTACTCCCTCGAAGATGTGGGAACGGCGGCCCACCAGGGGGTCACACGGGTCGAACTGTGCGCCTCGCCCACTGAAGGCGGCACGACACCTTCGGCGGCGGCCATCGCCGTGGCGCGGGTCGTGACTTCGCATTTCGCGGCGGCACAGGGCAACCTGCCCGTCGAACTGAGCGTGATGATCCGCCCGAGGGGAGGCGATTTCCTCTACTCCGGCGTCGAGTTCCGTCAGATGGAGCACGAGATAGTCTTCGCGCGCGAGTGCGGAGCCGACGGCGTGGTTTTCGGGCTGCTCACTCCCGAGGGCGACGTCGACGTGGAGCGCACCCGGCGGCTGGTCGAGTTGGCCCGTCCCATGGAGTGTACTTTCCACCGCGCTTTCGACGTCGCGCGCGAACCTTTGAAAGCCCTCGAAGATATCATCGCCGCCGGTTGCCGCCGCATTCTCACCTCGGGCCAGAGGGCCACTGCTCCGGAAGGTATCGACCTGTTGCGCGAATTGGCGGCCGCCGCCGACGGGCGTATAGAGATCATGGCCGGTTCGGGCGTAAACCCTGCGAACGCACGCGAACTCGCCGCCGCCGGGGTCGACGCCCTCCACTTCAGCGCCCGCACCGTGCGCCCCGGCGGCATGAAATACCGTGGCGAACACGTAAATTTCTCACCCTCCGGCGCCTCCGACCACAACATAGCCTACGCCGACCCCCGTTTCGTCGCCGAAATGGTCGCCATAAGCGGAATATGTAAGTGATGCAATCGTCCGAGGGTTTTAACCCTCGGTGAAAAGAAAATTCCTTATAAAATAATTATCTCCCTCGCGAGATGCCTCCCCCGCCTTCGGCGACGGTCGGCGCTCGGTCGATGAGCCTCACATCTTCGATGTTCGTTTGCCGTCGGTTTTAACCGCTAATCCCGAGGGCGTAGCCTGTCCGAGCGAAGCGAGCAGGCGAGCTGAAAATGCCGGGCATTGCCCGGCGGCAACTATGGAAATAAAGCCTCGGTGAAAAGAAAATCCTTAATAATAATTGCCGTCGGTTTTAACCGACGGAACAAAGTACGATAAACAACAAACAGGGCTTCAGCCCAACTTTTCAAACCCATATTTCTGCAGAAACTCCTCGACCTCCTGAGCAAAGCTTTTCCGAGTGTGGTGAGACTGCTGATTTTTGATATACTCCGCAACCGCCTCCACCTGTGATTCACTCACCGAGACTGCGAAATAGTCGTCCTGCCATTCGAACCGTCCATGTCCGAGCCGGTTTTTATTTATCCAAAAAGAAGATTCGCCCTTGATAAGTTGGCTGACTTTGGAGATACACTGGTCTTTGCCCAAAGAGACAAGGCAATGTATATGCTCATTGTGGCCGTCGATCGCTTTCAGGAAAATATCTTTGTCTCTGCAATTTTGGGCGATGTGATCGAGAATCTCGGTACGGATCGCTTTCGTTAGAAACGGAACGCGGTCCTTTGTGCTGAAAACCAAGTGTATCCAGATTTTCACATAAGACATGGTCGTCGGTTTTGGTTGGGCTGAAGCCCTGGGTTATGAGGTCGATGCTATCCGTTGGCTAAAGCCAACGGCAATTTATCAGTTAGGATTTTTCTTTTCACGGAGGCTTAAAAGCCTCCGACAATCATAATCCCTCATTTGACGATCAACTCCCTCACAAGAGTATGACCGCTGGCGAGATTCAGAGCGTCGCGAAGTTGCCCGCGCCGCATGAAGGTCTCGTGACGCACCACCGACGACGATATCCGCACGGTAAGGATACCGTTCTTAAACGCCACCCCGTCGGTACACGACGCGATCATAGGCCCGGCAACCTCGGCCCACGTCTTGGGCAGACGCCCTTCGGCGATATTCCGCCGGATCACCGGGTCGCGAAACAGATCGTCGACCAACTCCCCCACCCTGACCGTTCTTGTTCGTCGCATCTTAATTGAATGGATAATTAATAATGGGCTAAGCGCGAAAAAACATTATCAAATTACCAAATTATCAAATCATCAAATTTTTAATCTCCCCGTTCTCGATCTCGAAAAGCGAATACTCCCGCCCCCCGCGCCGCAAAACCTCTTCGAGGCGCGCACGGTTGCAATCCGAAATGAATATCTGCCCGAACTGTTCGGTGTCCACGAGCGAGATCAGCCTCTCGACGCGCCCGGTGTCGAGTTTGTCGAAAAGGTCGTCCAACAGCAGTATCGGCCTTTCGCCCGTCACGGCGCGCACCACGGCGAACTGCGCGAGTTTGAGCGCGATCAGGAACGACTTCTGCTGCCCCTGCGAACCGTACCTGCGCAAAGGATCGCCCCCGATTTTCATCACCACCTCGTCGCGATGCACGCCGCCGGTGGTGAACCCGTTCACAAGGTCTTTATCGCGCGACGCATCCAGAACGGCGGCCATTCCGCGCCCGGTCACTTCCGACCGGTAGGTCATCGACACCTCCTCCCGGTCGTCGGCCAACCGCGCGTAATAATCGGCCACAAGGGGCCGCATCTGATCGATAATTTCAGCGCGCCGGGCGTGAATGGCGTCTCCGTGCGTGGCCAACTGCATGTCCAGCACGTCGAGTATCTCGGCGTGGCCCGGCGAGTAGAGCTCCTTCAGCAGGCGGTTCCGCTCCGTAAGCACCGCGTTATAGCGCACCAGGGCCTGCAAATAGCCGCGATCCGACTGCGAAATGAAGGCGTTGAGCCACCGGCGGCGTTCGTCGGCCGCGTCGCTTATCAGAAAGGTGTCGGCGGGCGAGACCATCACGATGGGCACGACCCCGACGTGATCCGAAAGGCGTTCGTACTCCTTGCCGTCGGCCTTAATTTTCTTACCCGCTCCGGGGCCCGACGGCGCAAAGCTGCACGACACCCTCAGACCGTGGCCCGCGTCGGCGGTATATTCCCCTTCAAGAACGAAAAACTCCGCACCGTGCCTCAGCGCCTGCCTGTCGGTACCACCCAGCGACGAGCGGCACATCGACAGATAGTGAACGCCGTCGAGAACGTTGGTCTTTCCCGCGCCGTTTTCGCCCACCAGACAGTTGAGCCCGTCCGAAAAAGAGAGCGTACCTGAGGCTATGTTCTTGAAACCCACGAGCGAAAGGCGGCGAAGTATCATACTGCGTAAACGATTTCTCACCGTAAAGTTAGTAAATAAAAAAAAAGAGTTATCTTTGTGTCCTGATTTTCGCGAATAAAGTTTTATAAGAGACTCATAAGATATGGCCAAACGCAAGAGTGCGGCGCCCAAAGCCCGGCCCGCACAGACAGAAGCAAACCCTGAAGTAAAGATCGAGAACGCCCTCGGCAAAACCGAAGAGTGGTTCGAAAAGAATTGGAAAACCCTTGCCATCGTTCTGGCGGCGGTACTCGTCGTTGCGGCGGGTGTCTACGCCTACGAGGGTCTTTACAAAATCCCCAGAGGCAAGAAGGCCGCCGACGCGATGTTCGTGGCCGAGCAGCTCTTCATTGCCGAAGATTACACCACCGCCCTCAACGGCGACGGCACCAACCTCGGTTTCCTCGACGTGGTGGCTTCCTACGGAGGCACCTCCGAGGGCCGTCTTGCCGCCCACTACGCGGGCATCTGCTACCTCAAGACCGGCGAACTGGACAGCGCGCTCGAATACCTGGGTAAATACCGTGCCGTTCGCGGAGTCCCGGGAGCGATCGTAAACGCCGAGAACGAGGGTCTAAAGGGCGATGTCTACGTCCAGAAGGGCGAATACGCGACTGCCGTCTCTCACTTCCGCAAGGCCGTCGACGCCGCCGACAATATCCTCACGACCCCGATGTACCTCAAAAAGCTGGGCCTCGCGCTCGAAGCCGCCGGCGACTACGCCGGTGCCGTCGACGCCTACAAGCGCGTGTCAGAGAATTATCCCGCCAGTTTCGAAGCGCGCGACATAGAGAAATTCGCCTCCGCCGCCGAGCAGAAACTTTAACCGCTTCGGGGAGATGGCGTTCAAGAAGAGAAACCTCTCGCAGTACACTTCCGTGCCGTCGGCCGACGACATGCGGTTCGGTATCGTCGTGTCGGAATGGAACGGCGAGGTGACCGAATCGCTTCTCAAAGGGGCGGTGCAGACCCTCCGAAAAGCGGGTTGCGCCGAGCACAACATCCTCATCAAATACGTTCCCGGGACTTTCGAGTTGCCGTTGGGCGCCCAGTTCTTCGCCGAGTACACCGACGTCGACGCCGTGATAGCCCTCGGCTGTGTAGTTCAGGGCGAGACGCGCCATTTCGACTTCATCTGTTCGGGAGCGACCCAGGGCCTCATGCAGTTGCAGATCGCCTGGAACATGCCGATAGCTTTCGGCGTACTCACCACCGAGAATATGGAGCAGGCTCTTGCCCGCTCCGGAGGCGAGCACGGCAACAAGGGCGACGAGGCGGCCGTAACGGCTATCAACATGGTGAAACTCCAGAACGAGATGGAGTCGTCGGCCGAGAACATCAACCGCGAGATCTCCCGCAACGTAAATTGACCTTTCCGCCGAAAGAGTCTGCGGCCATAGATCCGATCGCCCGTGAGTTTACCGTGATGTAAACGATCGGGCGATTCTCATGGAGGCTACATAAAATCAATGCATATTTTTTACCGTTCGGACGGTAAAAACAGCTATCTTTGTCGTGTATCTCTTCGCAAGCAGATACTATTTGCCGCGTCATGAACGAACTCTATAACATCCTGTCCATCTTCGTGTCGAGTGGACTGCTGTTGGCCCTGGGCGTTACACTGATGTCCACCGCGACGGTCGAAAGCCCGCTACTCGGCAACTACCGCCGGGCACGCCGGGCGCTGGCGGTCGCATACCTCTTTTTCGCGGCGGTCAATGCGGCGGAATATCTGTTAAGCGGCTCGACGAGCGACGTTCCGCTCATTCGCACGGTAACACTCGCCATAGCCTCTTCGCAAGCCCTCCTGTTCACCTTCGCGATGCTTGCGCTGTTGGAGGTGCGGTTTCCGGGATGGAGGGCGATCCAGCGCGAGGCGGCTCCCGCGCTGGTGCTGATCGTCGCGGTATTCACCGTTTACGCCGCCTGCTCCGAAAAATGTTTCGATGTCGCGTTTTGGATATTCGCCGGTATCTACGCCCTGCTGCTCGTGCGCTACACGATGCTGTTCTGGCGCAATTACATGCGGTTCCGCCGCCGGATGGATAATTATTACTCCGACAACGAGGCCGATCGTCTGCGTTGGGTCGCATGGTCGTTCTTCGCGGCGCTGGCTATCGGCGTAGGCGCGCTGGCTACCTCGCTCTTCGTCTCCACCGCCGTTGCACTGGGATTCACGTTGGTATTCGACCTGTTCTACCTGTTTTTCGCCATCCGGTTCATTAATTATGCACACCGTTTCTCTATCATCGAGGAGGCGATGGAGAGCGACGCCGGGGAAGACACGGAACAGCCGCAGGTGTTGCCTCCCGCCGTTGTCAGGAGCATCGAAACCCGGCTGAAAAGCTGGACGGACGAGAAGCTGTTCCTGCAACCGGGCGTCAAGATCGGCGACGTGTCGCAGTATGCCGGAACGAACTACAAATACCTTTCGCTCTACCTCAACAACTACATGGGACGCTCTTTCCACGAATGGATCGGCGGACTGAGGATCACCGAAGCCCAGCGGCTGATGACCGTCCATCCCGACATGACCGTCGAAGAGGTCGCCAGGCGCGTCGGGATCACCGACAAAAGCAATTTCATCCGCCGGTTCGCTAAGCAGACCCTCTTATCTCCGAATGCTTGGAGACACGGTAAACACGAGTAGCGTTTACCTCTCTTTTGCGGGGTGTTCCGCAAATTTTCCCGTATTGACACCAAAGTTTTCCCGTATGGACACCGCACCGGTTACGAGTCGGCCTGCATGTCACATACCTTTGTAAGGCCGTTGTTCGTCCCAATCCGTGCAACGGAACCATTATGCTGCAATCCGATCCTTATGCTCAAATCTCGCTTTTGTCGGCGGTGATCGTCTTTACGATGGGTATCTGCCTGTTCACGGTGGCCATGCCCACCGAACCGCAATTTCGCAATTACCGACTGTCGCGCAGACTGCTCGGTGTCGCTTACATTTTCCTGTCGGGCGTCCATTTCGCCGGAATATTCATCGATTCCGCCATCCATGTCGACACCATCGTCGCGCCGTTTCAGGCTCTTATGTTCACCTTCGCGCTGATCGCCCTGATCGACAACCGGTTCGTGACCCGCAAACGGCTGGCGATCCAGTTGGCGATCATTTTCGCACTGTCGGCGCTCGTTCTCGTCAACCGGTACGTCCTGCCCCGGCCCATCGTTTGGGTCGCATACCTGATCCATGCGATCTACGCGGGTCTGTACATCCACTATGTCTGGATATTCTTCCGCGAGTACCGGAACTACAAACGGAGGGCGGACGGCTTCTTTTCGGGCGACGAGTACAAACGCCTGCGGTGGATCGTCCGGGTGTTCGTCATGGCGGCCGTTATCGGCATCTTCGGCGGTGTGCTGAAAGAGAACAATATCTACTTTCTGATCTTTATCGTCGGCTACACCGTCCTCTACTCCTATATGGCAATCCGCTATATCAACTACGTCGGACTTTTCTACGGCATGGCCCCCATCGTATCGGAAACACGGTACGAAGACTCCGTCAGAAAAAGCAAGACCACGAATGCACTCGAAACCCCCACCCGATCGACCGGACGAAAGTAGTTCATATGACTATATAATTAACCTAATTAACTATAAATAAGATGGCAAAGGTAAAAAATGTTTGCGTTACCAGTGAAAAAGGACCTCAAAGCGGACAGAAAAATCGTTCGAGCGGCGACTTCAGCACGAAGGATCTCGACGGCAAGAGAATCAGATGGAGTTGCCCTCGGAATGTGAGCTTTCATGTATGGAGAGATGTATCGGTGTGGGGGGACGAGAAGATGTTCCACGACCAGACATTATATGATGGTACGATAACCGAAATGATATACGAAAACGGGCTGTATATAGCAAATCCGAAAGGGGCCGACGGATCGTTCGATGTCGTAGCTTCAGGCATCTTCGATGAGTCCGTCGTTACCAGTGAAGCCCGTCCCATCTCGAGTCAGCAAAACCGCTCGAGCGGCAACTTCAGTACGTCACACCTGAGCGGAACCAGAATAAAATGGAGTTGCCTGGAGGGAATAAGTTTTGAAGTATGGTATGACAGGTCGGCTACCGGTGACGACCCGCAATTTCACGGCCAGCGTATCCGTAACGGGACAATCACCGAAATGCTCCAAACGGGCGGATTGTACATAGCTAATCCGCAAGGAGCCTCGAGTTCCTTCGATGTCAGATTCGAAGGCACTTCTGCCAATATCGTAACCAGCCAGCCCCATGCCATATCGAATCAGGACAGCCGCTCGAGCGACAACTTCAGTACCGCAAAACTGGACGGCACCAAAATAAAATGGGGTTGTGAGAATGGGAATGCAAGTTTCCGCGTTAAGCGTGACGTGTCGAACGGCGGCAAAGACGAATATATGTTCCACGGTCAGCGCATCAGGCAGGGAACGATCACGGAAATGGCTCAAGAAAACGGATTGTACATAGCCGATCCTCAAGGTACCGACGAGCAGTTCAACGTTACGTTCGAGGGTATATCTTCCAACAATATCGTGACCAGCGAGCCCCATCAAATTGAAGATCAGGACAATCGCTCGAGCGACAACTTCAGTACGGCAAAACTGAGCGGAACCAGGATAAAATGGAGTTGTGAGGATGAAAACGTTAGTTTTCAGGTGTGGTACGACAGGTCGGGTGCGGCAGACGATCCGCAGTTTTACGGCCAGCGCATAAGCAACGGAACCATCACCGAGATGGTTAAAACGAACGGATTGTACATAGCCAATCCGAAAGGTACCAAAGAGCAGTTCAACGTTACGTTCCAAGGGATAAACAGCTATTCCATAACCAGTGAAAGCGGGCATATCGAAGACCAGGATCATCGTTCGAGCGGCAACTTCACCTTGGATATGGACTATGCACGGGTGGAATGCGGCAAAGACATCAGTTTTAAAATGAAAGTGGACGTCTCGGGCGGGGATGATATAGATATTGTCAAATACGAAAAGCTGTCGAACGGCCTCATCGTCGATCTGAGGCAATGTAAGAACAGAGGTATTTACATAAGCGATCCGGAAGGCGCGGACGGCCCGTTCGATATCGATTTCGTATCCGTAACCATCAACGAGGTCGACGACACCGCAAACTGGATGGGATCGATATCGAACCAGAATCTTAAACTCAGCCAGTTATCCATACCTGGAACCCATGACTCGGCGACAAAATACGTCGGAACTCTTACGAGGTTAGGAGGAGTACTCTGCCAGGACACGGATATCCCCCGACAATTGAACGACGGTATACGCTTTTTGGATATCCGCCTCAACAATTCGTGGGCTATCGAATCCCTGTTTGATCCTTCCTCTTTTGGAGACTTCCCGTATCCGCATGAAACGGCAATGGGCCACAACGAGCCTTTGATCCTCTCACACGGGAGTATTTCATGCGGCATAACTTTCAGTCAGGCTTTGGAGGTTTGTATCGACTTTCTGAAAGCGCACCCTACTGAAGTCATATTGATGTCGGTGAAAAGCGAAGGCAAGTCTGACGATATTTCGTCCGATTTTGAAAAATATCTCGAGTGTTACAGAGATATTTTCTACTTCACCGAAACCGTGCCCACTTTAGCCGAGGCAAAAGGCAAAATCGTTCTGTTCTATCGTTTCGAGTATACCCCGATCGATAAAGTTAAATTCGGCGGGACAGGCATTCGTTTGGAGATCAACAATAACACGTATACATATTATAAGAACAGGCAAAACCTCTATTTATATGTAGAAGATCACTACCAGCAATTCGACACTCATAATAAAGTTGAGAACATCAGATATTTGTTGGACAGAGCGACGGCCTCGACAGTACCTTCGTCGAGCGAAAGAACCGATGCCGGATCGACGGATGAAGATGAAAGCGAAAAAACCGATGGCGAATCGACGGATAAACAACCGACATCCAACGATGATATAAGTTACCTTACTTTCTGTAATATTGCTATCGGTGGTCACTATCCTATCCAGTATGCATGGGGAGACGCCTTCAACACAGTCGATCCCATCGTCAACGTATGGTTGAAAGAATACCTTGTCAGAGGCTATGACGATCGGCGTCTCGGTATTGTAATAATGGATTTTTACAATAATAGTGGATACGACAACGATCCGTGTAAATTTATCATAGGACAACAAAAATTATGAGACTGACAAGAGGTTTCAAAAAAACAGCCCTGCTGCTCGCCCTCGCGGCGGCATCCATCGGCGGCGCGAGCGCCGCGACCGGTTCGTTGTCGATAGGCGGAACGAAGGTGGTTGCCGACCTCGGAGCGGACGGCTCGGGCACGGGTTGGACATGGACGGCAAGCACCGCCACACTTACCCTGAGCGGCACCATCACCGGCAATATCGACATCGTCAACACCGCCGGGGACGTTACGGTAACGGTGCCTTCGGCCGCAACCCTTTCCGGGCAACTGCGCCTGAACGCAGGCAATCTGACACTGAACGGCCGCGGCAAACTGATCGTCGACTACTATTCCGATAACGTGGCCCATATGGGCGCGATCGACGTGCGCGTTGGCGGACTTACGGTTGCAGACGTAACGCTCGATGTAACCAACACGGGGATAATGGTAAACCATCAAGCGATCTGGACAAGCGGCGATTTCCGCATGGCGAGCGGCTCGCTCGTCACGACCTCCGCCAGAGGCATCGGAGTTCTCAGCAACAACGGCAGCATCTACGTTTCGGGCACGGCATCGTTGACCAACTTGAAAACGGCGGATTGTTGCGCGCCCCGGGCGGCTCTATAAATATAAGCGGAGGTACGGTTACCGGTGGAGTAACCGGGGGTACGACCATGGGCGCGTTGGTCGGTATTATAAATATCACAGGAGGTACCGTTAACGTGACCAGGGGCGGTATATGGGGCGGTGACGTAACCGTCGGCGGCGCGACGGCAGTGGTGAGAATCGAAGGCGATATTTTAGCAACCGGTCCCACCGGCACTGCCCCTGCCTACACCGGCAGCCTCACCGTCTCCGGCGGCACGGTAACAGTCAATGGCAGGCTGGATAACACCACGCCCACGGTGGCCGGGATGATAACCGTCACCGGAGGCAACGTAACGATAGATGGCAGAAAGATCGAACCGGGAGTTGTCTATGACGAGAATAACCTTATGGTAGCATTGCGCAGCACGAGCCCGTCGACCATTACGTTGGGCAATAACATAACCCTCTCCACCCAACTCGTGGAGATGGGCGCCGACCATAAGATAAACGTCCCTTCGGGCTACACTCTGGGCGTCAAGGATCCCGGCCGGATCAATGTAAACGGTCACAGTCTCTCTCTCGAAGGCAGCGGCAGGGTTAACCTCGACGGCGAGGTCTTCGGCGGAACGGTAAACTCAGGCTCAAGTACGCTGAATATCACCGACGTAAGCGTGTTCCTGAGATACTCTTGGTGTGTCAACGTAATATCCGTGAACGTGAACGGCGGGACGGTAAACTTCGCGGATGCGACGAAGGGGCAGATGATCTTTTTGCGTGACAACACGGCCAGCCTGAACATAAACGGCGGTACGGTGGATGTACAGAATTATAAGGGAAGCGGCATCGAGAACGTCGGCGGGACGGTCCACGTGAACGGCGGTACGCTCATATTGCGCCCCGTCGGGGACAGCTGGGCGATCAACAACGATGGAACCGGCCTGCTCAAATACACCTCGGGCCTGATCACAGGCTACTCCCCCGCCCGAATTCAACTGACCGAGGGATCGAAAGTAGAAGGTATGGGCGGCCTCTTCTACGACCGTGGCACCATATTCACTGCCAACGGAACCGTGACGGTCGGCGCTCGAGACGCCGCGCCCTCGGCAACGGGCCTGTCCAGCGGAACATATGCATGGAACGGCTCCATGTTCGTCCGGAACGGCATCTTCATAACCGACCAGCCGCAGGACAAGGAGCTCACCGAAGGCGAGATATCAGGGAATTTATACACGAATGCAAGGACTAACCACAACAAGATTGTCTACTTTCAGTGGCACAAGTACGACCCATCGCTAATCGAGCCTGCAGTGGTAATCCCGGGCGAAAAGGACTCGGACTACACCCTGCCGACCGATCTGGCGGCCGGAACGCACCAATACGTGTGCAAGATGACCGCTCAGGATTGCGACGATGAGTGGACTCGCGTCGTGACCGTCACTGTGAAGCCGGCCACCTACGTCACCATCACCCATACGCGGCAGGGCAACTTCAGCCTTGCCATCGACAACCGCGATCGAGTGCTCATCGACTGGGGCGACGGCGTCACAGATGACCATTATGGAGGCAATATGTTCGTATCACTCGGGCACAATTATGCCCAACCGGGTGTCAAGACCATCACCATTCGCGGGGCAGGCCTTATTTCCCGGCTCGACGTGACCAGGGCAGATGCGACCGCCATCGATGTGAGCGCGGCGACGGCGTTAAGAACTCTCGATTGTAGCCGCAACCCCCTCGAGACCCTGACCCTCGCGCCGGATAAGACGCTGACAATGACACCGACGACGGGCGGTTCGGTGAGCGTTACCCGCGTCGATCCCCAAACGGGCGACATTACTCTCGCCGCCACGGCTGACGAGAGCTACTCCTTCACCGGGTGGACGGGCGATGCGACCGGAACGGAAAGTAGTCTGGAGTTTACCCTCGATAGAAATATGACCGTCGAAGCTATGTTCGAGCAACCGCGGGCGATAGTGGAAGCGGCTAAAACCGCTATCGAGGAGGCCGCATACACGGTCTATCAAGCCGTCGCCAATACCGAAGATACCGTCGAAACGTGGCTGGCGGAAACGATCGGCGCTTTGCTCGGTACGACCAACGTAACTGTAGGCGCTATCACGATCACAAACTTCGAGGCGGCGGAATACGGCGCCAACGGCTCTTTCTCATTCACCGTCGCCCTCTCGAGAGGCGATGTAACTGCAAGTGCGACAGGAAGCGGAACGATCTCGGCCACACCCGTGTCGCTGACCATCACCGCGCAACCCGCTCCTGCCACCACCGTGGTGGAAGGCAACATCGAGGGAAGCCTTACGGTCGAAGCGACATCCGATGCCCCCATATCGTACCAATGGTACTCCGGCGACACGAACAGCAACGAGGGCGGCGCGATCATCGAAGGAGCAACGAGGGCGGAATTTGTCCTTCCGACCGATCTCGTACCCGGAACCTACTACTATTATGTCGTGGTTACGGCACAAGGCGCTGAACCCGTAACTTCCTCCGTGGCCGTCGTGACGGTCGCTCCCGTACCTGCCGTTCCGCTGTTCATGGCTCTTGCCGACGAATACATCGTCGGCGCCGACGTCATACCGCTGAAAGTGGTTGGCATCGGTTCGACCACACTCTCGACGTTCAGGGTCGACGGCGTGGCGGCCACCGAGTTCAACCCCTCCGAGGCGGGCGTCTACCTGATCGAAGCCTCCTCCGCCGACGGCAAGTTGAAAATATGGAAATACGTAACCGTGAAATAGAAACCGCCAACCATGCAAAAGATATTGTTATTCACGATTTTGGCAGCCTTTACGCTGGCAGGTTGTAAAAAGAACGATCCGCAGACCCCGCCCGACCCTTACGCCGGGTTCAAGGCCGACGCAACCCCGCGCTGGGAGAGCGCCTCGACTGTGGAAAAGAACGAAGAGGGCACGTGGGTCTTTGTGACCGATACGGGCGGAAGCCTGTTCGATTCGGACAACTACAAGACCGGACGAATGTCCGCCGACGGTAGCGATTACGAACTCGTGGAGTTCACCGGCCCCGCGACGGTAGGTACTCCCGCTACTCCGTCTCTCCGCACTCCGGACGGACTCGCCGACCTCCACAGCCTCGAGATAGTACAGGCGACCGGAGGCAAACTATGGATAGTGTTCAAAGAGACCGCAACCTCCCCGGAGAGGAAAATAGTACAGTAAAACGCTCCTGTGAAAATTGCCCGTCGTTCTGCTATCCTCATTCCAAGAAAGGCATCGAGGGTTGGCTGGCAGAAGATGAGAATCTCGCCACCGACCTCGACAATGAAAGGGCCGTGATGGACAAACTCCATGAACGCCTGCTTGCCGACGGGCACCCGGTACGGGATTGGTTTTACGCTCACTTCCACGATTCGCACACCGAGTTCATCGGCAACATCAGGTTCTCGCTGCTGGGGATCATGGAGTTGAAACCGGCATTATCTTTCAGATAGCACAAGGCTTATTCCCAAAATTTTAACTCTCTGCGTGTGTTATTCGCGGAAATTTTGCATCTTTGTCCTTTGGAAGGAGTTTTACTCGCAAATTGTTGCACTATGCAGAACACTAACAACACGATAGATTTGAGCAAAGAGATTGTCTTTGCCTCCCCTGACCCTACTATATCGAGACGCATATCCGGATTGGAGAAAAAAGGTGTGTTGCGAAAGATCGCTCCGAGGATTTATACGACCAATATTCATGACGCTCCTAAAAACATCGTGCGACGCAACCTGTTCGATATCATCGCCTGGCGTTTACCGAATGCCGTGATTAGCCACAGAAGCGCATATGAGATGGCTCCGACCGCTTCGGGCGATCTTTTTCTGACGACTTCCCAAAATCGTCAGATCATCGACATTCCCGGCATCCGACTGAATTTGATAAAAGGCAGTCCCGCTCTGGAAAACGACATTCGGTTGGGCCGAGCATCACTGTGGGTATCTTCAGAGTACCGTCGTGCGCTCGAAATCCTGCAGCCGAGCCGCAAAAAGCCCGACGAATCGAAATCATTGCCGACGTCATTCATCGAAGGCAAAATCGAGAAGATGATATCCATAGGCGGCGAGATGGAGACCAACGCTTTTCGTGACAGGGCAAGAGCCGTTGCCGCCGAACTCGGAATGGAGAACGAATTCGGAAAATTGAACAAAATCATATCGGCATTGTTGAACACTCATCCCGCAACTGTGCTGACATCCGATTCGGCGAAGGCACTCGCCGCCGGTATTCCATACGACGCTGAACGGGCACGGCTCTTCGAAGTGCTGTTCAAAGCCCTTCAGGATGACTATTTCGCCGCGCGGGACGATGCCAACACGAGCGTGAAGGCTTTCCGCAACTTTGCTTTCTTCGAGAGCTATTTCTCGAACTACATCGAGGGAACGGAGTTCGAGGTGGGCGAGGCGAAAGAGATCGTGGATACCGGCAGAATTATTCCAAACCGGAGCAGCGACTCTCACGATATTCTGGGTACGTTCAATGTGGTGTCGAACAAGACGGAGATGCAGCGCACTCCGGCCACGGAGGAGGAGTTTCTTTCCCTATTGCAACGCCGTCACGCCGCCATTCTGCGCGGCAGGCCGGATATGGACCCGGGTGGTTTCAAAACTAAGGGGAACCGAGCCGGTGACAGTATTTTCGTCGCGCCGGAGCGTGTGGAAGGAACATTGCGGCATGGTTTCAAGTTCTATCGAGCATTGACCTCGCCTCTCGCGAAAGCAATCTATATGATGTTTCTGTGCAGCGAGGTGCATCCGTTCAACGACGGAAACGGACGGGTGTCGCGCATTATGATGAACGCGGAGTTGGTCTCCACAGGACAGACACGCATAATCGTTCCGACCGTGTTCAGAGACGACTATATCCTTTCGCTTAGGAGATTAACCCGCAGTAGATCAAAGCGATGTCGCGGTTGCAAGATTTTTGCTCCCGCATAGACGCTTCGACATTCAATGGCGCGTATGCGTTTTTTGAGCGAAGCAACGCCTTCAAGGAGCCGGACGAAGCACGATTGCTCTTGTGAATCTTTAGGTGTTTCCCTAAAACGTTCAGTGCGAGTTGTTCTGTCTGAACAATATCGTCTTGTCACATTGCCAAACCACGCCACCCGGTGAAATAGATAGCCCAAAATCGGGACGATAAGCCATAGTCCGTTCCTTTCGGATTCAAGAAAATGTTCGATTATGACCGTACCGGATTCCGAGATCAGAAAAGCGAAGGATATGGCTGCCGAGATGGAGAGCAGCCTTTCCTATTTCAAGGCATTTATAGCCAATATGGAGCGCTTCATTGCTTCGGCCAGCACCGACCAGGAGATGACCGTGCAGCCCGTCGAGATCATGGCCCCGGCGCATAAACCTGATATGTATTCCGTCAAAACCCTCGCCGCAGAACTCGGAGTGAGCGAACGCACGATCCGAAGATACTGCAACGAGGGTTTGATCAGGTATATGCACATTCGCGGTAAAATCCGCTTCGCGCTAAAAGACGTCGAGGAATTTTACCGCGACCATTACAAGGAGAAGTTCTGATCTGCCGTTGTAAACCGGTCGTTCATCAGTGTGTGGACATCCTCGGCCAACGTGTCGGGCAGAAACTTGGCGTACACTTTTTCGGTGGTGGTGATCGACGAGTGCCCCATCAGTTGACTGATTTTATGCAGCGAAACGCCCCGGTTCAGCGCCGCGACCGCCCAACTGTGCCGGGCCACATGAATGGTCAGATTGAACGATATCTTAGTCGTGAGTTTCCGCCCGAGTTCATTCAGTGAAACTTGCAGCGAGCGGTTTTTCGACTTGCGTTGGTTGTCGAGCGTCGCCACATCGTTCAGGTCGAACCCGGCAGGGAGCAGATTGAACACGAACCGAGGATTGTAGTTTTTTTTCTTCCAAAGCTTCAAAATATGAATAGCTTGGTCCGCCAACGGGATATTGTGCCCGATCTTACCCTTGAACAGGTTCTTGTTGATCTCGCGGTTCTTCCAGTCGATATGTCCCCATTCGAGCGTAAGCAGGTCTGAAAACCGCATCCCGCAGGCGTGGTACGAGAACATGAATAGCTCAATATACTCCCGGGTGCGGTCGAAGCTAACCACGTCGTACAGGCTCACCAACTCCTGAAGCTGCTCCTGCGTCAGGTGATGCACCTCCTGCTCATCCAATTCCGATTCGTACTTACGGTTCTTGAGATTGAAATAACCGGACGAGATGCTGGTCGCGATCTTAGACGGGAGCAGATCGTTCTTTGCGGCATAATCGATCGCCTTGAACAGTGGCTTCAGTTTTTTGTTGATGCTCTGCTTCTGGTTGCCGATCTTAAGGCAATGCTTTTTGAACGCGTCGAACACCTCGGGAGTAATCTCGCTGAACGGCAGTACGCCTTCGCCGGAGGTCTCGGCGATGTACTTGTGGAACATCTCGATGTTGTAGTTGTCGTTGTTGTAGGTCGAGTAGGTGATGCGCTCCAGATCGTAGCAGGTCTGGTTGAAATCGCGCGCGTACTGAATGAAATCCCGCGACTTTTCCTTCTCCTCGACATCTGCTTTGGTTACGGGCGAACCGTCCAACAGCTGTTTCAGCGACCCGGGCGTAAGGGGACGGTCGTACTCCTCGATCCTGCGGTTCACCTCTGCCTTGAACGTCCGCAGCCGATTGTTCAATCGGGCGTGTTCGGGGTTGCGAGGCTTGACCTTTTGCTTTTTCTGATCCCAATCTTCCTCTGGGATCGAGATCTTCGTCGAGACGAGCGCAGGCTCTCCCTTGATGTAATACCGCAAATACAAGGCTCGTTCGCCTCTTGCGTTTGCAGGTTTCCGAAAGGTGAAATTTCCGTCCGGTAATAAAACACTTTTTGTTTCCATGTCACTGACTTTTTTAAAGGTTTAATGAACAAATCTACTTTGTCGATTCATCGTTAAACGCTCTTAATCAGTGCAATAAATCGTCTTTGGGTGCCATTCGGTGCCACCGGAAACTCTATGTTTTTTTTGAGGACGAAAAAAATTTGGTTACCGGTTTTGTTACCGGTTGTTTTTACCCAAAAGTCCCGTTTTGCCTCTAAAAACAAAAGAACGACCCGCAAGCGAGTCGTTCAGTGCTTTTTGAAACACCTGAATGTCAGGCATTTTCAAATTTTGTCCAAGATTGACATATCAATATTCCTCCTCGTTGAAGAAAAAGTCATCCTTGCTGGGATAATCGGGCCATATATCTTCGATGCTTTCGTATATGTCGCCCTCGTCCTCTATCTCTTCGAGGTTTTCGATCACTTCGAGCGGAGCCCCCGAACGTACCGCGTAATCGACCAACTCCTCTTTCGTGGCGGGCCAGGGTGCGTCCTCAAGTTTCGATGCCAATTCAAGTGTCCAGTACATAGTGTGTTATATAAATTTAGTTCTTTCAAGGATGCAAAAATAAAAAATTTTTAAATATATCCAAGCCCTTTCACGGTATCCAATACATTTCTTTCGTTCCCAGCATCGCGGCCGCTTTTCTGCCTGCCGTGTACAACCAGTCGGAGAGGCGGTTGATGTAACCCGGAACCTCGACCGGCACGGAATGCACACCCGAAGCTCCGACGATCACTCTCTCGGCGCGGCGGCAAACAGTACGGCAAACGTGGCTCTGCGACACCACGGGATGGCCTCCCGGCAGGGTAAATCCCTTCAAAGGCGGCAACCCCGCGCTCATCGCGTCTATCTCTCCCTCCAGCCTTGCGATCGCGCCCCCGGACAGCGAAACCACTTTCCCTTCCGAGCCTTTTCCCGTCGCAAGCATAGCCTCGATGGTCATCAGCTCTCTCTGTATCTGCTCCACGGAGGCGATCATCCCGTCGAAACCCCTCTCCGAACGCATCATGTCGCCGAGCAGGGCGAGGTGGGCGGCGAGTTCGTCGACGGCGCCGTAAGCCTCAACCCTCGGATCGGCCTTCGAGACCCTCTCACCGCCGATAAGCGCCGTCGTCCCCCCGTCTCCCGTCTTAGTATAAACTTTCATAACCGGTTACTATAACTTAAAGTGTTGTTTCGGCAGACGCCGGTCGGTGAACAGGAGCAGGAAGCCGCGATTATCGACGCTCGTATGACTGTGTGAGGCTACCAAACTCCGTGCCAAACGGCGGCGCCCGCGACTTTCGTGAGGCCAAACCAGACACAGGGCCGCTCCGGTGCCGCGCGCGCTTTCGGCGAGCGCCAGGGTTTGTTCTTCGGAGAGCGACGGCATCACGAAACAGAGCGTGTTAACGGATAACGGATAACGGATAACGGATAATACATTTTCGCCTTCTGCAAAGATAGCCGAGTCGTATCCCCGGAAATTATACAGGTTCTGAAGTTGGGCGGCGCGCTTGGTCGAAAATCCCCGTGCGCGCAGTTCGTCGAAAAGCGAAATGTCGCTCCCCTGCGGAGTGGTTTTCATAATGGCATTGCGCACTATGCCGTAAACGAACGGCGAGTGCACCTTCCGTCCCCGGAAATGTTTCACCCTCACCATCGTCCGCGAATAAGCCGCCGCCTTCGCCAGCCTCTTTCTTATGCCCCGCTTCTTCATCTGCAACTTGGAGCTCGTGCGGAATTTTCCGCGTAGCCAATTATCAAATTACCAAATTATCAAATCACCAAATTCATTTCATCTGCGCCGCAAGCCTCCCCGTGGAGAACGCGATCTGCAAATTATATCCGCCCGTGTCGGCGTCGAGGTCGAGCACCTCACCTGCGAAATAAAGCCCTTTGATTACGCGCGACTGCAACGTCTCCGGATCGACCTCATCGGTCGAGACTCCGCCCGCCGTGACTATCGCCTGCTCCCACGGGCCGTAATCGACGATCGGGAAAACAACTCGTTTCATCGCGGCGATAAGACGCCCGATATCCTCCCCTGAGAGCTTCGCGGCGTATGTTTTCGGGTGTACCCCCGCGCTGTCGGCCACAAAATAGACGAGATTTCGCGGTAGCATCTTGCGCAACAGCTCTATCGCGAAGGCCTGCGGATCGAGCTCTTCGAGTTCGCGGGCAATGCGTGCGCGAAGGGTATCTTCGTTAAGGGCGGGTTTAAGGTCGAGAGCCACCTCCACCTTCTTTTCGTCGATCACGGCGTCGACCGCCGCGCGGCTCATGCGAAGAATGACGGGGCCGTCGATTCCGCGCGTCGAGAACTCTATTTCGCCGAATTCCGAAGCCGCCTCCTCGCCGTCGACACTAAGCGAGGCGCGTATGTTTTTGAGCCTCAGCCCGATCAGATCTTTCATCTTTGGATGGTCGCTTCTCAGCGCCACGAGCGACGGCCTCACGGGAACTATGGTGTGCCCCACCTCTGAGGCGAGGCGATAACCGTCACCGGTCGAGCCGGTCGCGGGATACGAGGCGCCGCCGGTGGAGATAAGCACCGCCCTTCCTTCCGCTTTGCGCCGGAAACCGCGTTTGTTGGTGTACATCACCCCGTATGTACGCCCCGCGGCGGTAAGTATCTGTTCGACCTTCGTGTTGAGCATCACCACCACCCCGTGGTCGGAACACCACCAGCGGAGGGCGTCGGAGATCTCATAAGCCTTGCCGCCCTTCGGGAATATTCGCCGCCCGGCCTCCTCCTCGAGCTTGACGCCCTGTTTCTTGAAGAAGTGGCACGTCGCGTTGGGGGTGAAGGTCTTGAACGAATGGGCGAAAAAATCGGCGTTCGCCCTCACCTTCCCCAGGAACTCCTCCGGCGGGCACATGTTGGTCAGGTTGCATCGCCCTTTCCCGGTGATGTTGACCTTGCGCGCTGTCTTCTCCATCTTTTCGATCAAAAGCACACTTCGTCCGTCGCGCGCGGCGGTTCCGGCGGCCATCAGACCGGCGGCTCCTCCGCCCACCACGACCAGGTCGAAAACCTTGTCTTCCGGGATATTGCTTATCGTCTCTTCCATGATGTAATCCTTACTCTCGGTTTGCAAAGGTATCACTTTGTAAATAAAAAACCCGCAATTCGTAATTCGTAATTCGTATTTGTGTACCTTTGCGTGTAATTTTCATACGTTACAGTGATATGTTGAGCAGGCGATTATTGAGGATCAAGGTGGTAAAGGCGTTGTACGCCTGGTTTCAGGCGGGCGGCGACGAAGGCGGGGACATCAAAGCGGCAAGAAAAAATCTGCGGACTTCGATCGACCGCGCCTACGACCTCTATTTCCAGATGTTGTGGCTCATCGTCGAGGTTCGCCGCTACGCCGAGACGCGCATCGAGCTTGGGCGCAACAAACACCTCCCCACCCCCGAGGAGCGCAACCCCAACACCAAATTCACGGAGAACGAACTCATCCGGCGCATCGAGGAGTCGGACGCGGTGATCGGCTACCTCAAAAAGCACAAACTGGGTTGGACAAACTACCCCGAACTCACAAAGGAGATGTACAATCTCCTGGTCGAGAGCGATTATTACCGGGAGTACATGGACGGCGGCCGCGGAGACCTCGAGCAGGATATCGCCGTGGTGAGGGCTTTCTACTCGTCGCCCGCACTCGAAGAAAGCCAGCTTCTGGAAGATGTTCTCGAGGAGCAGTCGGTACTGTGGAACGACGACGCGGGTTTCGCCCTCGTGATGGTCATAAAGACCCTCGAACGCGTTCGCGAGCGCCAGACCGACATTCCGGTGTTGCCCGAATTCAAGAGCGACGACGATCCCGCCTTCGCCGACCGGTTGCTGGTGGAATCGATCGCGGGCTACGACGCCAATATGCGTCTGGTTCAGCAATTCACCCTCAACTGGGACATCGAGCGTATCGCCCTTGTCGACAACCTCATCATGACCACGGCGATCACCGAACTTACGACATTCCCCGAGATCCCGGTCAAAGTGACCCTCGACGAATACATCGAGATAGCGAAATATTACAGCACCCCCGGCAGCAACTCATTCATAAACGGCGTCCTGGACAAGGTGATCGAAACGCTGACCGCCGAAGGCAAAATAAACAAACAGGGCCGAGGACTTTTTTGAGTTACGAATTACGAATTACGAGTTACGAGTTACGAGTTACGATTTTTCATTGCCGTCGGTGGTTCCCCTCCCGTGGAGGGGCGTAGCCTTTCCGAGCGAAGCGAACAGGCGAGCTGAAAATGCCGAGTACTGCTCGGCGGCAAATATGGGGGCAGACGCCTTGGCGTCTGGCGGGGTGGTTCTGCCGACGAAAATAGCAACCCCTGCACCCCCGAGGGGGCTTCAGCCACCAATCCCGAGGGTTTTAACCCTCGGTGAAAAGAAAATTCATCATAACTATTGCCGTCGGTGGTTCCCCTCCCGTGGAGGGGTGCCCCGCAGGGGCGGGGTGGTTCTGCCGACGGATAACAGGAGCGACAAAAAAACCGGGCTTTAGCCCAAAACAATTATGAGACAATTGATCTTCACCTGTTTGGCATTGTTTTTCATCGGTTGCGGCCCAACCCGACCGACAACAAACATCGGCGGAGCGGTATTCGACATATCGGCTGAGACCCTCGAAGCAAAAGCCGACACCCTTGTAAACGTCGGCGCCCTGCGCTCTGGAGAAGTGATACGGTACGACGCCCGCCTGCGAAACGTGGGCACCGAGCCATTGGTCATCACCGACATCACGACCTCGTGCGGCTGTACCTCGGTCGAATACGACACCAAACCGATCCCCCCCGGAGGCGAAGGAGCCTTTTCGTTGCGTTTCGACAGCCGCGGGATGTGGGGCATACAGCTCAAACTGATCGAAATACGGACTTCCGCCTCACAGCGCCCCTTTCAGGTGATGATGCAGGCCGAGGTCGCCGAAAACTGAAACTAAATTTATCACTAAAAAACCAATAAAGACTATGAACAACACCCTGATGACAATTATGATGATGGCGCCGGCACCCGCCGGAGGAGCGGCCGAAGGTGCGAAAGGCGGCCTTTTGGGAGGTAGCTCCGGTATGATAATCATGATGGTGGCGATCTTCGCCGTGATGTGGCTTCTGATGATCCGCCCGCAGCAGAAACAGCAGAAAGAACTCGCCAAATTCCGCGCCTCGCTCGAAAAAGGCGCGAAGGTTATCACCGCGGGCGGTATCCACGGCGTCGTTAAAGAGGTGAACCAGAACACCGTGATCCTGGAGATCGACAAGAACGTCTCCATCGAGATCGACAAGACGATGATAATGCGCGCTCCCGGCGCCTGATCCCTCCGCAGATCATGACTTCCTTCGAGGAGTGGGCGGCCATCGCCGGGGAGTACATCGACGGCCGCGAATATCCCGCCGCCCCGCGCTCCCTGTACGACCCGGTGCGCTACACCATGGCCGACGGAGGCAAGCGCCTGCGTCCGATCTTCGTGCTCGGAGCGTGCGGATTGTGGAAAGACGACATTTCCGATGCTTTGCCCGCGGCGGCGGCCATCGAAATGTTCCACAACTTCACCCTGATGCACGACGACATCATGGACAACGCCCCCCTGAGGCGCGGCCGCGAGTCGGTGTTCAAGCGTTGGGGGGTCAACGTGGCGACGCTTTCGGGCGACGCGCTGATGATATGCGCCTATCGCGAACTGTCCCGCACCCGCCCTTCGCTGTTGCCCGCGGTTATGGACTATTTCGACGAGGCGGCGGTCAAGGTGTGTGAAGGCCAGCAGTACGACATGGATTTCGAGGAGCGCGACAGGGTCTCGCTCGCCGAACATATCGCCATGATCGAGCTCAAAACGGCGGCGCTGTTCGTTGGCGCCGTGTCGATGGGTGCGGCCGTGGGAGAAGCCTCCGAAGGGGAGATAGCGCGCCTGAGGGAGTTCGCGCTCCAGTTCGGGGTGGCCTTCCAGATGCAGGACGACCTGTTGGACAGCTACGGCGACGAACAGTTGGGCAAGGCGGTGGGCGGCGACATTCTCGAAGGTAAGAAGACCTTCCTGAAGATGCAGGCCCTCTCGTCCGCAACCCCCGAAGACCGTGCCGAACTCGCAATGATCCACAAAGACCTGCGCTACGGCCCCGAGGAGAAGATCGCGCGCGTGCTGGCCCTTTACGACAAATACGGGGTAAGGACAAAGGTCGAAACCGAGATCACGCGCCGTTTTTCGGCGGCGGCCCGGGCTCTCGACTCGCTTTCGTCGTCTGTCTCCCCCGGGCGCATCGAAGATTTCAAGACATTCGCCCTCAGCCAGTTGGGCCGAACAAAATAGTTACGAATTACGAGTTACGAATTACGAGTCTGCTACGCAAAACAAATTTCGCGTTAGCCCGATTCGTAACTCGTAACTCGTAACTCGTAACTCGTAACTGAAATGAAGCGAAGCGAAATAGAAATAATGGCCCCCGTAGGCTCATGGGAGTCGCTCGCGGCCGCTCTGGACGCGGGCGCCGACTCGGTCTATTTCGGTGTCGAGGGGCTGAATATGAGGGCGCGCTCGTCGGCCAACTTCACCCTCGACGACCTCGCGGAGATCGTTCGCCGCGCCCGCGAAAGAGGCGTCGAGAGCTATCTGACGGTCAACACGGTGATCTACGACGACGAAATCCCGCGGATGCACCGCATCATCGACCGCGCGGCGGCCGAAGGGGTCACGGCCATAATCGCCTCCGACCAGGCGGCCATCCTCTACGCCCGCGGCGCGGGAATGAAGGTCCATATCTCCACCCAACTAAGCGTCTCCAACACGGAAAGTCTGCAATTTTACTCGCAGTGGGCCGACACGGTCGTGCTGGCGCGCGAACTGACCCTCCCGCAGGTGGCCCGCATCCACGCCGGGATCGAGCGGCAGGGCATCCGTGGCCCGCACGGCGGGCCCGTCAAGATAGAGATGTTCGCCCACGGCGCACTCTGCATGGCTGTGTCGGGCAAGTGCTGGCTGAGCCTCCACGAAAACGGCAACTCGGCGAACCGCGGAGCGTGTATGCAGCTCTGTCGGCGCGGCTACGAACTGCGCGACCCCGAAACGGGCGGGGAGATCGCCGTCGAGAACAACCGGTTCCTGTCACCCAAAGACCTGTGTACCCTGCCCTTCCTCGACCGGATGCTTGCCGCCGGAGTACGTGTACTCAAGATCGAGGGCCGCGCACGCTCGGCGGAGTATGTCAAACGCACGGTCGAGGTCTACAACGAGGCCGTCAGTGCCATTTGCGACGGAAATTTCACCCCCGGGCGCGTCGAAGAGTGGATGGTACGCCTCGCCGAGGTATTCAACCGCGGATTCTGGGGCGGGTATTATCTCGGCGCCCCGGTACCCGAACTCACGAATAGCTACGGCTCGTCGGCCACCCGCCGTAAAGTCTACGTCGGCAAAGTGACCAACTTCTTCAAGAAGATCTCCGTTGCCGAAATCCTCGTCGAAGCCTCGCCGCTCGAAACGGGTATCGATGTCGTCGTATTGGGCGAAACCACCGGAGCGGCGGAGATCCCCTCGATAGAGGTCTTCGTCGCCGACCGCCCCGCCCCCCTCGCCCCCCAGGGAATCTACTGCTCCATCAAAACCGACGGCACAACCCTCCGCCGCGGCGACAAACTCTACAAAACAGTCGAAAGCCACCCCCGTCATTGCGAGAGCTGAAACCCCGAATCGACCCGGAGAAAAGCGGATCCAGTCATTGCGAGAGTTGAAAGCCCGAAGCAACCCGGAAAGCGAATCAAACTCGCCGTTATTCCGAGCGAGAAGCAAAGCGTCGACGAGGAATCCACCGAATAACCAGCACTGTCGACAGAGGCACAATATCGACCCTTCGGAAACAACTTCCCCCTATCGACCCATGCCGCGAGGAGAAATATTATCTGCATCCTCGATCCGAATAACCGCCACACTCTAACCATACCCGAATCATATCCCCCTCGAAAACACAAAACCTCGACCGCTCCGAACATATTTTCCTAACTTTCATCCGGAACCGATAATCCCCCGGCTCGTTCTCCACACCTTCGAGATCATACAGCCAATATTCGTCCTCGCGAATATGCTCCACCCGATAGCGATCACCGATACAAATATTCACCAAGTCATCCGGCCCGCAACCCGAACGGTCGATATACAGCAACCTCTCCGCC
>QMCE01000160.1_pt1 | contig 30652 bp, 42 predicted proteins | sample 1821851 | NCBI WGS metagenome assembly QMCE01 (sample SAMN09453174, study PRJNA476694) | Termite gut metagenome, whole genome shotgun sequencing project. | isolation source: worker | host: Odontotermes sp. | place: South Africa:Pretoria | collected 2016-01-28 | reverse complement strand
GTCCGTATTGACTTTTAATTAATTCGGCGTATATTAGCATTAGTATTTTACGCTTGAGTGCGACTTTCCGGTTTTGGCATCGTGGCAGAGATGGACACAGCCATAAGCCTATCGGACGGCGGAGGAGGCAGCGGGCTTCAGGATAGCCCGCAGGCGGTGAGAGCATATGTTGAGGATAATAATGACAGGCTTCTTGATGTATCAGAGGCGGCGGCAGCGATGAGCGTCAATATTGAGGTTGGGGGGCTTGAAGCCGGTGACACGGTCATGACAGAGGTGCTGGTGAAATCAGGGGCGACACCACAGACCTCAAGCTACACGAATGTTGTTTCAGCGGGAGGCTGGGTTGCGCTTTCAGGCTCCGGTGCCAACAGAACGGCAATAGTGACAGTGCCGCAGGGGCAGGCCTCGGGAACCTACAGGCTTATGGTTAAAGTTGTCAATGCAAGCGGAACAGTGGTTGCCGAAGCACCGTGTAATTTCATTGTAAAATAGATATAAACAGAAATCCCTCTTGGAGTTTCCAAGAGGGATTTTATATGCAGAGAAATCTATTTAGTGGAAAAATCTGAAATGAAGCTTTCCATCGCTTCCTGACATGTTTTGGGGCTGTGAGCATATGCCTGTGCATGCTGTGCGCCTTCAATAATCAGCCTGCGCTTTTCAGATTTACAGCTGTCGAAATTCACGTCTGTCATATAAGCCGGAACAAAATCATCAAGTGCACCATGAATGAAAAGCACAGGAATATCAGTTTTTCCGAGAGCTTCTTTGGCAGAGGTAAGCTTGGGGTCAAAGCCCGCACACAATTTGCAGAGAAGAAAGGCCGGGGGGATAAGCACCTTCAAAAGATGCTTTATTACCGGCAGCTTGCCTGCGACATGCACCATGATGTCGGCGGCGCTCGTGTAACCGCAGTCAGCGATAATGCCCCTTACGCTTGCGGGAAGCGGAAGAGAGGAGGCCATCATAACTGTGGCACTGCCCATTGAAATGCCGGCAAGGAAAAGGTCACCGCCAAAGTTTTTATCGGCATATTCCGCCCAGAGCCTGCAGTCTGTCTTTTCTTTTGCGCCGAAGGTTATATACTTGCCCTCGCTTTCGTCATGGCTTCTCTGGCTTGGAAGAATAAGGTTATACCCAAGCCCGACGAGGAATTCCGCCTCGGGGGCAAAATCTATAAGCGCACGTGAGCGATAACCGTGAAAAGCGATGATTGTGCCCTTGGGCACTTCCGCTTTTGCAGGGATTAGAAGCCCTGCAAGCTTCAGCCCGTCACGGGATTTGATGTAGATTTTCTCGCCGCAATTAGCCCTTATCCATTTCTGCCCGTCAAGGATAGCCTGATTATACTCTCCGAGGTCGCCGGTGAACGGGCGCAGCAGGTCTTCTGCCTTGCCCTTTCGCAAACAGGCGGCACGAAAAAGCAGAATTGAGACGGCGATGTAGAGAATAACCAAAACGCCTAAAATAATTAACAGAATATCCACTGTATCACTCTCCCTAATTAATTTCAGTGAAGATATACGCACCTATCGCAACAGAGACAGAGAGATTGAGAGAATCAATCTCGTCACTTTGCGGAATAAACACGCTTTGTCCGTACTTTTGAAAAGAAGCCGGTAATCCGCTTGCCTCGTTCCCGAAAATGAGGGTATATTTATCAGCCTTGGGGCAGTTTTCAGGGGAAAGCATAACTCCGCCGTCAAGCATAAACGGAAAAAGCTCTCTTTCGGGAAAACGCCGTATATAATCATCAAAGCTTTCAAACGCTTCAACGTTCAATCTGAATATTGCCCCCATTGAAGAGCGCACAGCCTTCGGGTTGAAAAAATCTGCCGCAGGCGTAATAATTCCGATGTCCTTTATGCCGAAGCCGAGCGCCGTGCGAATAATCGTGCCGAGGTTTCCCATGTCAGACGGATTCACAAGAACGATGTGGGCGGGGCTGTTTTGCAGCTGAGAAGGGGCTTTTCTGAACGCCGCCGCCGCATAACAAATATCCTTGCTTGAAATTCGCTCAATGGCTTTTTTGGAATAGATATACGGCACGTTTTTCTGCCTGCACAGAGCCTCAAGCTTGTCTTTATCGGAAAAAGCATCGTCGATGAAAACGCATATGGCAAGCTCGGGAGAGATATTCAAAAGCTCAAAGGTCGGAAACGGCCCGAGAGTATATGAATGAGAAAAATCTCTCTTATATTTTTTCGGCAATTCCTTCGTGAAATCCATATGCTTCTCCTTGTTCCTTATGCCACCATTCTAAAGCTTTAATGAGAAAAAAGCAAGGCATCTTCAACGAAGATGCCTTGAAAGCTTATACAAAGGGGTTTTCAGACGGATACATCATGCCCTTCGGCTGATTAAAGCCAATATCAGTAACGCCCAAGAACCTGAAGACCTCGAAAATGGCTTTGCCAAAATGCCCGAAAGCCACCGCTGCATGATGCGGGAAGTTCTTTTCAATCAGCACATGGCGATAGAAACGCCCCATTTCGGGGATTACAAAAACGCCGATTCCCCCGAAGCTGTGTGTATCGAGCGGGAGAACCTCGCCCTCGGCTATATAGGCGCAAAGGCGGCTGTCAGCCGTGCTTTGCAGGCGGAAGAGGGTGATGTCGCCGGGGATTATGTCGCCCTCCAATGTGCCCTGTGTGACTTCTTCGGGCAGGCTGCGTGCCATGATTTTCTGATACCTCATCTCAGGCTTTTTAAGCTTCTGCGAGCAGGTGTTGCCGCAATGAAAGCCCATAAATGTATCCGTGAGAGAATAGTCATGCTTTCCCAGAATGCCGGTTTCATACATATCCTTGGGCACCGTGTTGTTGATGTCAAGCAAAGTGACGATGTCACGGCTGACTATCTGCCCGATGAATTCGCTAAGCGCACCGTAAACGTCTACCTCGCAGGAGACGGGAATGCCCCTTCCGGTGAGGCGGCTGTTTACATAGCAGGGGACAAAGCCGAACTGCGTCTGAAATGCCGGCCAGCATTTCCCGGCAATAGCCACAAATTCCCGTGAGCCTTTTTTCTCCTCAACCCAGTCAAGAAGAGTTATTTCATACTGGGCAAGCTTGCTGAGGATTTCCGGCTTCTTATTTCCTTCGCCGAGCTCCACTGCCATAGCAGCGGCAACCTCTGGGATTCGAGGGTCATTTTCATGATTCTTGAAGGCTTCGAATAAATCAAGCTCTGAATTCTCCTGAATCTCAACACCCAAATCATACAGCCGCTTTATCGGTGCGTTGCAGGCGAGGAAGTCATCGGGGCGGGGACCAAAGGTGATAATCTTCAAATTGTTAAGCCCGATTATAGCTTTGGCAACAGGCTCAAAACCATGTATCATCCTTGCGCAGTCTTCAGCGTCGCCGACGGGATATGGCGGGATATAAGCGTTCTTTATATCACGCAGGGCGATATTGTAGCTTGCGTTGAGCATACCGCAGTAAGCGTCTCCTCTGTCGTCGAGGAGCTTATCGGCACTTTCCTCTGCAGCAGCAATGAACATCACAGGGCCGTCAAAGTTTTTTGCGATTAAGGTTTCGGGGGTTTCGGGGCCGAAATTCCCGAGATAAACCACCAACGCATTGCAATTTGCCGCTCTCACGTCAGAGAGAGCCTTCATCATGTGCATTTCATCTTCGACGCAGATGGGGCATTCATAGATTTCGCCATACTTTTCATAAGCCTTGACCAAGGCCGCCCGCCTTGAAACAGAGAGCGTCATCGGGAAGCAGTTACGGCTGACGGCAATAATACCGAGCCTCAATTCAGGGATATTTATCATGATTTTCCTCCGTTTTGATTTAGTTTGTATGCTTTCTATAATAATAAGCCCGGCATAGTTTATTGTCAATCATCTTTCCCATTGCCATAAAGGAAAGTTTGGTATAAGATATATGCATAAAATAAAGTTGAGGGTAATATAATGATTTATTTCTTATCAGCAGTTCTTTTATTAATAATACTCCTTGTTATCTGGCTGTGGATGATTGCGCCGAGAAGAAGCAAAAGAGCAGAGCTTTTGAGCCTTGCCAAGTATGACTATGCCCACAGAGGGCTGCATAATAATGATAAAGGGATACCCGAAAATTCGCTGAAGGCTTTCAGAATTGCGGCGAAGGCGGGCTTTGGCATTGAGCTTGATTTGCAGCTGACGAAGGATAAGAAGGTGGTAGTGCATCATGATGCGGATTTGAAGCGCTCCTGCGGAATTGATGCAAAAATAGCTGATTTGAACCTTGGCGAGCTTTCGGCATACAATCTTTTCGGCACAGATGAGAGAATCCCGACATTTGAGGATGCCCTGTTTGCTATCGGCAGAAGGGTGCCCATTATAGTAGAAATAAAGAATTATCAGAAAGCCAATGAAATATGTCAGCTGGTTATGACGATTTTGGAGGAATATTCCGGTGAATACTGCGTGGAATCCTTTGACCCGTTTATAGTAAGCTGGTTTAAAGCGAATGCACCCCACATTGTGCGTGGGCAGCTCATGGACAGGCTCGAAAAGGGTAAGAACGGGCTGAATGCATTGACGGCATTTGTGGCAAGGAATATGCTGACAAATTTCGTTACACGCCCCGATTTTGAAGCATACAATTTTGAGTTCAGGCATAACCCGTCTCTGCGCCTGTCCCGCAGGGCGTTGGGCATGCAGGAGGTCAGCTGGACGCTCAAGAATCCTGCTGACTGCCAAACGGCGAGAGCAGAGGGCTGTATCTGCATTTTTGAAGGCTTTGAGCCCGAGAAAACCGCAGAGAAGGTTAAGTTCAACTCTCCGGTAGTGGAAAAATCTGCGGCGGTGGCTCAGATAGAGAGCGAAAAGCCGTAAATTTGCATATAGATATAGTATATATGCATGGAAAGGCACAAGATATTCCGCATTTTGAAAGTTTACGAAGCAGCGGAGAAAAAAAGTTGGATACAACAGAAAAAAACCTTGCAAATGCAGAGTGCATGTGATATTATATCAAGGCACGACTGCGACAGATATGCGTTGAAGCGGGAGGTTGCGGCAGAGGAAGAGACATAGAAAACCTCGTCTTTGTCGGTTTTTCCGTGGAGTATGTCCGATTTTAAACCGGGCGACTAATTTAAGAAGTGGGAACCGTGGGGTATGCCCCGCAGGCCGGAATTGCTTTTTAATGTATTGGGTTTTTTCTGCTCAATCGCACCCGGAATCCATTTTGTGGATTTCGGTTTTTGTATGCACACACATGAAACACCCGGAGCAGTGTTGATAAAAATCCAGACGCCAACAACAAATTTAAGGAGGCGATTTTAGTGGCAGTCAAAGAAAAAATCAGAATCAGAGTAAAGGGCTACGACCATCAGCTGGTTGACCAGAGCGCAGAGAAAATCGTAGCAACGGCAAAGCGTACGGGCGCAAGAGTTTCAGGACCGATACCGCTGCCGACACAGAAGGAGATTATCACAATCCTTCGTGCTGTTCATAAGTATAAGGACAGCCGTGAGCAGTTTGAGCAGAGAACGCACAAGAGGCTTATAGACATCCTGAGGCCGAGCAACAAGACTGTTGAGGCACTTATGGGGCTTGAGCTTCCCGCAGGCGTTGACATTGAAATCAAGCTGTAAATCCGTGAGTCATGTTGGCAGGCTTCTGTCAACCAATAACCATCAGGAGGAAATAAATGAAAAAAGGTATTATCGGTAAGAAAATCGGCATGACGCAGATTTTCGACGAATTCGGAAAAGTCATTCCGGTGACCGTTGTTGAGGCCGGCCCGTGCGTCATCACTCAGAAGAAAACAGTCGAGAGCGACGGATACGACGCAGTACAGGTCGGGTTCGGAGACATGAAGGCAAATCACGTGACGAAGCCTATGGCGGGTCACTTCAAAAAGGGTGATGTAGCGCCGAAAAGGACGTTGCGTGAGTTCAGGTTTGAAGACATATCCGGCTTGAATGTGGGTGACCTTATAAAGGCGGACACATTCGAAGCAGGCGAGAAGATAGACGTAACAGGCGTCAGCAAGGGTAAGGGCTTCTCGGGCGTTATCAAGCGCTGGAACTTCCACCGCCTGAAGGAAACCCATGGTACGGGTCCTGTTGCACGTCACGGCGGCTCGAACGGTGCGGTATCTTCTCCGTCAAGAGTTTGGAAGGGTCTTAAAATGGCGGGGCATATGGGCGCAGAGACAGTCACTGTGCAGAACCTCACCATCGCAAAGATAGATGCAGAAAACAATCTTATCGCTGTTAAAGGGGCGATTCCCGGCGCAAACGGCGGAATCGTGACAATCAAGAACAGCGTTAAAGCATAAGGGAAGGGGGAATCAGAATGCCAACAGTATCAGTTTTGAACATTGAGGGCAAGGAAGTTGGAAAAGTAGAGCTTTCGGAAGCCGTTTTCGGTATAAAGCCCAATGTTTCGGTTATGAATGATGTGGTTAAGAATTTGCTTGCCAACAAGCGTCAGGGCACTCAGTCCTCTCTCACACGCTCAGAGGTCAGCGGCGGCGGAAGAAAGCCGTGGAGACAAAAGGGAACGGGCAGGGCCCGCCAGGGCTCGACACGTTCACCGCAGTGGACGCACGGCGGAATAGCCTTCGGCCCCAAGCCGAGGTCTTACCGCTACACGCTCAACAAAAAGGTAAGAAGGCTCGCTATGAAGTCTGCGCTCTCATCAAAGGTGCTTGACAATGAGATGATTGTCATTGACAAGGTTGAGATGGACGCATACAAGACGAAGACAATCGCCGCAATGCTCAAGGCGGTGGGCTCAGAGAGAAAAGCGCTCATCGTGCTTCCGGAGAATAATTCCTTTGCCGTTTCATCGGCAAGAAATATCCCGGGCGTGAAAACGGCACAGGTGAACACTCTGAACGTATATGACATCCTCAATGCCGACAAGTTTATCGTCGTAAAGGATGCCGTCGCAAAAATCGAGGAGGTGTACGCATAATGGAAATGGTACAGGATATTGTAATCCGTCCTATCATCACCGAGAAATCCATGGCCGGCAACCAGATGAAGAAATACACCTTCGAGGTCAAAAAGGACGCAACGAAAATAGACATTAAAAGAGCGGTGGAAGAGCTTTTCGGCGTAGAGGTAAGCAAGGTGCACACCATGCATGTCAGAGGGCATCTTCGCCGTCAGGGCAGAACACAGGGCTACACAAGAAGCTGGAAGAAAGCTATTGTAACGCTCACAGAAGACAGTAAATCCATAGAGTTCTTTGATTCAATGGTTTAAGCTGTAACTTGGAACGTATGGGGGCGTGGAAGCCTCCGCAAAACCAAAAGATTCACAAGGAGATAAATAATGGCAATCAGAGTTTATAAGCCGACCACGAATGCCCGCCGTAACATGTCTGTCACAGACTATACGCAGCTTTCAAAAGGCGGCCCTGAAAAAAGCCTGTTGACGTCACTTAAAAAGCATTCGGGGCGCAACAGCTACGGCAGAATTACAGTTCGCCACAGAGGCGGCGGAAACCGCCAGAAGTACAGAATCATTGATTTCAAGCGCCAGAAGGTCGATATGACGGCAGAGGTGCTGGGAATAGAGTATGACCCCAACCGTTCGGCATTCATCGCACTTTTGCAGTATGAAGACGGCACGAAGAGCTATATCACTGCACCGCACGGGCTCAAAAAGGGCGATAAGATTACGGCGGGTGCTGATTCCGACATTAAAATAGGCAATGCACTTCCGCTTTCGGCAATCCCGACGGGTACATTTATCCACAACATAGAGCTTTATCCCGGCAAGGGCGCACAGATTGCCCGTTCGGCAGGCATAATGGCTCAGCTGATGGCGAAGGAGAACGGCTACGCGCTTGTGAGGCTTCCTTCAGGGGAGCTCAGGAATTTCCCGGATAAGTGCATGGCTTCAATCGGTCAGGTCAGCAATATAGACCACGAGAATGTTAAAATCGGCAAGGCCGGACGCAAGCGTCACCTCGGCTGGAGACCTACCGTCAGAGGCTCGGTCATGAACCCGAACGACCACCCGCACGGCGGCGGAGAGGGCAAAAGCCCGATAGGCAGACCCGGTCCGGTTACACCGTGGGGCAAGCCGACGCTCGGATATAAGACAAGAAAAACACATAAAGCCAGCGATAAGCTTATCGTAAGGCGCAGAAACCATAAATAAGGGCATAGGGAAAGGAGCTTAAAATAAAATGAGCAGAAGCTTAAAAAAAGGACCTTTTGTACAGCCTGTGCTGCTTAAAAGGATTCAGGCAATGAACGAGAACGGCGAGAAGAAGATTGTCCGCACATGGAGCAGGGCTTCGATGATATTCCCTGATTTCGTAGGGCACACAATTGCCGTGCATGACGGAAGAAAGCATGTTCCGGTATATGTGACAGAGGATATGGTAGGACACAAGCTCGGCGAGTTTGCGCCCACAAGAGTATTCAAGGGCCACTCAGGCTCTAAGGCAACTAAGTGAGGAGGGAGAGAAAATAATGGAAGCAAGAGCAGAACTTAGATATACCAGAATCTCTCCGCGCAAGGTTGGCATAGTGCTTGATTTAATCCGCAACAAGCCTGTTGATTTGGCTGCGGCGATTCTGAAGCACACGCCAAAGGCGGCATGTGAGGATTTGCAGAAGCTTTTGAAGTCTGCCGTCGCAAACGCAGAGAACAACCACAGCATGGATGTTTCGAGCCTGTATGTGTCAGAGTGCTTTGTCACGCCGGGTCCGATTCTTAAAAGATTCAGACCGGGTCCGCACGGCAGAGGCATGAGAATTCTCAAGAGAACCTCTCATATCACGATAGTTGTGAAGGAGAAGGATGACGATAGCCTCGTGACAACAGCTTCAGAGCCCGTTGAGGTCAAGAAGCCTGCCAAGAAGCCGGCGGCGGCTAAAACAACGGCTGCTAAAACAACGACTGCCAAGACCGCTGCAAAGAAGACTGAAACAGCCAAGGCAACAACAGCGAAGCCGACGACAAAAGCTGCGGCCGCCAAGTCTACGGCAAAGAAAGCGGAAGACAAGGCTGAAGCCCCTGCTAAGAAGACGGCGAAGGCTGCTGCCTCAAAAGCCAAAGAGGCCGGGGGCGAGGTCAAGGAAACCGTGAAAAAGACAGCTAAGGCTGCTGCTAAGCCAACGGCTGAAAAAGCAGAGGACGTAAAGGAAGCTGTTTCCGAGAAGGCTGCTGATGTTGTTGAAGAAATAAAAAAAGAAGAGAAAAATGAGGAGTAAGGAGGTAAAGATATGGGACAGAAAGTAAATCCGCACGGTCTGCGCGTTGGCGTTATTAAAGATTGGGATTCCCGCTGGTATGCAAGAGACGATGTCTTCGGCGATACGCTCGTCATGGACTATAAGCTCCGTAAGATGCTTAAAAAGCAGCTTTACCTCGCAGGTATTCCTAAAATAGAGATTGAGCGTGACGCTTCCAAGGTGAGAATTCACATTCACTGTGCAAAGCCGGGCCTTGTCATAGGCAAGGGCGGCGCAGAGATAGAGAAGCTTCGCCTTCAGTGTGAGCAAATGATAAACAAGCCTGTCATCATCAACATCATTGAAGTCAGGCAGCCGGATTTGAACGCACAGCTCGTGGCGGAGAATATCGCATCTCAGCTTGAGAGGCGTGTTTCCTTCAGAAGAGCAATGAAGCAGTGTATCGGTCGCAGCATGAAGCTGGGTGCAAAGGGAATCAAAACGATGGTTGCCGGCAGGCTCGGCGGTGCTGAAATCGCAAGAAGCGAGACATATCACGACGGCACAATTCCGCTGCAGACCATCAGGGCTGACATCGATTACGGCTTTGCTGAGGCAAAGACAACATACGGAATCCTCGGCGTAAAGGTTTGGCTTTATAAGGGCGAGGTTCTGGGTGAGGCACGTCAGGGTGAGCGCCCCGAAAGAAGAGACAGAAATGACAGGAGAGACAGACGCCCGAGAGGCGACAGACCTCCGAGAAACAACGATAACCGTGGCGCAGGACGTCCTGATAACCGTGGCGGAAATCGTTCGGGAGGCCCGCGCAGAGAGAGGGAAGGAGGCCGAAGCTAATGTTGATACCTAAGCGTGTGAAATACCGCAGAGTTCACAGAGGACGCATGAGGGGCAAGGCGACAAGAGGAAATAAAGTCACTTACGGTGAGTTTGGTCTTCAGGCCTTAGAGCCCGCATGGATTACCTCAAACCAGATAGAAGCCGCCCGTGTTGCCATGACACGTTACATCAAGCGTGGCGGTAAGGTTTGGATAAAGATATTCCCGCACAAGCCTGTCACGAAGAAGCCGTTGGAGGTTCGAATGGGCTCAGGTAAGGGCGCACCCGAATTCTGGGTAGCGGTCGTCAAGCCGGGCGTTGTGATGTTCGAGATGAACGGCGTTGATGAAGTTACGGCAAGAGAGGCTATGCGCCTTGCCGCAATGAAGCTTCCGATAAAGTGTAAGTTTGTAAAGAAGGAAGAGGGAGGCGAAGCTTAATGAAAACAACCGAAATCAGAGAAATGACAGCTGAAGAGCTCAGCAACAAGCTCGTCGAACTCAAAAGTGAGCTTTTCAATCTTCGTTTCCAGCTCGCTGTAAACCAGTTAGATAACCCTATGCGTATTCCGGCTGTGAAGAAGGATATTGCACGTGTTAAAACAATAATGCGTGAAAATGAACTTCATGCCGAGAATACTTAATGAAAGGGAGGGCTGAAAAGTGAGCGAAACAGCAAGAGGAATGAGAAAGACAGCAATAGGCAGGGTTACAAGCGACAAGATGGATAAGACAGTTGTCGTGTCCATTCAAGACAGCGTCAAGCACCCGCTCTACAATAAAATCATCAAGCGCACAACCAAGAGAAAAGCGCATGACGAGAAAAATGAGTGCGGCGTGGGCGACCGTGTACGCATCATGGAGACCCGTCCGCTTTCAAAAGACAAGAGATGGCGTGTCGTCGAGATTGTGGAGAAGGCCAAGTAAGACAATTAATAGTGGATAGTTGACAGTGGATAGTTAAGAGGACTGGTAAGACCGTCGGAATTTTTTACAAAAATATCCGACCGGCGGGTGTTCGGTGGGAGAAAATGGAGCGCAGCTACTGTGCGGCGCATCCATCCCGGGAAAACCGGATAAGCTATCAGTAAATCTAAAGGAGGAAGAAAAGTGATTCAGCAGCAAAGTTATCTTAAAGTTGCCGACAACAGCGGTGCAAAAGAAATAATGTGCATCCGTGTACTCGGCGGCACAGGAAGAAGATATGCTAATATCGGCGACGTCATCGTGGCTTCTGTCAAGAAGGCGGCTCCGGGCGGCGGCGTAAAAAAGGGCGAGGTCGTCAAGGCCGTTGTGGTAAGGTCGGCATTCGGCATGCGCCGTGACGACGGAACATACATCAAGTTTGATGAAAATGCCGCCGTGCTCATAAGAGAAGACAAAAACCCAAGGGGAACACGTATTTTTGGCCCGGTTGCGAGAGAGCTTCGTGACAAGGAGTATATGAGAATACTGTCGCTTGCCCCTGAAGTGCTTTAAGGGAGGTCACTGAGAATGAATAAACCTAATAGAGTTCATGTTAAAACCGGTGACACCGTCATGATTATGAGCGGCAGAGACCGTGGCAAAAAGGGCAAGATAATGGCAGTGAGCCCCAAAGAGGGCAAGGTCATCATCGAGAACGCACACTTTGTTTCGAAGCATGTCAAGCCACGCAGAATGGGTGAGCCGGGAGGAATAATCAAAGCTGAATCAGCGATATATTCCAGCAAGGTGCAGATTTTCTGCAGCCACTGCAATAAGCCGACACGCATAGGGCATAAAATTCTTGAAGACGGCACAAAAGAGAGAATTTGCAGAAAATGCGGCGAAACGCTGTAAAGGAGGGGAAAGAACATAATGGCAAGACTTAAAGATTACTATAAGAGTGATGTTGCGCCCGCTTTGATGAAGAAATTCGAGTATAAAAGCGTGATGGAAATTCCCACTCTTGACAAAATCGTCGTGAACGTCGGCGCAGGAGAAGCAAAAGACAATGCAAAGGTCATTGATAACATCAGCGGTGACCTCATGCAGATAACAGGTCAGAAGCCAATGGTTTGTAAGGCGAGAAAGTCGGTTGCGAACTTTAAGCTTCGTGAAGGCATGGCAATCGGGCTGAAGGTGACGCTCAGAGGAGAGAAGATGTACGAGTTCTTAGACAGGCTCTTCAATGTGGCGCTTCCCCGTGTACGTGACTTCCGCGGCATAAACCCCAATTCGTTCGACGGAAGAGGGAATTACAACCTTGGTATAAGAGAGCAGCTTATCTTCCCTGAAATCGACTATGATAAGGTCGACAGAGTAAGGGGCATGGATATATGCTTCGTAACAACAGCGAATACAGACGAAGAGGCCCGGGAGTTCTTAACTCTTATGGGTGCTCCGTTTGCAAGTTAAGGAGGGATTTTGTGGCCAAGACATCGATGAAAATCAAGCAGCAGAGACCGCAGAAGTATTCAACAAGAAGATACAACAGATGTAAGATTTGCGGCAGGCCGCATGCCTACCTTCGCAAGTATGGCGTATGCCGTATATGCTTCAGAGAGCTCGCCTATAAGGGCGAAATCCCCGGAGTAAGAAAAGCAAGCTGGTAAAAGGATAAGGAGGAAGAATTATGCAGATTACAGACCCCATCGCAGATTTGCTTACCCGTATCCGAAACGCGCAGTCTGCAAGACACGGTTCAGTTGAAATTCCCGCTTCAAACATGAAGAAAAGCATTTGCCAGATTTTAGTTGACGAGGGCTATGTGCGCTCATTCAATGTTACGGAAGACGGCAAGCAGGGAATAATCAGGGTCACGCTCAGATATGTTGAGGGTGAGCCGGTAATAAAGGGCTTAAAGAGAGTTTCCAAGCCGGGCTTGAGAATCTACTCAAACGCCGAAGAGCTTCCCAAGGTTATGAAGGGGCTCGGCATCGCTGTTGTCTCCACCTCAAAAGGTATTATGACAGACAGAGCTGCCAGAAAAGAGAATGTGGGCGGAGAAGTGCTTGCGTTCGTTTGGTAAGAGAAGTGGTAAGAAAATAATTAGCAAGGAGGAACACCTATGTCCAGAATTGGAAGAAAACCCATAAATATTCCCGCCGGCGTCGATGTGAAAATTGACGGAAGCGCAGTGACGGTCAAGGGGCCTAAGGGTCAGCTTAACCAGAGTTTCAACCCTAATATGGAAATTAAGGTTGAGGGTGCTGAGATAGTTGTTAGCCGTCCTAATGATGAGAAGGAAAACAGGTCGCTTCACGGCTTGACGAGAACGCTCATCTCAAACATGGTGACGGGCGTTACAGAGGGCTTCACAAAGCAGCTTGATGTTCAGGGTGTCGGATACAGAGTTCAGAAGCAGGGCAAAGACCTTGTCATGAACCTCGGCTATTCACACCAGGTTACAGTCTCTGAGACAGATGAGATAACGATCGAATCACCGAACCAGAACACCATTATCGTCAGCGGCATCGACAAGCAGAAGGTTGGTCAGTTTGCCGCCGAGATAAGGGAAAAGAGACCGCCCGAGCCGTATAAGGGCAAGGGAATCAGATATGCTGGCGAGTATGTACGCCGCAAAGAAGGAAAAGCAGGAAAGGGCGCTAAGGCGTAAGTGAGGAGGGAAAGTTATGGTAAAAAAGACCAGTAGAAACGATGCCAGACTTCACCGCCACAAGAGGGTGCGCGGCAAGGTCACCGGCACGGCAGACAGACCGAGATTAAACGTGTTCCGCTCCGCAACGAACATCTATGCGCAGGTTATAGACGATGTCGCAGGCAAAACGCTTTGCTCGGCATCATCGCTTGAGAAGGATTTCTCAGCGAAAGGCGGAAACAGGGAAGGTGCCCGTGAGCTTGGCAAGATAATTGCCAAGAGGGCGCAGGATAAGGGTATCACAAACGTGGTTTTTGACCGCGGAGGATACATATTTCACGGCCGCGTCAAAGAGCTGGCCGACGGCGCCCGCGAGGGTGGCCTCAACTTCTAATCAAAGGAGGAAATGAGTTTTGGCTAGTAAAATTGACGCATCAACACTTGACCTTAAAGAGAGAGTGGTAGCTATTAACCGTGTTTCAAAGACAGTTAAGGGCGGTAGAATCTTCAAGTTTGCGGCGCTTGTCGTCGTGGGCAACGGAGAGGGCATCGTAGGCTTTGGAATCGGAAAAGCCGGAGAGGTTCCGGACTCAATCCGTAAGGGCATCGAGGATGCAAAAAAGAATTTAATGAACGTTTCGCTCAAGGGCACGACCATTCCCCATGAGGTTATGGGTGAATTCGGTGCAGGCAAGGTTCTCCTGAAGCCTGCAGCACCCGGAACAGGCGTTATCGCCGGGGGTCCGGTTCGTGCGGTTGTCGAGAGCGTAGGCATCAAGGACATAAGAACTAAAGAGCTCAGGACGAAGAATCCTGTCAACGTAGTGCGTGCCACACTTGAAGGGCTTTCAAGACTTCGCACAGCTGAAGAGGTTGCAGCGTTGCGTGGCAAGACAGTTAAAGAAATACTGTAAGGAGGGTATGCAATATGGCAGATATAAACATCGTGCTCAAGAAAAGCCTTATAGGCAGCAAGGTAGACCAGATTGCTACAGCTCATGCACTCGGGCTTAAAAAGCCGGGAGACAGTACAACGCAACCTGATAACCCACAGACAATGGGCAAAGTAAAGAAAATCTCTCATCTTGTTGAGGTGAAGAAGTAAGCAAGGAGGTGCGAAAAATGAAGCTTAACCAGCTAACAGCAACACCGGGTTCAACCAAAGTGGGAAGACGTATCGGACGCGGCCACGGTTCCGGACAGGGCAAAACGGCAGGTAAGGGGCATAAGGGCCAGAAAGCCAGAAGCGGATATTCAAGACGCTGGGGCTTTGAAGGCGGACAGATGCCTTTGCAGAGACGTGTCCCCAAGAGAGGATTCAACAACATATTCGCAAAAGAGTATGTTTCTGTAAATGTCGGCACTCTCAACCGTTTCGAAGACGGCGCATCAATAGATGCTGCGGCACTTATCGAGGCGGGAGTGATTAAAGAAAGCTATGACGGCGTCAAGATTCTTGCCAACGGCAAGCTTGAGAAGAAGCTGACGATTAAAGCATCGGCTTTTTCAGAAGGGGCCAAGGCGAAAATCGAAGCCGCAGGCGGAAAGGCCGAGGTGATTTAATTGTTTTCAACTTTTAAAAACGCCTGGAAAATTCCGGATTTGCGTAGAAAGATTCTTTTCACGCTTCTGATAATTGTGGCTTACCGTTTCGGCTCTGTTATCCCCGTTCCGTTTCTTGACGTTGCGGCATTGAATGAAACAATGCAGGCCACGCAGGGAACGGCGTTGGGTTACATAAACATGCTGACGGGCGGTGCCTTCTCACAGGCGACGATTTTTGCGATGGGTATCGCACCATACATCAACAGCTCAATTATCATGCAGCTTTTGCAAATCGCCATTCCGCCGCTCGAAAGAATGGCGAAGGAGGGCGAAGAGGGAAGGAAGAAAATCGCCGCTATTACAAGATTTGTAACGGTCGGTCTGGGGCTTGTAATGGGCACCGCATATTTCTTCTATCTTCACAACAGCGGCATTACGCTTTACACTGACGGCTTCCCCGCAGTTTTTGCGGCAATCGTCATCATTCTCACCTTCACTGCGGGCACAGCGCTCGTTATGTGGATGGGTGAGCAGATAAACAACAACGGCATCGGAAACGGAATATCAATGCTTCTGTTCGCAGGTATTGTCGCAAGACTTCCCGTCACATTCGGGGCACTTTGGCAGTACTTCCAGCTGGCACTTGATGACCCGTCAACGTCAGGGCAGTACTTTATTCTTGCACCGCTGTTTATTGTGATGTTCCTCGGTGTAATCTGGCTCATTGTTTTCATGAACGAGGCAGAGAGAAGGATTCCGGTGCAGTATGCGAAAAAGGTTGTGGGAAGAAAGATGTACGGCGGGCAGAGCTCGTTCCTGCCGATTAAGGTTGCGATGAGCGGCGTTATGCCTGTTATCTTCGCAAGCTCAATACTCTCTATTCCGGATTTAATCAGCCTGTTTGTAACACCCGAGCCGGGGGGAATATTCGATTCAATCCTCAAGGCCACGTCAAACGGGGGCTGGGTATACTGTATCATTTATTTCCTGCTGATTCTGATGTTTGCATTTTTCTATATGTCAGTACAGTACAATCCGCTTGAAATGGCGAATAATCTTCGTCAGAGCAACGGCACAATCCCGGGAATACGTCCGGGCAAGCCGACAGCGGACTTCATTGGTAAAATCCTTTCAAAAATCACATTTATAGGTGCGCTGTTCCTTGCTGTCGTGGCACTTGTCCCGATTGTTTACGGTTCGGCATCAGGCATGGGAAGCTTGTCAATCGGCGGTACCTCGATTATCATTATGGTCGGCGTTGCGCTTGAAACGGTGAAGCAGCTCGAAAGCCAGATGATGATGCGCCACTATAAAGGGTTCTTGGATTGATTTATAAAGGAGAGCTTAAATGAAATTAATGTTTTTAGGAGCTCCGGGTGCGGGAAAAGGCACACAGGCTGAGAAAATCAGCGAAAAGTACGGCATTCCCGCAATCTCCACGGGGAACATTCTCCGTGAAGCGCTCAAGAACGGCACTGAGATGGGCATGAAGGCCAAGAGCTATATGGAGGCTGGGAATCTTGTTCCCGACGAAATTCTCATTGGCATCATAAAGGACAGGCTCAAGGAGGACGACGCCAAAAACGGCTTTATCCTTGACGGCTTCCCGAGAACCATTCCACAGGCCGAGGCTCTGGACGCAATGGGAATTTCACTTGACGGCGTGATTGATATAATCGTGGCTGACGATGAGATTGCCAAAAGGATGTCCGGACGCCGTGTCTGCGAAAGCTGCGGCGCATCTTACCACACGCTTTACAAAAAGCCAAAGGTAGAAGGCGTTTGCGATGCTTGCTCAGGCACCCTCATACAGCGCAAGGATGACCACCCCGACACGGTTCTTGACCGCCTCAAGGTATATCATGAGCAGACAGAGCCGCTCGAGGACTATTACAGTAAGCAAGACAAGCTTGTGAAGGTGCAGGGTCAGGAAGAGCTTGCAGATACAACAAGGCTTGTTGCAGAGGCCGTTGAAAAAATCAAGGTGTAATTATGATTGTAATTTCTCGGGCAGATTTCCAATGGAGAAACCTGCCCGGGGTTCAGTCTTTTCAGCGGCGGACATAGGAGATTCCCATGATAATTATGAAAACAAGCCGTGAGCTCTCGTTGATGAGAGAGGCGGGCAGAGTTTCCGCAAGGGCACTTGAAATTGCGGGAAAGGCGGTTGAGCCGGGCGTTACGACATTTGAAATAGATGAAATCGTAAGAAAGTATATCGAGAGCGAAGGCGCAACACCAAGTTTTCTGAACTATCAGGGGTTTCCCGCAAGCACATGCATTTCTGTAAATGATATAGTCATCCACGGCATACCTTCAAAGAACGAAAAGCTTAAAAGCGGTGATATTGTCAGCATTGACATAGGCGCAAGGCTTAACGGCTTTCATGGAGACAATGCGTTCACCTTTGCCTGCGGAGAGGTAACAGACGAGGCAAAAAGGCTTCTTGACGCAACAAGAGAGAGTCTCTGTGAAGGGATTAAAGCAGCGCTTATCGGAAACCGGACAGGTGATATAGGCAGCGCAGTTCAGAGGTATGTTGAAGCCCGCAGTTACTCGGTGGTGAGAGAATATGTCGGCCACGGAGTAGGTGCGGATATGCACGAAGACCCATCTGTTCCGAATTTCGGCACGGCGGGAAGAGGCGCAAGATTGCTTCCCGGCATGGTAATCGCAATTGAGCCAATGATAAACGAGGGCACTGCGGATATAAAGCATATGCCCGACGGCTGGACGATTAAGACGAAAGACGGAAAGCTCTCGGCTCATTTTGAGCACACAATCGCAATCACGGCAGACGGTCCGGTCATCCTGACCGACCCGAAGTAAGAGGTGCTGTGATGAAAAAAGAGAATGCATTTAAGGCTCTTGTTGTGAGAGGGCAGGTGGTTAAATCCATCGCAGGACATGATAAAGACGATTTTCAGGCAGTTTTAGAGGTTTGCCCGCCGTATGTTATACTATGTGACGGAAAGCGCAGAAGCCTTTCAAAGCCAAAGAAGAAGAAGCTGATGCACGTGTCGGCGACCAAAACTGTTTTAGATGAAGAGTGTCTTTTGAATGACAGGCGAATCAGGACGGCACTTCGCAGGCTCTGCGGAGAGGCCGAAGGTAAAGAGTAGCAAGAATGACGTTTGTACAATCCTTTTAAGGAGGAATTTATGTCGAAAGATGACGTAATTGAAGTGGCGGGAGTGGTCAAAGAGGCACTTCCGAACGCAACATTTCAAGTGGAATTGCAAAACGGACATACGATTTTAGCACATATTTCAGGGAAGCTGAGAATGAACTATATAAGAATTCTCCCCGGGGATAAGGTGACGGTCGAGATGTCTCCGTACGATTTAACAAAAGGGCGCATAACCTGGAGAACGAAATAACGTGCAGCACCTTGAGTTATCGAAATTGAAGCGACAGTTTTAGGAGGAAGAAAAATGAAAGTAAGACCTTCTGTAAAAAAGATGTGTGAAAAATGCAAAATTATCAAGCGCAAGGGAAGAGTCATGGTTATCTGTGAGAACCCTAAGCACAAGCAGCGTCAGGGCTGATAAAGAAAGTGGAGGTTTAATGTATGGCTCGTATATCAGGTGTTGACTTGCCGAGAGACAAGAGAATCGAAATTGCTTTAACTTATATTTTCGGAATTGGCCGCAGCACGGCCACAAAGATTTGTGCTGAATCAGGCGTAAACCCCGACATTCGTGTGAGAGACCTCTCTCATGACGACGAGGGTAAGCTAAGAGATTATATCGACAAGAACTGTCAGGTTGAGGGTGACCTCCGCCGTGAAATTGCTTTCGATATAAAGAGGCTCATCGAAATAGGCTGCTATCGTGGCATTCGCCATAGAAAGGGTCTCCCCGTGAGAGGGCAGCGTTCGAAGACAAACGCAAGAACTCGCAAAGGCCCAAGAAGAACAATGGCCAACAAAAAGAAATAATCGGGAGGGATAAATAAATGGCAGCACAGAAAAAAGCAACCACACGCAGACGCCGTGAAAAAAAGAACATTGAGCGTGGCGCAGCGCATATTCAGTCTACCTTCAACAACACAATTGTTACAATAACAGATGTTCAGGGTAATGCTGTTTCATGGGCAAGCTCGGGTGAGCTGGGCTTCAGAGGCTCAAGGAAATCCACTCCGTTCGCCGCACAGTCAGCGGCTGAAACGGCAGCAAAGCTTGCAATGGACCACGGCATGAAGTCGGTAGATGTATACGTTAAGGGCCCGGGCGCAGGACGTGAGGCGGCCATCAGGGCGCTTCAGGGCGCAGGTCTGGACGTAAGCATGATAAAGGACGTAACACCAATTCCCCACAACGGTTGCCGTCCTCCAAAGAGAAGACGTATATAGTTTACCGAATATTAGGAGGAATATAAATAATGGCAAGATATACAGAAGCAGTTTGTAAGCTCTGCCGCAGAGAGGGAACAAAGCTTTTCCTCAAGGGTGACAGATGCTATTCTGAGAAATGTGCTATGAACCGCAGGGCATATGCCCCGGGTCAGCACGGTCAGGGCAGAAAGAAGACATCTGAATACGGTCTTCAGCTGCGTGCAAAGCAGATGACAAAGCGCTTTTACGGCGTTTTGGAGAAGCAGTTCAAGGGATATTACGAGCTTGGAACAAAGATGCAGGGCAAGGCGGGTGATAATTTGCTCATTTTGCTTGAAACACGTCTTGACAATATTGCTTACCGCTGTGGTTGGGCAAATTCAAGGGCTGAGGCAAGGCAGCTTGTTGTGCACGGTCATTTCACCGTAAACGGCAAAAAGGTTGACATTCCTTCATACCTTGTAAAGCCGGGCGATGTTGTTGCAATTAAGGATAATTCAAAAACCAATGCAAAATTCAAGGCTGTTCTGGAGAATAACGCATCTCGTCCGAGACCGAACTGGATTGATGTTAACGACGGAACATCTCAGGCGAAAATAGAAGCTTTCCCGACGCGTGAGGAAATTGATTTAGAGGTGGACGAAACGCTCATCGTCGAGTTGTACTCCAAGTAATGCTCAGGTTTGCTGATGCTGAACGTATGCTGATATGTATAAGGAGGAAATAGATGATTGAGATAGAGAGACCTAAGATTGAAACCGAAGAAATCTCTGAAAACGGAAAATACGGCAAATTTGTCGTAGAGCCGCTCGAAAGAGGCTTCGGAACCACCCTCGGAAACAGCCTGAGAAGAGTTTTGCTTTCAAGCTTGCCGGGCGTTTCAGTCAAGGCAATTAAAGTTGACGGGATTCTGCATGAATTCTCAACTCTTCCCGGAATAAAGGAAGATATGACAGAAATTATCCTCAACATCAAGGGGATAATCGCCAAGCTTCACGGAGAAGGTCCGAAGAGGGTTGAAATCTCTGCTGAGGGGCCGACGGAAATCACGGCGGGAGATATTAAGACAGACAGCGAGGTTGAAATTTTGAACCCCGAGCTGCATATTGCCACCCTCGGCGAAGACGGTAAGCTCTTCATGGAGATTACCATTGATTCCGGCAGAGGCTATGTTTCAAGCGAGCGCAACAAGCAGGAATTTGAAGATGACATCATCGGCGAAATCGCCGTTGACTCAATCTATACGCCTGTTTTGAAGGTTAATTTCAGCGTTGAAAGCACACGTGTCGGGCAGAGCATCGATTATGATAAGCTGACGCTTGAAGTCTGGACAAACGGCGTTATAAACGCGCAGGAGGCAGTTTCACTTGCCGCACGTGTCCTGACAGACCATCTTAATCTCTTCGTTGACCTTTCCGATAAGGGAAAGAGCACGGAGATTATGATTGAGAAGGACGACGGAAGCAAGGAAAAGGTTCTTGAGATGACAATCGAAGAGCTTGACCTTTCCGTGCGCTCATTCAACTGCCTGAAACGTGCGGGCATAAACACTGTTGAAGACCTCATCAATAAATCTGAGGATGATATGATGAAGGTCAGAAACCTCGGGCGCAAGTCGCTGGAAGAGGTTATCTGGAAGCTCGCTTCACTTGGGCTGGGCCTCCGCAATGACGACGAATAAATCTGATTTTTTTAGAATGGAGTGAATATCATGCCGGGAACAAGGAAACTCGGAAGAGACACTGCTCATAGAACGGCTATGCTGAGAGGGCTCGTGACGTTTCTGTTTGAAAACGGAAAAATCGAAACTACTGTAACACGTGCCAAGGAAGTGCAGTCAATGGCCGAAAAGATGATTACAATCGCTAAAACCGATAATCTTCATAACAGGCGTATGGTTTTGAGCTTTATCACAAAAGAGGACGTTACGAACAAGCTCTTCACGGAAACAGCACCTAAATATGCAGACCGTGCCGGTGGCTACACAAGAATTGTCAGAATCGGTCCACGCAGAGGAGACGCTGCTGAGATGGCAATTCTCGAGCTTATCTAATCAATTATGCGCAGATAGCAGAATTATCTATTGCACACTAAATGTGACAAGCTATGTCATGTTTAGTGTGCAATAATTTTTATACAGATAAATGACGCATGAGTTTGAAAGGAGGCTATATATGACGAGCAGACAGCATATTGAGGCCATAACCAAAGGGCATTTCCTCTACTGGGATATGCTGGGCAATTTGAAGGGGATAGAAAACCACAAGGAGGATGAACTGTGCTGGCTGACCGGCGATGTTGAGCATACTTACTTTACGGGCAATGTAGATGTGGAGAAAATTGCAAAGCGTATTAAAAATGCTGAAATCCCGGCAAATTTGTTCTTTCTGTCTGACAATGACGCCTCTGACCCTGCAGAGGCGTTTCTGTCTTCGGGGCTATTCAAAAAAGGAGCTGAAACAATCGGCATGGCGCATGAATTATATGATACAGCTCTCCCAAAAGCCGACAAGCGGATAAATCTGTTTCGGGTGCGTGAGATTTCACAGCTTAAAGCGGCAGGTGCGATTTTGAACACGGTTTTTGATTATAATCTGTTTTCGTTTGAAAAGTTTGCGGAAATGTTTGAAAACAGCGGGCAGTTTTTCTATCTTGCGGAATATGACGGGCTGCCGGTGTGTGCGGTGATGTCTCAGCACGGCGACGATTTTGTCAATATATCCTGGGTGGGAACACTGCCGGGGTATCGCAAGCTCGGCATTGCAGGGAATTTAATCCAAATGGCCGAGGCAGACGGAATACGGCAAGGTAAAACCATTGGCGCACTGCACGGATTTCCCGGGATAGTCGGGGCATACCGCCGCCTGGGATATACGGCTTATTCAAGGGGAACAGGCGTGGAATTCTGCGGCTGATTCAGCATTATGTGCTTGCAATTTGAAGGACTCTCCGGTTACCGGAGGGTCTTTTTGTGAATTAATTCAAAATAATGCGAGAAACATGCAGTAATTGCTTGATGAAGCTTGAAAAAAGTGATATTATAAAATTAAGTATATGAATGTTTAACGGAGGAGTATTGTGAAAAGAATAATTTCATTGATAATAGCCGTCAGTTTATTGTTTTCAACAGTTCCGCTTACAGCTTTTGCTGAAGAAGCGACTGTGCTTTATCCTGTTGCGGGAGGTACGGTAATAATCAGGCGTGCAGACGGAATGATTATTTCTGCAGACAAACTGACGGGCAGCGTCACTGTTCCCGCCGAGATAGCCGGCGTCACGATAAGCGGCATTGAGGTTGTTGACGGTGTTTCGCCGTTTGAAAGCTGTGATAAGCTGACAGTTTTAACCTTACCCGGAACTATAGAGACACTGCCGCCCTATGCGATAACCGCACCTATACTGTATAGCCTGACTCTGGGCTACGGGACAAAAGCGATTGAGCAGGATGCGGTGACAAGTCAGGAGCTGACCTCATTTGTCATTCCGGACAGTGTTGAAAGAATTGAAGCGGGCTTTGTGAGAAGTGATATAGCGAAAATTTCCATTTCCGGCAATAACCCGTATTTTTCTATGGACCATCAGGGCCTGATTTACAACAAGGAAATGAACACCGTCATCGCCTATGCGAGCGAGAGGCTGATGCACAGAGATATTGTAATCCCGAGGGGTGTCGTTAAAATCGCAGAGGAGGCATTTGCTTCCACAATCGGCTCGCCGATGCTCAAAACTATAGTTTTCAATGATGATTTGCTTGAAATAGCCGACAGTGCCTTTATGGGCTCGACAGGGCTTGCTTATCTTAATTTCCCGAATTCACTTACGAAAATTGGCATGTATGCCTTTGCGTTCTGCAATGGGCTGGAGAGAATTGTCGTTGCCGACGGCGTAGAGGTCGGAGGTTATGCGTTTTCGGCATGCTCAAATCTTTCAAATGTGACTGTCGGGCGCAGCATGACGAAAATCCCGGAAGGGCTTTTTGCGGGAACAATGGTCAGCGAAATCCCCAATGCGATATACGTGACGGAAATCGGGGCAAATGCGTTCATGGCATGTCCGATGAAGCCGGTGTTAGATTTAATGCCGAGCCTGAAGAAAATCGGGGCCAATGCTTTTTACGGCTGTGAGGGCATCAAAACCCTTAATTTCAGCAACAGTGAGATTGAAATAGGAGACGCCGCTTTTGAAAATTGCGGGATAGAAGGGATTTTTTCGATAGGAACAAAGGTCAGCTTTTCGGGCACACGCCAGTTTGCCGGGAATGCAATAAATGAATTCACCGCTGAAAGCGGAGTGTTCACATTCCCGAAGGAGATGCTCGACGACTGTGCCGCCCTTGCACGCATCAATATGCCGCAGTCTGTTACGAATATGAATAATGTTCTGGGTGATTTACCGGTTACGAACACAGGAATTGTGGTTGCCGGCTATACCGGCTCTGCCGCACATATCTATGCAAATGAGCAGAAGCTGCTCTTTGTTTCTCGCGGCAAGCTTGAATCAAAATTCATTGATGTTAAAGGGCATTGGGCGGAGAAGGATATTGAATGGGCGAATCTGAGCGGGCTTTTCGGCGGAATTACCTCTGTGCGCTTTGCACCGGGCGATTTCATGTCGAGAGCGATGTTTGCGGCGGTGCTGTACAGAACCTCTGACGACCCCATCCCGACGGAGATGTCAGGCTTCACCGATGTGAGCGACGACATGTATTTTGCCCGTGCGGCAAGCTGGGCAAAAGCGGCGGGTATCATTTTGGGCACATCGCCGACCACCTTTGGCATAGGAACACCCGTGAAAAGACAGGACATAGTCACGATGCTTTACAGATACGCATGGCACATAGGAAAAGACATAACCGAGCGTGCCGAGATTGACAGCTTCAATGACGCCGCTTCTGTCAGTGCTTATGCGCTTGAGCCGATGATGTGGGCGGTGGCAAACGGGATAATCGCAGGAGATAGCCGGAACTTCCTGAACCCGCACGGTTTTGCGACAAGAGCGGAGGTTGCGGCAATACTGCATAGATTCTTTGAAGGAACAAGTGAAACAGAACCGGAACCCGAAGAGCCCGAGGAAGAAGAACCCGAAATTCCGGAAGAGCCGGGCGAAGAAGAGCCGTCAGACGATGTACCTGAAGTGCCGGTGATTGAAGAGCCGGTGCCGGAAGAAGAAAATGAAGCAAGCTTGTAATAATTAAGATAAAATGGTAAAATAAAGCTTAACTATTAGGTTGCAATCTGAATTTGGGGGAAACGACAATGAAGAAAGCTTTATCAATTATACTGATTCTGTGTCTTATGTTCTCAATTATGCCTGCTGCATCAATGGCGGCAGAAGGAGATATTGGGGAAGACCCGACTATGCCGGCGCTGCCCGAAAATATCGTTGAGCAGGCATTGGGAAGCGGGGTAATCCGTGTGGACAGAAACACGGGAAAATTACTGGAGGTTGACGGCGTCAGCGGCGTTACGGTTATCCCGACGTCTGTTGAAGGCATCACGATTACCTCTATCCTCACGGGGGCAGAGCTGAATGCTGAAGGCGATGTTATCAAAATGAGGTCGGCGTTTGATTTAAGCCCGAACCTCACAAGCGTTGTTCTTCCGGGAACAATCACAGAGCTCCCTTCATATGCTTTTATAAATAATGAAGAGCTCAGCGAATTGACGCTTTCCAACGGCTTCACTGCAATCAGAAACTTTGCGTTGGTTAACTCAGAGCTTCGTCTAATCAATATCCCGTCAACAGTTACGCTGATTGAGCCGCAATTCAGTGACAGCGAATATCTTGACGTCAACATTGCTGCAGACAACGCTACATATGTGATGGATAATGCGGTGCTGTATACGGCAGATTTGAGAACTGTTATCTGTGCGCCGGAGTTAACGGCAAGCAATACTTCTCTCACCTTCCATACAAGAACCAGAACAATTTCCGCAAGTGCGTTTGAGGGCAGGAAGAATCTTCTTTCAGTCACGTTTTCTGACGGTGTCCGTGTGATAGAGGATGCAGCCTTCAAAAACTGCCGTGAACTCAATGCCGTAATAATCAACAATGGCGTCACAAGGGTTGGAAACGAGCTTTTCTATGGCTGTGAGGACCTTGTGAGGGTGAATATGCCCGATACAATTACGACATACGGCAACTATATGTTTGCGAACTGTGAGAAGCTGTCAGTTCTGTCTGTTCCCGCCTCATGGAAAACAGTGCCGGTAGGAATGTATATGAACACCTCGGTTTATACGATACCAAACCTTGAAAATATTGAAGTTATCGAGAATTATGCTTTTTACATGAACAGCGGCATTAAGATAGTTGATTTTGTTGGGACACCGGTCGAAGTAATCGGAGAACATGCTTTTGAGAGATGTACGTCACTGACAAGCTTAACGCTGAACAATGGAATGGAGATTCAAGAATCAGCTTTTGCCAGCTCAGGAATTACAGGCTCGCTTAATATCCCGGAAAGAATTCATTTTGTCGGCGGATTGCAGTTTGGCGATTGCCAATATATTGAAACAGTCAGTATTGGCAGGAATATCACGACACTCGGCAACGGCATGTTCTCAAATTGTCCGATGCTTAAGGCGGCGATGATTCCCGAGACCACAGAGAATATTAACAATGCTTTCGGCGGATATGCTGATACCTTTACGATAACAGGATATGCCGGTTCAGACGCACACAGATATGCCGTGAGCAATATTATTCCATTTGTCTCAATAGGAGAAGCGGAAATAAAGCTTACGGATATTGAGGGCCACTGGGGACAGGCGGATATTGAGCAGACATATTATAAGGGCTTGTTCGGCGGAATGACGCCCACCACATTTGAGCCTGAAACGCAGATGACAAGAGGAATGTTTACAACTGTTCTGCAGAGGCTGGCACAGGAAAGAACATCGAACGGTTATTATTTTGAAGACGTCACGCCCGGGGCTTATTATGTTGATTCTGTCAATTGGGCGGTGGAAAGCGGCGTGGCATACGGAACAGCGCCGAACTTCTTCTCACCGGCAAATAACGTAACAAGACAAGACCTCTGCACAATGCTTTACAGATATGCGCAGCACAAGAATTATGACATAGACGTATATGATTTGATGTTTGAAGACCAGGAAAACGGCCTGCCTGTCGGGCTTGACAAATTCCTTGATGGCAACAGCGTCAGCGGCTATGCGCAGGAGGCGATGATATGGGCAATTTATATGGGAATCATTCTTGGAAACAATGACATGATTAACCCATGGGGAAATGCAAAGAGAGCCGAGGTTGCGGCGATAATCAACAGATTCAGCGCAATATACCCTAACTGAAATTAAAAGAATGAAGCGAAATACCCCGGCTTACCGGGGTATTTTTTGCTTGCGGAAAGAGCGGCATAGTGCTATGATTAGCTTAATAAAAATGAGGAGGAATTGTAATGAGCTTTGAATTTGAAAGAGTAACGCCGGAGTCTGTCGGTATACCGTCGGCGTCTGTGCACAAAATGGTTAAAGGGCTTGAAAGCGTGGGAATTGAGCTTCATAAAATGATGCTTCTGCGCCATGGAAAGGTATATGCCGAAGCGTGCTGGAAGCCGTATGAGGAAGACATCCCGCATATTCTCTTTTCGCTCACGAAGAGCTTTACATCCACCGCAATCGGCTTTGCGGTGCAGGAAAATCTGCTCTCACTCGATGAAAAGCTTGTTGACCTTTTCCCGGACTTAATCCCCGAAAGCCCGAGCGAGAATCTGAAAAAATGTACTGTCAGGCATCTTCTTATGATGGGCTGCGGCCATGAGGTTGAAATCTCGAGCCTCGGCATGGGGGATAAAAGCTGGGAGGAAACCTTCCTTCACAATGAATTTGTATATGAGCCGGGCACAAAGTTTATGTATAACACTGCGGGTACAAACATGCTGTGTGCAATCCTGAAGCTGAAAACAGGCTTGGGGCTTACGGAATTTCTCACACCCCGCCTCTATGAGCCATTGGAGATGACCGGTGAGATGATTATGACAAAGCTGCCCGATGGTGTGGACGGCGGCGGCTTCGGCTATAAGCAAACGCTTGAAAATATGGCAAAATTTGCGCAGTTTGCGGCGAATAAAGGTAAATGGCAGGGCAAGCAGCTTCTGAATTCGGAATGGTTTGACATGGCGTTCTCAAAGCAAATCCGCAATGATGATTCCGGCAATCCTGAGCCGGACTGGCAGCAGGGTTATGGCTTCCAGTTCTGGAGGTGCCAGCCGGAGGGTGTGGTCAGAGGCGACGGCGCATTCGGGCAGTATGCGATAATCATGCAGAAGCAGGACGCCGTGATTGTTATTAATTCAGGCGAGATTGACATGCAGCCCGGTTTGAGCCAGATTTGGGAGCATCTTCTTCCTGAAATGCATGACGAGCCTCTCCCGGAAAATGAAGAAGCTTATCTGCGCCTGAAGAATTACCTTGAAAGTGCAAAGCTCACCACAATGTTAAGCGCAAGAACGCCGAAAGCTGAAGCGATTATAAGCTCTGTGAAATTGATTCCTACAGAGATTTACCCGTGCCTTACGACAATCATCGGCGGCGTGGGAAGATTTAAGCCGGAGCAGGGCGAGCTGAAAGCGCTGCAATTTGACATCACAGCAAGGGGCAAAGGCATTTTGCATGTGGAAGAGGATAACCGCAGCTATTCCATAGACCTCGGCATGCAAAGCGAGTTTGTGCGCACGGATATTGACGGCGAGCCGTTTGCCGCAAACGCAAGAATGCGTGCGCAGAATAAAATTGAGTTTGAAATTCGAAATCTCAGAACAGTCAGTGGAACACTGTTTACCTTTGAGTTTGGTGAAGATAAGGTTACGGCAACGGCGGAATCAACCCTGCCGACAATTGGCGGGCTATCTGAGCCCCAAAAGCCGATAATGATTTTCAAGTATGAACAGATGAACGATGGCATAAAAGCATTGCAGAATGCACTGTGAAAATAAAGAAGCCGCCTATCAGGCGGCTTCTTTCAGCTTTCATTCAGCACGGTAGAGCCGAAGCTGTCAAACGGGAAAATGCGGTGTACCACCTTTCCCTGCACCTGCTTTTCAGGTACGGTGCCAATCATGCGGCTGTCCTTTGAGCCGTTGCGGTTGTCCCCCATTACGAAGACCTGGTCCTCAGGTACAGTCATCTCCATATATCCGCTGTCCCATTCTGCTTCACGGATATATGGCTCGTTGAGAGCTTCACCGTTGACAGTGACAGTGCTGCCTTCTATAACGAGGTTATCCCCCTCTGTGGCAATAACACGCTTTATAAGTCGCTCTGTGACATTTTCGCCCTGCCCGATGACGACTATGTCACCCGTTTCGGGGGTGTAATTCCACTGCCAGAGAACGACGATGTCGCCGTCCAGTAATGTATCCGTCATGCTTGTGCCGTCAACTCGAATAAGACGTGCGACGAAGAAGATAAAGAGAATAACAAGGATACAAAAAATGATTATCCCGTTCTCAAAAAAGAAGTTGCGTTTCTTCTTGGGCTTTTCAGCCGTGGCTGTCTCGTCTTGCATTTCCTCTGCCGGCTCGTATGCAATTTCCTGCTCACTATAATTCTGAGTGTCACTCATCCTGCGCTTCTCCCTTATCATCATTTTCCGAATGCTCATCGGCAATTTCTTCGGGCTCTTCACTTTCCTCGGCAGCTGTCTGAAGCTCATCAAGATTATCAGCCGTGTCATCGGATTTAACGGCCGCAGCCCTTTCAAGAATTTCCTTTGACGTGGCTTTTACTTTTATATTTGCCTTCTTCTTAGAGGGCTTATCCTTCTTTTTGCTGTTTCTGCCAAGAAGCAAAAATGTGATGACAAGAAGTGCCACAAGGATTATAGCAACCAGGATAATTATAATCATTTCTGTGGGAACGGAGGGCGGGGTAATCTCCGTTTGCTGTTCCACCGTGATAACACCCTCCATCACAGGCGTGGTATCGGGGTTGTTTTCACTTATATCACCATTGCCGAACTGCCCCTTCTCATTGTTGCCTACAACATCAACCTCGCCGCCGTCTGTTAAGAACATGATATGTCCGCTGCCAAAGCTTGCATACGAGACATTTTCAGCAATCTGAGTGCGTGGTGTCTGCGGCTCAACACCGAGCTGACCGTAATCGTTCCAGCCCCACGCCCAGAGTGTGCCGTCGGCGTCAATCGCACCTGCGCCCTTGGAATGTGCGAAGATGGAGGTTACGTTGTCCATGATTTTCTTAAAATCCGGGGTATTATTCTCGGTGCCGTCGCCGAGCTCTCCATAAGCGTTATATCCGCAGGCATACACCTCACCGTTGTTCTGGAGAATCAGCGTGCCGAAGTCAGTGGCGGCAATATCGGCTATGCCGGAGCGAACCTCAATGAAAGCGGAAGAGTTGTTATACGTGCCGTCACCAAGCTGACCGTAAGTGTTGTCGCCGGTTGCCCAGAGCCTGCCGTCAGTGCCGAGGGCAAGCGTGTGCTCTAACCCGAGCGCAACCTTTTTTATGCCTTGAAGTGCGGCTTGAGGCTCAGACACCATCTCTTGGCTTCCGCTGCTTCCAAGCTGACCCTTGTGGTTCCAGCCCCACATATGGAGTATTCCCGTGGTGGTGATTGCGGCTGAGTGATAACGCCCTATGGCGGCGGATACGACATCATTCATAATCTCAACAGGATTCTCGCTCTGTGTAAGCTCTTCATCCGCCAGATAGAGAGCCTCGTTTGAGCCGAAGCCATAGAGAACTTTATTCTTGTCAAGTGCAAAGGTGGTAAAATATCCTGCATACACAGCACTTATATCATTCATGGAATGAACGAATTCAGCTCTGTCTTCTGTTGTGCCGTCGCCGAGCTGACCGTAGCTGTTATAGCCCGAGGTCCACAGGGTAGAGTCGTCCTTAATAATGGCAGAATGCAGATGCCCTGCGGAAATGGGCACATAGCTTAGAGGCAAATCTATCTCAGAAATCAGGGCGGCGTCTGCCTCTGAAACAGCGGAAGATTCCGCCGCAAAAGAAGTGAGAGGGAAAAGTGCCATTAAAGCCGCCAAAGAGCAGCTAATCAGCGTTTTTGTCAGTCTCTTCATAAAATCCTCCATTTATAAAATCAATCACATCTTATTTATTAGTATTATGCTAATTATAGTACGGATTATGGTTTTTTTCAATGGCTATTGTGTGAACATACGGTGATTCCTTGCATTCCCGCTTGAAATAATAGTTGACATGAGATAAAATTAAAAT
>QMCE01000173.1_pt1 | contig 30758 bp, 35 predicted proteins | sample 1821851 | NCBI WGS metagenome assembly QMCE01 (sample SAMN09453174, study PRJNA476694) | Termite gut metagenome, whole genome shotgun sequencing project. | isolation source: worker | host: Odontotermes sp. | place: South Africa:Pretoria | collected 2016-01-28 | reverse complement strand
AAACTGAGGTATTGTATGTATTCTAACTCCAATATCTTTTATGCAATGAACCACTGATTTTTCAGACTCATGCCAAATTCCAACGTGGCTTGCAACATTTGATTTTTTACCTAATGCTACAACGCTTAAATGCTCTGGTTTTTCTATTTCGACCCATTTCATATTATTTAAGGCATTTTTATATTCAAATTCTTTAGATTCTTCATTTTCTTCATAAATATATTCAGGTAAAATCATTCCATAGCAACCATAAATATATCGCACAAAACCCCAACAGTCAAAACCATTTAAATCTCGTCCATTTGCTAAATACTTAATTCCTATTGTATTAAGTATTACTGCGTCTAATTCTTCCATTTTAATATCTTAATGTAAAAAATGTATTAGGTGTATATATTTTATAAGGAAACGCTCTATTTACAATATCCATAAACCCGGCCATCACGCTTGCTACACGTTCAGTTAAAGAAACACTTTTTAATGATAATTCTAAAGGCATTCCAGAAATCCAAGTTCCTGTTTCAGAAGTCCACTCTCTATAAATAATCTTTACTGGCGAATTTATTTTAACAATGTTCTTAAAAAAATCAAAAACTGTAGGAGCTAATATGTCAACAGAAACGCTAAGCATACTCGCCCCTTCGTCGTTTTGAGACGGCGGCACTAATTCAAAAGGAACTGCTAAGAATACTGTTGAAATTCCGTCCAAGTTAGCCGTGAAATCTTGAACACCGTGAACAATATTTAAACTTTCAATTTCTTCGCTTGATATAGAAAGCGTTTTTACAATTATTCTTCGCGCTGACGCGATAACATACGCTTCTTTTATTGCGTCAGATAGAGAGCTCATATCTGCAATGCTTTCATAGTCAAAGTCCCGACTATCCCATCAGCAACGAGACCACAATCTTTTTGAAATTTTACTACGCTGTCGTGGGTTTGTTTCCCAAAAATTCCGTCAACGGGAATGCGGAGTTTTTCCTGAATTTTTTTAACCACAGCCCCAGAGCTACCAAACTGACAATTCTCTACCGACGATCCCCATGTTGCTTTGAACCTTTCAGGTGTTCCGTACGTTGCTTTGAGCGTCTTTGTCGAATTGTTCGGCATGTATTCTCGTAGTTCAAAATGCGGCCTGTCAGGGGTTCTCCATCGTCCGCCCCATACCAATTCGATAGACTCTCCGAGTCGACCCACTTCAGCGAAAAACTTGTCAGAATCATATGGCGTACCATCTCCTTCAGCAAAATCAAAAGCAACGCCCCACATGTGGCCAGACGAATAATCGTCACCTCTGGCGTTAGTAACAATATTTCCAGAATACTTTATCCCGTTTATCGTCCTTCCTTGTCGATAAAGTTTGTTTTGTTCATCAACAGATCGAAAAGTTTCTGTAATAATACAATTCAGACCGTTTTCTTTACATAACCGTAGCAGCTCTAAAGCCTTTTCTTTCGCTTTAGGATGCAAATGTTCAATTCCTCTCATGATTGCCTCTTTCCAATGTTTTTATTTCGTGAATAGTGTTATTGCATTCGTCCAATCTTTCATGAACTCTTTCTAAACCTTTGTCTATTCTGTCATGAACTCTTACAAGCCCTTTATCTATCTTTTCATTTACTTTCTCAAAACTTTCTCGATTGCTCGCGCTTATTATTGAAAAAGTCTCTTTAAGACACCCTATTCCACTATTCAGAGCACCTATACTTTCACGCATCAATCCAAATGCCGCTGTATTTTCTTTAACAACGTTTATCATCATACGTGTATCTTCGTTTTCCTTATTCTTTAATTCAATCTGACTTTTTCTCAAATCACTTTTATTCTTAGTGTACATTCCGTAAAAAGGAATTACGCTTAGCATTAGCAAACCTAAAGTAACTATTAAAAATAAAACCAAATCGCTATCAGCTTTATTTATTGCAGCTATAATAATTCCTTCAGGTTCCATATTTATTTTCCGAACGGGTTTAATAAATCGTCTACAATTTTTTCCACCAAATCAGGAAGCAAGTTAGCAACAGTTTCTGGCAAACCTGTAACAAGATTTTCAACAGTATTGTTTGTAGTTAATAACGCAGTTTCTTGTTCAGAAACTCTATTCGACAATGTTCCAATCTGGACGTTTAAAGTAGATAAATCGTTTGTGTTAGATTGAATTGCGCTTTCGAGTGTAGTTATTGAAGATTGCAATAAAGAAATAGAGTTTTGAGCAATAAAAATAGATTGTTGTAAATCATTTATCTGATTTGTGAGTGGAACAATTGCTTGATTTATTGCAGTTGTAACTTGTTCGATTGTAGCTCCGCCACCATACTCTGAAAACAAATCGGCCATGTTTGACCACAGAGCGTTTGAAAGGACAACCGGCGGGTCTCCGTCCGGCAATTGACTGATCCAAGACTGATTCTCAAACGGATTCATAATACCCCTTATTGTACAGTAATGACGCCGTTGTTTATGGAAATAATCTTCTCTCCTGCGGTAATATTCCACACCTTACCGTTAAGATTTACCGAAATGTCTGTAGGCGCTTCAGCGGAGCATTGGACAACAGACACCGCCTCATTGTTGACCACACTGACGGATCGGTAGGTGAGAGAATATTGCCCCTGCGTTCCGAAAGGTGAGGTCGGGTCTTGGGCCTGACTTGTGGCCAAAGTCGTCATGCTGTACATCCTTACCCATGCCGGATAATTCTTGATCTTGCTCTGCGCCATCCAGCGACCGTCTCCGCTGTCTACGAAAGCCGTCTCAGCATGGTAGTGATACTCCCACGTCCTGGCTGTCTCCGCAGAGTTTGCGTCCCAAACAAGCAAAACGTCCTGATCTGGCAGCCAGATCAGTGCCCGAACCATCCTCGTCACTGTCGAGTCTTCAGCAGCATAGGCCAGCGTCGCATCGGCAATCACCACAGTGTGGTCAAACTTGTGCGCATAACTTATCACCTTTGCCTTCGCAGTGATTGTGAATCGCGCTTGCCCAACGCCGCCGGAGTGAGTGACTGCGTTATGAGCCTTCGTCGACGAGTACCACTGCATCCAGTAATGATTCGGATTGTTGCTGTACTCGTCGTAAAATCCACTGTCAATCAGGATTTGATCGCCGCCTCGATGAACGACGAAACTGTTGTTGTCAGCGTGTTGATGGTTGATCGTCGAAAACTGGCTCGCGCGGAAGTAGACAGATCGCCGGTCGAGAGCCGGAAGACTTGTATGCATCGCAACAAGACCCCCTTCTGGGAAAAATGCAGATCGCGGAGCATTTGACGGCCACTGGTCGGCGCCGCTGTCGTCGACCGGACGAATCATCCACTCCCACACAGGAACCCTCGCGCCGGCCCGCATTTGCTTACTGTACCAGTTCGCGATGCCCTTTGCCGATCGGCTCGCCATGTGACTGGAAACCCCATCAAACATAGCTCTAATGTAATACTGATAGACAGGTTGTTCTGCGCCATCGCCGAATGCCGTACACGCCGTTGGTATCATGTCTCCGGCGACCGGCGGAAGAAAGTATGCGTAGAAAAATAGATAATTTGCAACATGCGGAAGGCCTGACGGATCATACCCTGTTGACGATCGGAATGAATGGGCGCCGAAGATCGGATCGTCCATCGACAGGACAGAATAATTGATCGAGTTTCCGAGACTCGCGTCTTCACCAGACCATGCGTCGGTCGTCATATACATGCGAGCACAACGCCCGAAACGAACGCGGATAATTTCCTCTTGATCAGGCGTAGGCCCGTCTCCAGCAATGCAGCAAATAAGACCAAGAGCCTGTGCAACATCTCCAGCAACGTTGTTGACGTACGGCAACACGCCGATGTTTTCAATCCAGTTGTCCCACCCACGAGCGTTATCGTTTTGATACCATAAACAATCAGCAAGTTTCCCGGAAAGCATCGCCCTGTTAGCGTCGCTTAAATAATCCCACGTCCAATCGTATAATTGCGCGAATCGTTTCGTCGCCTCCCTGAAATTTCGATAATTGTAATCCCAACATTGAGTTTGATTTTGATAGCTTATGAACCGATTTATCGCTTGTGTCATAAAATTCGATCGGTATCCAACTCTAGCCAAGAATACCATCGCCCCTTGTTGCGTCAATTCTTGCGAATTCATGTAATCAGAATCTGTTCCGATTACAGGATGGTTTGGCCATTGCGAAATCCATGAATCAACAGACGCTGCCATATCTGACAGCTCTTGGCCGTAAATACTTGTGAGCTTTGCTTTAAGAGAATCAAGCTCATCTCCGATCGGAAATGTGCGTGGATGTGTCTTTGCCGCCGCTGCCTTATAAAGTGCGTCGATGTCGGCGCTTCTACGAACTATTGCTTTTTCATGAATTTTGAACGTTCGCCATTCCGACCATTCTTTCCATATTTGTGATGTCCATTCTGCGTTTTCACCGTCATCCCTTCCGTTAACTTTTACTCTCCAAGAATATTCCTGCCCTGGAACAAGGTTCGTTGGCCAACCGCTGACGTAGCACCTGTGGTCAGGAAAGACTCCCGTGTCAATTGTTTGAACGATACCGTCCGATCCGCGCACTTCGACTTGATAAGTGTACTGCCGAGAGTACCCGTTAACAGCACCAAGCGATGGCCACAGGAAATGCGGCGGAACCTGGTAGACAGTTTGCCCGTTACGCGGATATACCCCGTTCCTACGCTGGTAACTATTATCCAATGCAAACGTTGTCCCTGTCCGTGGGATAAATTGAGTAAGATCAAGCCAATCGACCGGCTGAGCGGTGTCGTAGAATTTATTTTCAGAAAGGATCGAAGGGAATGCCCCAATATCCGGCTCTGTTCCGTGCATCGCGTCCCAAATTTCTTGCCTGACTTGTGCAATAGTCGGCATAGCATTTCCGTCTGCGGTTTCGCCTGTCCCGTAAATATGCCCAGCCATCACACCTCCTCCGAGAGACAAATACCCATTCGCGACTTCCTGCATTGTTCTCGCCCTGGCTCCCGGCTCTGCATCTATTATCTCTCGCCGAATCTCAGTCGTGACATCCTTTCCTATCTCTGCAGTCGCGTATCCGTATCCGTCGTGACTCGTCAACCAACCTGTCGCCGACGTCTCAGGGAGTCCTTTGCCGGCGATTACGCGAGCCATTTGACCGACGTCTGTGTTTCGCACAGGAACCCTGAAATCAACCTCGCCGGTAGCTCCTACAGTGTATCCAGGGCAACCTAGTGTGTCCCTGCGAAACCAAGTATCGATATTCGGAACAATCGGAGTTGATCGGAAAGCAAAACCTCCGCGGAACGTTATCGGCTGTCCGACATTAAACCGCCGAAACGCGACATCGTACAACGCCGAAAGATATGCTGACGAACTGTCAGCGGAAGATATCGGAAGACCTGCCCCGATGATCCAGTCACGATAAAGCCCGTACTCCCGATCGCACCAGATGATCAGGTCTCCGAGCGGCCCGCGCAAACCGACATACGGACAATCCGGCGGAGAACCATCGCTTATCGCCTGCTCAGTTCCAGATGATGGCCACACTTTGCGCACCCGGTCTCCGGCGTTGAATTGATGAATCGTCGAATTGAACCCGTACGCCTGAAACAACAGCCCCTGATAAAGGTGGACACCAACGTCAACAATCGGATCGCAATGTGATGACACTGTAACCCCGCCGGCGTAGACATCATAGGTCAGTGTGCATCGCAAGAGTTCTGTTGATGTGTCGTCCCAGCCTTTAAGCCAATAAACCATGGTCGTAACGACCTTTTCGCATAACCCTTCGACAACCTGATCCGGGCGAATCTCGACACCATCGACGCTGATAGAAACAGACTCGACGCGAGCGGTTGGGCTTCCATCCGCGTATGCCGACGATCCGCCGGTTGTCCTCCACGATCCCCCAGACATCGCCCAAGGCTTGAGCTGCATACCGGTTGCCGTTGCAACACTCGTCGCCGGCACCGATGTCCATGTCCCGGCCATTGTGAGCGGATCGCCTGGCTGCGCTGACCGCTGACGCAAACGCCAAAGATCAAACAGCCCATTAGGATTGATATAATCAGGCTGTGGAGCAATCATGAATCGAAGGTTGAAATCCAAAAGCCCATCGTCTCGCCTGAAGGCAACGTCAATCAATCTGGTTTCTGTATCACCGAGATATTGATAATAGATGAAATTATTCAGCAAAGGCTTTGGGTATTTTTCTTCATCTTTTAATCTTTCATCGAGATTTTCTATATTTAATTCGTTTTTTGTTACTCTGTCTGTCAAAGCTAACAAATCAGTTTGGATTGATGATATGTTCGCTTTTATTATTTCTATGTCTGATAAAATACTAGCTATTCTCGGATCACTTAAGCTATAATTGCAAGGATCGATTACCCAAGACCAACAACCTGCCGTTTCGTAATTTAGCTCAACAGATTGCCCTACAACAGGCATTTTTGACTGATCCCACGTGTACTGAACAACTAACCCCGGAATAGTCGATTCTATTATTTTTGTGTTTAAACCATCAAGTATGATATCTTCAGATAAAACGACTTCGGTACCAGAAATAACATTAACACCGTCGCTTGCAACAGTTCTATAAGTTTCTTCATCATGTTCTCTTATATTAAAACCAAATCTTCCATTATTTCCATTATAGCAATAATTTAAGCGGTATAGTTTTCCTTTTCTTGCCCCAAAGATTTTAATATCAAGAATCGAATCTTTGATATAATAATTCGGCGCAGATATTCTATACTCACTCCCCATTCTAGGAAGAATGCGCAAAGGAAATTCTGACGTAGAATTATTCTGCAAATATCCTTCTGAATAGATAACAGTTTCTGGATTTACTACCCAAGACGCACCGGCCATTCCAACGGCTGCGTATATCGGAGTGCCTTGCGGAGGGAATCTTGTCGGGTGCATCTTTAGACTTATTGAAAGATTCGGCCTGCGATCAGATTGCGGCAAAGTAATAACAACAGTGTCAAGACTGCGGTCTATTAGGCTAGGAAGATTAGCTGTATTGTGAACTGCATAAGCAACTGACGCAGTCTCAAATGTAGCTGCATCAAATTCATATACAACAAAACGATCACCGTTTCCTTGATAATCGTTTAAAAACGAACCTATCTGATAATACTTTCCTTTCTCCGCACCGCTTATATAAACTTCACTTATTGCAGCAAGAAATGCTGTCGGAATTGGTGATAAAATACCATCTCTAACTTTTGGAATAAACGAATTCGCGTGAATATTAAATTCAGTTTTTAGCATTGTTTGAACATCTACTTTCAATTTTTCAATCGAATTGTAAATGTCGTATGTGCTCTTTACCCATGTTGATCCATTCCAAAGATAAGTCCCGTTGTTGACCACACTGGGATCATTTGTGACCCATGCAATGTTACTTTGCCCAGCAGCAGGCGCACCAGACGAAATCATCTCAGCATAAGTTCCGAAACCTTTTATTCCGTTTGTTGTCGCTTGAAGTTTTGAAAAAGAAAGGCGAATTGCTTCAGATATAGTAGGCTTTGAAATGCCCTGAATATCGACATAATCATACTCCGGCCCTTGCAAAATATGATTTAGCTCGTTTACCAGAGTTTCAATTTCACCTAAAACTTCAGCCGTATTGTACGACATTATCCCACCTTCCGTTATAATAATGATTTATCGCTTCAGGCAAACTTGCAAAATATTCTTGCCATTTTGGATTTAATTTTGTCAAAAATGACTCCCAAGAATCAACAGGAACTTCTTCAAATGATGCTGACGCGGTTACAGTTACATTTCCACCATCAAGAGAAGTTACCTGCGGATCGCTTGTAAATATTCCTGTCCATAAACCTAATTGTGGCCCTGATAAACCTAAATTCGCCAACATGAATTTAGCACTTCCGTTTATCAGAGTAGTTCCCCACCATGCCATGAATATATCATGCTCTTTTGGAGAAAACGTCCAACGCAAATTCAGTACGTAATTTACCCCGTATCCGTTTAAACGCTTTCTGACGCGCCCAGTGGAAAATTCAGTGACCACACTTCCTGTATTGACCTGCAACGAAGTACCTACGGTAGGCCCTATGATATCACCATAAGGGTATGCGATGACATCCGTAACAATAGGCATTATCTCCCCCTCCGAAGCCCAAATGCCCCTTGAAGCGTTTTATTGAACCCGCCGGTACCTGTGGCCACACCTGCCGACAATCGGCTCTCTACAGCCCGTACAATAACGTCCAGGGTCATCGATCCGTCAGAATTTTGCCTTTCCTGAACGTCAACACCAGAATTCGAGTAATTGTTGACGTTCACAGTAACCCCTCCCCCTGTGGTCATGACTGGTTGCCCAGCATTCATCGCCTCAAGCATAGGTCGATACTTTCTCGTGGCATCAGCGTTTGTGACAAACTCTTGCCCGTGAACAATACCAGCCACGGCACTCACAGGCATTCCGCCGGTGTATCCGCCACCGGCAAACCCAAATAATGAACCAATTCCGCTGAACACACTATTGAAAAAGTTACTCGGCCCCGCTGATGTAGAAAAACCCAAACCGCGCAACAACTCAGAATTAAACGCCGCTTTTATCCCTAGTTCTGTCAATTGACTGAGCAATTGAGATAAAATTGTCCGTCCCAATTCTCCAAAGGTATCGCGCATACTTCCACCATAAACTAACAATCTTCCAACAGAATCTGCAATTCCATTGTTTGAATCGGCAAGAAATTTTGTCAAACTCTTAGACGCACCGTCAAAGAAATTTGTAAAGCCGTCAGATAATTGATTTATCATAATCATCTGATGATCCATCCAATCACCTTGACCGCTTTTCATTCTAGCCTGCGCTATTTCTAATTCAGACTTTATAACAGCGTCTTTGTAATTGTTTATGGCAACAATTCGCAATTCATTTTCTTTTTGTTCATTCAAAAATAAATTTCGGCGGCCTTCTTCAATTCTTTGAATAGCGTTGTTAAATTGCAATAAAGCATCGTTCGCATAAGCACCTAAAATGTCTTTGTTTGTTTCCAAAAATTGCAATTGCGCATCATCTTCAGTTATACCTTCTTGACCAACAAGAGCTCGCATATCACGAATGTCAGCGACAGGATTATAACTCGCTCTTTCGCGTATTACTTGCAGCAATCTATTTCGTCGTTCTATTTCAGAATTTTCTTTTTGCCATTCTTTAATTCTTTCCTTAATCATTACCAATTCATTTAAGTCTAACGAAAGGCCTTTTTCTCTGAATTGATTTTCATATTGGAAAAATTTTTCTTGAACCTTACGTTCACTTTCAGTCAAACGCGCAAGCTCAGTTTCACCTGCAAGATCGTCGTTTATATTTTTAAGCAACGACACTTTTTCGCGCAAATCATTTAACTGCGCTATGTTAAGCAATTGTTGCTTTTGGGCAGCGTTTAAATCACCATATTGACCTAAAGCAATTTTCGTTGCCATCTGATCAAAAGCTGATTTTTTCTCAGATAACTCATACTGCTCCATCAGCTTTTCAACAGTGTCGCCTATCACATCTCTTTCTTTTGCCAGAACAGATAACGGTTGCCCAATTCTTATTCCTTGTTGCGATTCAAAGAATCTGTTAGAAGCCAATTCATTTAGCCATGCGAAATGAAAATGATCGCCTGTCGATTTTCCTTGACCGGCTTTTTCAAATCCGAAACGAAAATCTTTTCCGGCAATAAAACCTTGTTGAGCAAGATATTTTACAACATCGTCAACAGCCTTTTTCCCTTCTTTTACATTCGGGAAAGTTACATCAAACGCTAATCCTTTTGTATGCAATGAATTCGGACTATTTATTTTGTGGTAAGTGTCATTGAATGCCGCAAACCATTTTATCTGGTCACTGTAAGACGAATTTAAAACTTTTGCCATCTCAAGAGTGCCTTTTAAGGCTACCCCGCCTGCATACGATTCGCCAGACTTAATAGGCAATTGCAGCAGGTATTCACGCTGAATCTTTAATTTCTCATTTAAATCACTAAGAGCTTCTTCTTGCTCAAGTATAGCTTTAGTCTTATCTTTTATATCACGTAAGGCGTCGTCAGCGTTAATATAAGACGATAAGCGCTGACTATTTATTAGGGCTAAATTTAAATCTCTCACAGAAACTAATTGTTCAAATGTCCTTGTGTTTTTTCCTAAAATATCTCCGACACCTTTATTTAAAACATCATTAAAATATTGCCAGCCAACAGCGACGGAATCAGTGAAATAAACAGCGTCAGCGCTCATGCGTTTAAAAAACGCACTAATCATAGGCAATACTTTCGGCATATTTTCCGAGAAAAAATTACCAAAAGCTTCGTCTAATTTTCCCAATTCAACGCTTACAGTTTTAATTATTTTTATAGTATCTTCAAATATTCCAGTTATGTTTTCAAAAGTATTTGAAAATTTTTGATAATCAATGCTATTATTTAATGTGTCAAAAAATTTGCTTACAGAAAGAATTGCGTCTGATATTGCCTTATTTATTCCTCCACGCGCTGATAATTCACCAACAAATACATTAAGCTTATTTCTTGCTATAACAAAAGCATCTGTTATAGTTATAGGCATCTTTTCAAGCTCTGCTCTCAAAACTTGCAATTGATTTGTCAAACCTTCAACAATTTTGCCTGACGTTAACTTTTGATCATAAGCCATCTCACGAAGGCGATCGACAGTTACACCAAGACCATCAGCAAGCGCCTTGACTGCTCTACCTCCGTTTTCAAGAACAGAATTCCAATTCTCACCAGACAGTTTTCCAAGCATCATTGCCTGATAGAAAGCACGAGTAACATACGACGCATCCTCAGCAGTAGAACCAGATAGCCGTGTCGCCGCCGTTAACGCCTCGGTATAGTCTAACTGTTGTTGAGTTGTGTATCCAAGATCACGCATAGCTATAGCATTTTTACTATAGCTTTCTGTAACTATACCAATAGAATTTCTTGTTCTATTTGCTATTCCTACCAATTTCATCATGGCATCTGTGCCGCGTTCTACAGACCCAGTAAGAATCTCAACACGAGATGCCATATTTGTCCATTCACTGGACATAGAAATAAACGTTCTAACAGCTTGAGACCCTATAATAGCAACAAGAGCATTTCTAACGCTAAGTAAAGAATCTGCTGTTTTTTTAGAGTTTCTATCTATATCATTTAAATTTTTATTTATTTTTAACGAATTGTCAAATCCTTTTGCATCATTAGTTGCTTGTTTAAGTTTATTTGACAAATCACCTATGTCTTTAGCAGCTTTGTTGCTTGATTTAGAAAACCCGGCAACTACTCGATTAACACCGGCAAAGCTTTGCCTAACGTTATTGTTTGTTTTGGCTATCTTTTCAAACTGAGAATTTATTTTTGAAGCGTTAGCGGCTGTTGAACGTAATCCAGACGAAACTTTCGAAGATTGCGAACTGAATGTTAGCATTTGCTTATTAACCGCAATAAAAGAATTATTCATTGCGCGCAATTCTTTTGAAACAGTCTGACTAACCTTCTTTGAAATACTTTCTAAAGAAGCAGCAGCTTTTATTAAATCAGAAAACTTCTTTACTGCTGCGTCAGTTCCGACTTCTTTAATCTCAAGTCTAAAACGTTCTGTCGCCATAAATTATTCTCCAACAGTATCGTCAAATAACTTAACGTTTTTGACGAATGACGTTGCGCTTAATATTCCCATTTGAATGAATCCTGCCGGAGCTTGGCGTGATGACCCTGCGTTTAGCTTCAAAATATAATGCACATTGTTTGTTATATAGATTGTATCTTGCCGTTTAAATCCTTTTAAAACATCTCTGCCGCGAAATAACGCATTATTGGCATTGTACTTTTTAAAATCCTGTTTTAATTCTCTAGCTTCTTTTCTAGCGCCAAGTGAATATAAAGTGTCAAATTCTCTTTGAAACCTTTCTACAGTAAAAACAAAATCTTCAGCAATAGGATCGTCTGGAGCAGAGTTTAAAGTCAATTGCCAATTTGCCCTGGCTCGACCAGTATCTATCGGAGTACGCATAACCACAGTTTCATGCACTTTCCCGGCAACGTCTCGCAGCGTATCTTCGACTCGCTTTTCAAATGTTTTTACGCGGTTTTCAATTCGTTTTGCGAAACTTACCTTGCTCATTTTGATTTTGATTTGTTATTTTCAATTATAACCTGATCCATAGCGCGAATTCCTTTATGAAATAATTCTCGCAGATCGCCCGTTATTTCATAAGCATTGCAATAGGCGTTTATCATATACCACGAAATAGGAACTATTCCGAAACCTGTAATATTACGTGTTGTCGATAATTCGTGAAAACCTTCATATACAAAACCTAACCACATGTAAAGAGTAGGGCGGTTTTCAATTTCATCTGGAACTTGAAAACCGAGGTGTTTCGCCTGTTGTTTAATTGATTCACCAAGATTTCCAAGTTTCAATTCATACCGCAACACGTCAGTTAGTTTTTTATGTCGTCCTCCAATTGAGCATCTCTAAACGCTTCCCTTTCGGAACAGATTTCAGAAATGACATCAAAAAAGTCGTGCATCTTATAAAACATGTTCAAACAGTTTTCTTTACTGTATGGGTAAATATTTCCGTTTCTGTCATAAATATTTTCCCAATTTAAGACAACGCTATTCGCATATACTTGCATTAAAATTTTCTTTCCTTCAAGACCGTCGATAGCCCCAGTTTTAATGCCTTGTTTATGCGTATCTCCCGCTTTTGCCATTTCAGTGAAATACTTTGCGTTTGCCCCTCCTGCGCGAGCTAATAAGATTTTTTCAACAGTCCCGTCAGCATTTGTTCCAAACGAAACCCAAGTACCGCTATTCTCAATACTTTGATCTGTCGAATATTCTTTAAAAATCGGTTTTGCCATAAATTACACCCTTTCGCTTGCAATATTAGGAAGATAAGAAAACTGCTGAGCAAGTAAAGTGTGGTTAAACTTAGACCTTGCCGCATTCGTTTCAAGATTTATCATGATCGGCTGGTTTGCCGTCACATTGTTTCTGCCGTCTCCTAGAGACAACAACGGGATATCAAAAACGACACCATAGTTTGCTTTCACAATGGCCACGTCGAACGTCACGTTGGAATTGTTCCTGACGGCCTGCGCTGCCTCTACACCTGCGAAATAGACTTCCATCTGGCCGGTTACAGTAAAATTGCCAGCCGTTGTCTCAAAGGCCCCCATGACGCCGACAGCGTTATTCGGAGTCACGTTGTTGTTTATCGATATTGAAAAACTTGTCGCAAAAGCAAACAAAGGCTTAGGATTTGACGTCGACGGATCAATAACGCTAAGACGAGTTCTTGCCACATCGCTTGACGTGTTGAACGCCTCAGATGGAGTAAGGATCGGGCGTGACCCTGGCTTAACGCCCATCACACCAGTTCTATTTTCCCCATCGCAGGCAACATAGGTAAAATCAACCGTAACCTTATCGTTTTGAGCAAGATTCAAAGTAATCTCATTTGCCACAGCTCCGGTGACATATTCGGACATTACTCGCCCGTTACCGTCTTTGCCTAAAGTCCGTTCGAAATTGTAACTCTTTCGAACAATAAGGTCTGGGTCGTATTCATTCTTCAAAACATCGCCGAAATAAATTGCAATTGATTTCCCAGTTCCGTCTTCAGCAACAGGCGACCAAGAAACTTTATCAAACTCAATATAACCAGAACCAATTGCCCCTATTCTTGCGAACCCGTAGCTATTAAATCTAGTCGCAGTAGCGTCACCTCCAAGATAAATCCATTGGCCAGTAACAAAGCTGGACAAAATTTCTTCAAAATACGGATTCGACGGATAAACAAATCGTACTAAGTTTCCGCTTAATTCAAGAGAAACAGAATCATTAGGAAAACGATACCCGACTTCTTTAATTGATGCGCTAGACGGAGCAATAGCTTCTGGTTGCAAATTACCTGCCGCGCCAATCTCAATAGAAATGTCAGTCGACTCACCAGTTACTTGCTTGATCCCGTTATTAGCTTGGACTCCAAAACCAGACGCAAGAATTATGCTACCTTGAACAAGTCCCGTTAATCCGGTACCGTTATATCCTGTTTCTGATACCGATGTAACTGTTGACTGCGTTGTTTTACTTTCAGAATATTCCGTCGAAAAAACAGCGCGTTTATTTGCAAAGAAAAAACCTTGCAAAAGATCAAACGTATTGTTGCTAGTAAAATCTTGATTAAACCCAGCGGAAGCCGTAATATTTGAAACAATTCCCTTTTCTACCTGCCGAGACGAATTGATAGGCTCTCTCGCAAGAGTCGTTACTTGAACACCAAAGTCAGAATAACTATTCGGTTCCAGCGGTCGCCAATAAGGCGTTGCAGGCAGTTGCTTTAAACATTCCTCTTCGGCGTAAGACAAACCGGTTAAGTTAGAATCTATTTTTAACGCAGGACAAACAGCCATGATAAACTCCTTTAAACAACGTCTGTGTATTCAAATTCAACATTGACGTTCACTTGATAAAATGATCCGTCTATCCCTATTTCATTCATCATTGCGTTTCTAAACCAAACACAATTATTTCTTTCTAATTGATACTTATCTACAATCTGTTGAGATAGATCGTAAAGTATTTGCAAACCGTTTCCAACAGGAGAAAATAATTGAATTATCAATATTCCTGTTCTATTCCATTTTATTTTTCCGAACGCATTCGAAAGTGAACTTTGATTTCCATTAACGTGCATCAATGTAACCCTAGCCCAAGTTTCTTTTTGCGGAACTTTCCCAGGTAAATCGTCAAATACAACAGTTAAGCCTAACGCTCCCCATATAGAATAAAACGGTTCAATTATAAAATCTCTTGCCTCTGAAAATTTCATATCGAAATACCAAAATAATACAAAAGAGCAAGATTCGTTGGTTTTAAAACATCACAACGTAAAACGAAACTATTCGAATTTTCTTCAACTACGATATTAAATCGAGATAAATCTTCGTTTTCAATTGGGGAAACTAGAAGAAAGTTTCTTAGACGTTGCAATAAATCTGACGTGTAATATCTGCCAAATTCAGTTCCATTTACTGACGCCGCTGGAACATAAACACCAGTCGCTTCCAAAGTCTCAATAAGCTCTGGTTCAACATTTCCATTCCACGGCTTATCAGGATCAATAGACTCATCAGATAACCTCCCAAGAGTTACCGGCGCCCCAAACTTGTCAATAAGACGGCGAGAAAGATTATAAAAACCATGATAATCATAGCTCATCGATACGTCCTATCGACAGTAACAAGCAACGATCTTAACCACATGTCCGCCTCTGGATATGGCTTAAATAGAAACCCCGAACCTATCGAAACACCCTTTCCAACAAGTGAGTAAGATTCTTCCAGAGGCCCGACTTTTTCGCGCGTTGTTGCTTTGATCGCTCCACTTGCGTCTGTGACAACATCCGGCGCCAATGCCCCCTGAATCGCCCGTACCGCGTATTCACAACACGCATTCTTGACTGCGACTGGAATAATGTTCGATGATATTCCATTTGTACCTTTTCTAGGCCAAGAAAGAGATTGAAGGTTTGAAACTCTTTGGCCAATAAATCGATTTCCAAAACGCCCTTCAATATAATCAGTCGATCTAATCAGAAAGCCTTCTTTTTGAAAGTCTTCTCCGACCCAAAGACTATTATTTCTAATTGAAAAATACTCGTTAGCGTATTCAATAGAAACGTACGAATTAGCATTAGGAATAATCGATCCGTCTTCAACAATCATTTCTTTCTCTTCGAGTCGTAATCGATGTATTTGCCTTCTTGTGCATTAGCGCGAACACGCTTTAAATGTTCGTGAATCTCGTTCACTTTAGGCGTAGAAACTTTTAAAAGCTCAGCTTCTTTTCTGAAAAGATTCACAAGATAACTTTCAATCTTTCCGATTTGTTGCTTTGCTCTGAAAATTTCTGCTTGAATCTCTTTAAGTTCAATTTCTATCTGATCCTGTTCTGCAATGACCACAGTTTTTGTGCCTGTGCCTGTTGTCGCGCTTTCCTGCACTTCGCTTTTCTCAACATCTGGTTCGACTTTGACCACAGTTTCTTTCTTTACGATTCCATTCCTTGTGAACCCTGGAACTGCCGACTCAACCATGTCGCGAGTCAAACTCGCATTGCGAGTCAAATGCCGCATGTAGTCAATCTTCGGTAGCCCATCCGACGTCCAGTGATTTGGATTCGATTTGTCTAATTGCTCTAAGGCCTGTTCAATTGTCGGCGCAATATCTGCCATATTTACCTCTTAAAAAACGGGGCCAAAAAGGCCCCTTTGTGATTAAGACTCTCTCGTGATCAGTCGCGCAATGCGAATCTGTTTCCGCTCAGGATAGACGCGCTTCCAAGACGTCGCAGCGGCAAGATTGTTTGCGGTCGCCGAATTATTCGGCCCACCGTTCGCTGGCGTTCCAGCGTACTGATATCCGACAGGGTGAATGATCCACTCATGCCTGTTGTACAGAGTTTCCTGACCACCACCATTACCGGCATCTTCCTTCCGCTCAACAGCAGTAGGAACCTTCGGCGAACCCATGCCAACACGAACTGCCCCGCTGCTGAAAAGCCAAGTCTCAGCCACACCGCCTGTGAACGGCATCGCGTCATCAACGACAACAACAGCTCCGTTATAGGTCGGGATACCCTGCGGCCTGTAGAAATACGGAGCAAGCGCCCCAGATAATTCGGCCATCGGGCGATATTCGACTCTATCCTGGAACGCCGCTCCGTAGAAAACAATCGAGTGCGCCATGATCAGGCTTATTTCATAGCCGGAATCACCCATTGTCGAAAGGGCGTTGAAATAATTTCGAAGCGAAAAATTTGTCTGCCCGTCTACGAAAGCAGCTCCTGACGCATCATGCGTCATGTCTCCTTGAACATGCTCACCAGCAATCGGCGCCGCAGCATTGTTTGCAAAAACACCTTTCATCGTTGCGATCGCTGCAGCCTGATGCCGGCGTGTCCAGTAATAGCCAACTCTGGCTCCAATTGCAGCCGCAGGGTCAGCTCCAGCAAGGTCTGCGGCCAAATCCATTGACGACCACGAATTATTGCGAGATAATCTTACTTGAATCTCGTTCGACGTCAAAATGTTAAACGGCGTGCTGAATACAGACGGATCATCCGACGAAACGTTATCGTCGCTATTCTCAAGATCGCGAAATGACGGCTCATTAAAAGTTAATCCGCCTCCGCTTAAAACTTGATTGAGCATAGGATCAACGACGAATGCGCCAGATTGGATAATATTTGATTTTTCTTCTGTAATTTGTTGAATGTACGGAGAAAAAATCTCAGGAACGACAACCTCGGCAACTGTGGTGACAGCCATAATAAGCCTCCCAAATTTAAAAATGATGACTTAAAATTGAGACGCCATGGTGCCAATTTTGACGCGGGTGCCATGACCCAATAGAAAAATCCTACTTGACATTGGTAAAAAAGTCAAGTAGGATTCGCGCTATTTGTGACTTTTTACACTAAAATAACTTCTTTCCGGCCAAACTCGCCAATTGCTCCGCCTTCGCGCGATCCTCTCTGAAAATTCTCCCTTGCTCAGTCAGATTGCCAGTCACCCACGGATTGCTTCCAACACCAATTCCATTTTTACCGCTGACGGCCCCTCCTCCCTGCGTCGGCCCCCACCAATGAGACTTGCGAGACTGCATCTCTACCAGCCAGACTGACGGGGAAATCCCCGGCGTCACACCGACACGATCCTTCGTGATAACATGACCTTCTTCCGTCACTTCAAACATTCGTTCAGCGAACATGAGAGCATCTTCGACTGCTGAAGGCTGGAAGCCCTGGGTCTTCCCTACCGCTTCCCGAATCGCGTCATGAACCATACGCGTCCTCGACTGCGCCTCGAATTGCTCAATTTTCGCCAAAGCCTCGTCCAACAAACGCTTGTTCGTATCTCGCTCCCGTTCGACAGGGCCAAGGCGTAATCGAATTTTGGATTCAATGTCGGCACCATCCTTAGCCGACAGCGCGTCCTCTTCCTGTCTGTTAAGACGTTCTCGCAATTCATCAGGAGTCATGCCAAACTCAGCCCATTTGCGCTTCGTCTCTTTATGGTCTTCCCTTTCCTTTCGCATTGAATCATTCATTCTTGCAATGTCTGGAAAAGACCTGACATCAACCCCTTTCAGTTCATACCTGCCTTCCGATTCCTCATATAACCCTCGGTACTGCTCTTCGACCTCATCAAGTGTGGCCACAAAATACTGCAAAACGCTCATAAAATCACCTTATTGATAGTTTGTCCAAAGTAATAACGTTGCCGAACGAATCGACAAAACGCGCCAAATCAATCTTACCTTTGCGGAATAATTCTGCGCGAGTCTTTCCTAAAACCTCATTTTGAAACGCAACAGAACGTTTTCTCAACCATTCCGAATATGTCGTTCTTGCCGGAACAGTTCCGATGCGCGAAGCAATTTCTTTTTTCCTGTAAGCATCATACCGTTTTTTGTATGAATGCGGTAACTTTTCTCTCGAAGAAACGTGACGCAATCCATTGTTTTCGCAAAAATCTGATAGTAATTCCTTTTCGACTGCTGTATTCGCAGGTCTGTCTGACAACGCCGATCCGTCAAAATAAGGAACCCGCGTCGACCTGCAATTCATATGCAGCGGAGGGACAGGCCCTTCGCCGGCATCGTAAATCTTACCGTCAAGAGACGCGCAAAGGATCGTTGTTCGACTGTCCAAAACAGCGACGAACTGCTCTTTACCGAATATATCAGAGTTCTCTTTCAAATATTCTTGCCTAGACTGATTAACGACACCTGAGACCACAGTTTTGACCACACTTTCGATCTGTCCGCCAGCGTAATTCGTCCCAAAAATCGAATTGATAATCTGATCAGTCGACAGCCCGGAAGCTATCCCAGACTGTATCGAGGCTCGCATCCTCGCAATATCATTTTCAGACAGCCTGCCTACCCATTCAAGCGCTGTGCGGCCCTGAACAAGCCTATTCGACACAATCGATTCGAGCAAATCTTTCGTCGGAACTGATCTTGTGATAACAACAGGGAGAGCCTTTCGAACTATCCTGTCGAATTCCTCTACCGATAAAACAGACAACAAGGCGAGCTCTTTTAAAAAAGTTTTCTCAGCTTTTTTCCAAACCTTTTTTCTCTCTTTTGACAAATTATCGAAAAACAGTAAAAGTCGCTTCCATTGTTTTGAATCGAAAACACCTTTTACATCAGAAGACAATAACTTTCGAAGTCGCAATTCAATTGTCGCGTCAGTAGTTCGAAGAATATCGACAATAGACTTTGAAAGTCCTTTTGCGTAAAGAATGGAAAGAACTTCGTATTCTACCAAATCGTCGCGAATAATTTCGTTAGATGTCATTGCGTATTTTCTTCATCAGTCGAACTAATCTCGCCAGATAAATCAATTACTCCTTCAGATTCATTTTGCTCTTTCTCAATCTCTTTCAGCTCATCATCGTATTCCATCTTCGTAATACCTCTGTCCTTCATAACAGCGTGGAGCGAACGATCAGAAATAGGCCCACCTTGAATCTGAAATGTCTTGAGATTCATTAAATCAAGACCGGTTGCTTCATAATCGCTTGTGAACTCAAGATTTGGTTGCACACTAACTTCAGATGGGTTTAAACCCATCCATTCAGCGCAAGTCTTAAGTATTTTCTCAAGAGCATTCGCCCCTGTGATAGCAATCTGATTTAGCGTAGCTGTCTGACTTTCTATTCGAGTTCTAAGAGTAACGGAACTTTCTACACCAGAGTTATTTGCAATCAATTGACCAGCTTTTGTTTCTGCTCGCTTATAATCATTTTCCAATGATAAACGCATCTCAGGCAAACCGCCAGAACTCACTCCAATAAACTTTGCGTCGCCAGTCTCGTCTAGCTTGATTAAACTCCCAACACCCAATCTCACAGGCCCCTGAGAGTCACTGTCGACGTTCTGAATCGCCCCCTTTATAACAAGCGTATCCTGACCCTGCGCAAACAGATTTTGCCGATAATCCGCCTCTCCGCGATAAATCGCAAGAGCCAATCTACCTAGACCAAAAAGCGGCGGCTCATCAGGCGACGAAACGATATCCTTTGAATTGACAAAAACAAAAGGAATTTTATCAAGATATGCTCCGCGTAATTGCGGAGTAATCATTTCCGATTCATTAAATTGTAACGAACTATTAAAATTGCTAAATGTACCAACAGAATAAACCGAAGCCCCTTCTTTTTCGTTTTCTAAAAAACTTCCTAATTGCAAAACTCTGAATTTATCAATAAATTTCCAATCAAACGAGTTTTCCCTTATATAACCAGATTCTTTTAAAACGACTAAGTTTAAATCAATCGAACCTGTTTCTACTGATCCGTCGTCCCAATTTGTTATGTTTTCTGCAGAATAAATCGTAATATATGGAATTGGCTCAGTATTAACCACACTTTGCGGTAAATCAAGCAACAGCCCTGCCCGGCCTGTCACTAATTGCTCCTCGTTTATTCGACGCAAAATCATCTGCAAAGATTCACCGTATAACGTTGCAGATTCACGCAACGGTTCCATTCTAGACGGCAATTCAATTATGGCGTCTTTCTTATGCATTAAACCTAAATACGTCTCAATTCCAATCTTAACAACATCAGGGAATAAAGATCGCTTTAAATAAGCATCATAGACGCTATAGCCTAATTGCCCCGGATACATGCCGTCCTCAAGCATTCCTTTTGTCGGCGGCAAGTACGTTGTCCGCTTACTTTTGACCACACGTTCGCCTTTGTAGAAATCCCGCATGGAAACCCAGGAATCAATAAAGTCGCTATATTCGGGATGAACAGAATCAATTGACATTTTATGCTAATCCAAAAGTTTGTTTAAAATCGCTCTTTTCTTTTCCAACAGGCCAAAGGTAATCAACGAAATATCCAATAGCTGTTGTTATATGCTGATACTTATTCCTTTGGTCTTCTTGAAAACTAGACCCGCCCTGCAATTGAACAGTAGAAAGGCCTCTGTGTGACCACACAGCAGTTGATGGATTTACGAATAGATTTACATCTCCAACAGCGTTTTTAATAAGCGCTCTGACTGCATTTTGCCGATCCTTAATCGCTGGATGAGCTGGTTTTACTCGTCTTTCGAATGACCATCCGTGTCGCCGTAAAACATCCTCAATGTCTGTGTAATCAGACCTATGCCCATGTTTCTCACCAGCACGCCCCGCCGGGTCACCATAAATATAGACCTTTTTATTCGAATGCTTTTTAAATTTTTCTACAAATTCAAATGCTGACTGCCTAGATATTGCGCTTTCTAATACTATTTCGTCAAGAAAATACGGCTTATTATCTCTAACCACACTTATGCACGATGATAACGGAGTGTAATTCTGATCATGAGACCAATGCAATTCTTCATGCGGAAGAATCTTTTCCGAAGTCCAATTGAGTTTAGAATAATCTTCGTATATTTTTCCAGATGCTGTTTCGAACGAAGCGCAATACTCTTGCTTAAACTGTTTCGGACTCATTCTACGCCTTGCAGCTTCGATCACGTCAGGAGGCAAAATTTCCTCCGTTTTCCAATGGAATAATTTCCACAACGGATCATTTGCAGTTTCTGCATATTGCGCCATTTCGTAAAAATGATTTAGTCCGTCCGGTACTCCGATAAACCAGCACCATGCGCGATAATACGGGCGCAAAGGATTGACTGTGTCAAGAGCAGGCATAATATTTTCTTTTAATCCGACTTCCTTAACATCGGCGATTTCGTCAACAATTCCACCAGACCAATCAATGCCTTCAAATCGTCGTGCCTCATCGAGACCAATTACATGGATTTCCGAGCCGTTCGGTAAAAAAATTTGATAATTCGTTTCCGAAGGTTTTTTAGGATGTAAGCTGGATATCGTCAAATTTTTCAAATCTTTCCAAAAGATCTTTACGGATTGCCCCATAGTCGGAGCAGCGAAGAATATCTTTTCACCTGGATTCTTCAGCGCGTAGTTTGCCCCGAATCGTTTTGCAAGTTCAGACTTTCCTGATCTACGTCCGGCAGGTACAACAATAAAACGTATTCCGTCGTCGACGGCTCTTAACAACGCCTGTTGTACAGGATGTACTGTCGGTAATTTGTACCACCTTTTCCTTTGGTTTTCTGCTGCGCGCAAAAGCGCCGCTTTTGAAACTACATCAACCATACATTACGTAATCTCTTGAGTATGCGCAAAATTTGTCAAGAGATCGGCAATAGAATCCGCAAGAGACTCCGACGGAGCCGGCTTATCAATCCCAAGAATCGTAGCAAGTTTCGACGCCGCCTGAACCCGCGTATTCTCCGGCCCAGTTTGTGCAGCCTGTCGCAAGACAGACATGACAAGGTTTTTATCTTGCTCCGCCTGCCGGTCGCCGTTCTCCGGCGATGTCAGCTCCCGATCCTTGATCGCCCGAAGCACAAAGACATCGTTGAGATAAGCGACAGACCTCTCCGCAGCAAGAGCAGGCTTCATTCCGACACGGCGGCAAGCGAGGAAAGGATCGTAATCCTTCAGATACTCCTCGACAAAACGCTCTCGGATAGCCCTCTCACCTTCAGATAACGCTTTGTTTTCTAAAACACTTTCCCAAAAATCACTCATTTTTCACCTTGCCCTGGACGATACTACCTGCGAGAGCATTTTTGCAATGCTCGCGAAAACAATGCAAAAAATCGTCAAAGCTGACAGTAATGCGGCAACGATGCCATTTTGTCCCATCAAAAATACCCCCGTACATCACACATTGCCATGGTTTTCGCGACTGCCGATAAATCAAAACCGGTTGGCGACCAGTTCCACGTGAAACCGATTCTACTTGTGCAAACCATTGATTGATCTGCAAAGTTTCACATCTTTTGACCTCTATATCATATCCGAAAGTATTTGTCAAGTCGCATCCGCCTACTGCGGTCTGATTTTGATTCCGTTGAATCAAAAATTCTCTTGATACCTCGATTTCGAGTTTGCCGAGAACTTCTTTGACCACAGCGTTGAGTCTATCAGCGACCTCGCGCTCTCCCCCGGCGCCTTTCGCGCGTATATTGACCACAGTTATCTCCATGGGACCCAGGCACATTCCTGCTGGAGAATTTTATCACGTCAAATAAAGATGCGGAAAAAGGCCCGAATATATCGGGCCTTTTTGTTTTCCTACCATGCCTGAGGTACGTAAGTATGTGAAACAACCAGCAAAACAGTAATATCGGACTATTTTGCCGGTTGAACGCAGAGCTCGGTATAGTCCGAGGTTACGTTTTTGAGTAATGCCGTTGAAAGCACGTCCGATCACTTTTCATCGACAGGCAAATTATCGCAAAAATTACAAACAAAGTCAAGATATTTCCAAAAAAAGACCGGACGAACCGGTCAAAAGGAGAGAAATGAGTTATTCGACAAAACCTTCTAGCCGCATTTGTCCTGTTTTCGTGTCTAACTCGACACGATCAATCTGATCGCCCTTTTTAAACGGATGCATGTCAATTTTTGCAACGCAATTTTTAAAAATAACGCGATCGCCAAGTTTGACGTATCCGTCAAAATCAATATGCAGTCTCATCAATTTTTTCACAGCCAGCCAGCGCAAATCAATCAGCAAACCGGCCAGCCAAATTTTAAAGCGTCTGCGCATTTTTCACCTCAAAATGTCATCCAAACATTTGCAAATGTCAAGTCTTTTTCCAATTTTATTTGCTCCATCGGAAAATCTAACGACAATTTACCAAGATAATCGTCCTCGTCTCCCAATAACTCAGATAACGCGGCTCCCATCGCCTCTTTTTCTTCCGGCAAATCTGCCAAATCCTCTTTATCCAGGGCGCTAAAATCCCCATCGACAATGGCAAATCTCGCCGCATCCTCACAAGTCGAGTAAATGATAAGCGTTTTCATTTATATTCCCCCTCCACACAGTGAACAACGACTTCGTCGACAACATCCCCATCCCTCTGCATAGCAAACGCGCTCTCAAAAATGTCAAATTCGATTACTTCGAATTTTTCACCTGCTTTAGATTCCCCAAAATCCTGCAAAAGTTCGCAATCCCAAAGCATTACGCAGTCACCCTCACACTCGCAAGAGTCGTACTTGATAATGTGTTTAATCGCTTTCACAGTTCACCTCCACTCTCAAGTCTCAAAGAAAATATCGCAAAATGCTCTGACTCTCCTTGTTCAAAATCGTAAAAAAGGATTTCACCGTTTAAAAAATCAACCTCAACGCAGTCTATTTTCGAATTTTTCGCGCTATCCCCGAAATCTCGCGCAAGAATAACGTCGTAAAAACTTACTGATGTGCCATCAATATCATATCCCGAACAGTCTTCAAAAAACCCTGACAACGACGGGAAAATAAAATCACTCATTTTCGCCTCTCCTTAATTAGTCTATGTGTGCAGTATAACGTTATCTACGATGTTTGTCAACCCCCTTTTTCGGTTATTTTACTCTCAACAAAATCAACGCTAACTTGTGCGAATATAGGCTAACCGTATTTTTCGAAATAAAATTCGCCGTCGATCACATCAAACGTCACAATATCAACGCGCTCTCCTTTTTTAAGGCCCCCGAAATCACGCAAAAGTTCGCAAAAATAAAACACAAAACAACGCCCCTCATTTTTATACTCGTCATGCGAAAAAATTTTACCGATCTTACTCATTTTATCTCTCCTGGTAGTTTAATTTATTATACACGTTTTTAAAAATAAGTCAAGAAATAGTTTCATTTTTATTTGCGCTAACCACGAATGGTTAGCGCATTAGCAGGTTATGATTTAAGCGCAATCCCTTCGCGCTCATCAAATATACTTAGAAAATCATCATAAACTTGACCACAGTTATTAACAATCCTACCAGACATACCGCATTTGTCCAATGCTTTTTTGGCAGCCGCGAACGATCTGTGCATAGACAGTGCTCCATAACAGCCGGCAAAGTAACTTGCCAACACAACTGCGTATTTGTTGCCGCGTTCGAAAATTATTCTTCGGTCATCGATGTTACTGTGCAACGATCCAACCGACACAAAATCACGACGATCTATTATGACTGTTGCTCTCATTTTGTCTCTCCTTGTTAGTTAATCTGTTTGACCACCATGTAGACAGTATATCCATTCTCCGATCTCCTGTCAATCCCCTCCTTACGATTTTTTCAATTTTTTGTAAGCGTAAGATTTCGCCTTTTTCCCTCCCTCCCAGCCTTAATTTTATAAGATTCTTACGGAAAAAGCAAGTCTTATTACAAAATAAATAATGTAATTTTCGTTGATCTTACACAGCGAATATGTTAGGCTTAAGCGAATATTATTCTGACGTAAATGCTATTAAAATTTTCTATTTGAAAATTTTAAGGAATAGTTTTAGCTTATGATGACCACAGTTTGTTTGAAAGCCTTCTTTGCGCCCTGCCTCCTGTGGATAAGATCGCGCGCGTATGTGGGAGGTCGCTTGGCTCCGAAAATCAGCCGAATTTGGAAAAACGCGCTTGGCTCCAACGAATAAAACCTCGCGTGGCTCCATTTAAGGTGCCTAGGATCGATTTTCAGCCCTTAGCCCTCACTACCCTAGCTCCCTACCTGCCGATCGCCGATTGTAGAGCCGCTAAAGCGGTTTTGGTCAAAAACGCGCTTGGCTCCGAAAATCGATCTTAGCCACAGTTTTGCAAGGTCGCTTGGCTCCTAATTCCTACCAACCAAGTCTACTTACAAAAAGAGCAAATTTTGTAGAGATTTCAATCGATGAACTACTTTTAACATATGCTAGAGAATCTTACTATCAAAGAGAATAATATAAGATAATTGTATATACAATAAATAATAATGAATAGAATCAATAACTTACATAATTTACATACGTTTTTAATCTTACCTTTTCACTGTAACATTTTTGTTAATCTAAGAAATGTAAGGTAATTTTAAACAATTTGACACCGTAAGAAAAAAAAAATCTTATGTTAATCTTATACAAATTTACGATAAAGTAAGGATCAGAAAAAGTCGATTTGTTCAGTTTTAACAAATATGTTGATTTTAAGGAAACCTGGGAAAAGTACAGAACCCTTACACAAAACCCCCCGAATTTTGGAGTTTTTTATACCCTATGGAAGGCGTTAAAGTGTTAAAGTTTTTTGTAAGATTTTTTTTTTGCGTAAGAGAAATGTTAATTCTTACGCATATTTCTTACTAAAAACGTTTTTAGCCATTTCGCCCAAAAACTGTAAGAACTCGACATTTTCAGCCAATATTACGAAATTCAGCAATTTTTTAAAAGCCTTTTTAATTTCATAAGTTTTTCTAAATTACTTGACAACCTACGACTTTTACCTTATAATTCTCCCGTTACCATGTAAGTTTCAAGTAAATTTGAATTTAAACAGTAACTAAACTCATTTTAATAACCAAGGAAATAAACTATTATGAACGACGAATTCATTCAAAACGAAAACACTATTTCTTTTGAAGAATTATATTCAAACGCTTATGAATTAACATATGAAAACGCTTTAGTTCTTTTAAACGCTAATTCTAATCATCCTAACGCAAAAAATAAAATCTCTATTGAAGATTTTAGAATGACTCGTTTTTCTTTTAACGAATGGAAAACATTTATCAAAAGAAGAAATAAATTTATCAGACTTGAAAGGATACCTGAAGAATTTGATCAATTGCCTATTCAAAAGATACTTCGTGACCCTTTGATCCCTTTCACATGCACTATTACAGGCTGCACTGTGGTTACATTTGATGACAGGATTCAACGTGCCGATTGGATTTGGAAAAAATGGTTGAAATCGCCGGAAGGTAAAAAGTTTCTTAACAATGAGTATCAGTTAGCTCACAGAAATAAAAAACGAAGTGAATACGATAATGAAATATCTTTTATTCGTTCTCAAAAAAGGAAACTTGACAGGCGTATGAAAGAGATTCGTGAACTTATGGTAAAGGAGAAGTATAGTGCTTAAGACTTTCCTTATGATTGGAAGAGCAAACTGTGGTTAAAATAAGTTCTAACGAATGCAAATTTTAATAACACCGTGCAAATAAATTAAGAAAGTCTGCGTTATCCTTGACCTTGTAATGAAGATTCAATACGGAAATATTCGTTACTGCAGATACTTTGTTTGTAAAAAGGCTTGTGTATAAACGCCAAGTGTGATTAAATACCTTTTTAAAAAGTGGAGTTTATATGGCAAGCGATCATCAGGAAATCTTTGATTTAACTTACATAACTGTGGCTGAGCTTTGTGAGGCGAGCGGATTGAGTACGACGCAGGTTCACTATTCTTTGCGATTGGGGTTGTTACCGGAGCCGATAAGGGTAGGTTCGAGCAGGCTGTTGCTGTGGTTAAGAGATGAGGTTGCTGAGTTCATTTTGGAGGCGAGATGAACTTTGACAATATCCCTTTGATTTTTCGGACTTATCGACAATGGTTGGTCTGTGCTTTGCTTCCTGTTGTAGATCAGAGATGGAAAACTGATCCTGAGTTTGCGCGTGGCTCCAAACGACCTTTAACTGTGGTTAACGGTGTGGTTAGAGCGGCTTCGGTTACGGACAGGTCTTGTTTTCTGTCGTATGAAGAAGCGAGATCTGTTTGTGAGGAGCGCGGTTATGCGATGGGTTTTGTTTTGACTGACGATGATCCATTCACCTGCATAGACTTTGACATCAGGGACAAGCGGACTGACCCTGGCACGCCGGATGTGTGGACGACGCCGGAGCAGTTTGACGTCTACTATCGGATACTGGATGCGTTGGACACCTACACAGAGTTTTCCAGGAGCGGGAAGGGATATCATGCGTGGGTACTTGGAGACATCGGGGCTGGTCGGCGCAGAGATGGTGTGGAAATTTACTCCAGAGAAAGGTTCATGATATTCACAGGCCGTGTGGTCAACGCAAAGGACGTTTGTGATCGGCAGGCTGTGCTTGACGCTGTGGTCAGTGAGATGCGCCGGGAAGAGGAATCTGTGTCGATGTCAGAGGTCGATCAGACTGAGGATGACCACACAGTGATCAACCGGGCGGCGCGTGCTGAAAATGGAGAAAAGTTCAAGGCACTGTGGATGGGTAATTGGTCTGAACTGGGCTACCCGTCGCAGAGTGAGGCGGATTTAAGTATGCTTAGTATTCTGGCCTTTTACTCGAAGTCGAACGAACAGTGTCGTCGAATTTTCTGGCAATGTGCTCTCGGGAAGCGTAAGAAGGCGACAGAAGCTTATCTCAACCGGACTCTGCTTGTGGTCAGAGATCGGCAGTCCAGGGAGGAGAAAAACCTTGAAAGTGAGTCGGCGCTGGTCGAAGCTGAACTTGCGAGAATCCAAGGAGAGGCGATAAAAGAATCTAGGTCTGCCATACCCCTGCATGTTGTTGGGAAAGGCGAACCTGTGGCCTCTGCTGCTCCCATGGAGGCTGTTATTGCGAGTTCTGCGCCTGAGGTTGTCGTGATAGACGATGACGTCAATGCGATTGACTGGCCGCCTGGGCTTTGCGGGAATATTGCTAAGTACATTTACAATTCGTCTCCGAGGCCTGTCAAAGAGGTATCTATCGTTGCGGCGCTTGGGATACTCGCTGGCCTGTGTGGTAAGGCTTGGCATATTCCGCAGTCTGGCCTCAATATGTACATCATCCTTGTGGCCAAGAGTGCGGTAGGTAAAGAGGCGATGCATAGTGGGATCGCCAGCCTGATAAGTGCTTGCTCGGAAAAGTTTCCGCCGTTCGCCAATTTCGTGACATTCGACGAATTTGCGAGCGGACAGGCTCTGACGAAGGCTTGCGTCAAAAACAACTCGTTCCTGCACGTAAGTGGTGAATGGGGGCGTCGGCTGCAGCGGATGTCGCGTGACGATCGCGACGCAAGCATGGCTTCTCTCCGCACAGTCATGACGAATCTTTATCAAAAATCTGGGCCACAGTCTGTCATCGGCGGGATCGTCTACTCTGACAAGGACAAAAATGTGACGTCTGTGAACGGTGTGGCATACTCGATGATAGGGGAAACGACACCGCAGACTTTCTACGACGCCCTGAGTCCGTCAATGATTGAGGATGGGTTCTTGTCAAGGTTCCTTATTATAGAGTATAATGGTCTGAGGCCAGAAATGAATCGAAATCAAACTCTGATACCGGATGCGCCACTACGAGAGTCACTTGTCAAACTGGCGAGTCAGGCATCTGTCTTGATAGGGGCAAAGAAGAGTCAGCCTGTTGGAAGAACTGAAGCTGCGGCTGAGCTGTTGAATCAGTTTGAAACTGAGTGTGACAAGCAGATCAATCTTACCAATGATGAGAGTCGTCGTCAGATGTGGAACAGGGCTTGTTTGAAGGTTTTGCGGCTGTCTGCCTTGCTTGCTGTATCCGACAACTGGATCAATCCTGTCATCTCTGCCGCTCACGTCGAATGGGCCTTGACTGTTGTCAAAAAAGATATCTTTTCGATGATATCCAAAGTCAAAGACGGAGACATCGGGTCAGACGATCGGTCTCGCATCAAGAAACTTTTAAGTCTTATTAGGGGATATTTCGTTTCAAAAGATAAATCTATCTGTGAAGAATTTCGCTCAGTCGGAATAATACCTAGACAATATCTTCAAGTCCGAACAAGTCGCGTCTCATGTTTCTACAAACACCCTACGGGAGCAACAATTTCTCTCGAACAAACCTTATCAAATTTTGTAGCTAACGGTTACATCGTTGAAATGCAGAAACAGACTATGATAGAAAAATACGATTACCGCGGCAAAGCCTATAAAATTTTACAAATTCCCAACGCGGCAAAGCCTATAAAATTTTACAAATTCCCAACGACGGGTTTGATGAGTTATAATTGATTCATGAACTTTAATGAGAGCGTTATGAACAGTTTTTCTGATAAAAGTCAAATTGCAAAAGGATGCCTTCTTCTTTCTGAAGAAATTGTGGCTAATCTAAAAGAATTGATAAAGAAGGGCGTTAATATTGACGAAAATGTCTATAATGACTTTTTGAGACTTGCAAATAAACTTGAGGAAATTATTGACTTTACGGAGAACAATTATGAATGATATTGAACTCGATCTTTTATTAAAAGAAATAAGATACAAACTTGAAGAGATTGAAAACGTTTCTCCAGGAAACAAACATACATTCGTTAAAACTTTAATTGAATTTAACGAACGATTGGAACGTTTTCTTGAGCATGAATATTTGAAGTTTGATGATCCTTCGGAGGTAGTGTAATAGCTATAACTGGAATAGATAACGATGTGTGACATAGAAAAATGGCGTATCGCTAATGCACAATTAAAAGAATTGAAAGAACTTGAAATGCGGCTTAGGAATAAGTTATTCTTTGACTTTTTTGACGATCCTTCTGAGGGAGTTAACGTTCGCCAAAGTTTAATTGGTTCCGAAGAAGTCTGTTTAAAGGCTGTTCACAAGATCAACCGGACTGTTGACGAAGCGGCATTGCGAACACTGTGGTCAGAGCTTACTGAGACTGGCATTCCTATGGAAAAGCTTATTAAATACTCACCGCATATCGTTTTGGAAGAATACAGAAAACTTTCCGACAAACATAGGCGGGTATTTGATCAAGTTCTAACTATTAAGCCAGGAGCGCCTGTTCTTTCAATTTATGAAAAGGAATAATAATGAAAACTAACGATCAGTTTTATGACGAAAACCAAGCTCAAAGTGTGTATTATACGGCGGCGGGTCTTAAAAA
>QMCE01769426.1_pt1 | contig 30782 bp, 24 predicted proteins | sample 1821851 | NCBI WGS metagenome assembly QMCE01 (sample SAMN09453174, study PRJNA476694) | Termite gut metagenome, whole genome shotgun sequencing project. | isolation source: worker | host: Odontotermes sp. | place: South Africa:Pretoria | collected 2016-01-28 | reverse complement strand
ATGGGACCGGTATACGGGCTGGAGGAACTGACGCCCGCCATTGCCATGGCCCAGGAGTGTCTGATCTGGTTTGCCCTTGCGGTAATTATTATGAATATCTTTTTCATCAGCCGTCACACCCGCTTGGACGAGGAACGGGGACGGTTTGAGATGCTGGTTTCACTGCCGGTCGGCCGCTTGACCAACAGCGTGTCGGCCATTGCATCGGCTTTCCTCATTAATTTGATAATCGCTGTTTTGATAGCGCTATCCTGCATTGTCATTCCGATGGACGGAAGTACGGCAGCAGGCGGCCTTGCCTATGGTCTTTCGGTCGGCATGCAGGGCTTTGTATTTGCCGCTGTTGCCCTCTTGGCGGCCCAGCTGTTCAGTACAGGCCGCAGCTGTGTGGGGGTGTCGTTTGCCGTCATGGGTGTTTCTTATGTGATGCGGGCGCAGGGCGATGTGGCCGGTAGTGTGCTGTCGGTGCTTTCGCCGATGGGCTGGGGCTTACAGGTGGAGGCGTTTTATGGGAATGACTTCGGGCCGGTGATCGGCCTGTTTATCGAGGGTGTCATAATAGCGGCGATTGCCTTAATCATTAATCTGCGACGCGACATCGGCATGGGTGTTTTTCCGGCCCGTAAAGGCCGGGCGCGGGCTTCCCGTTTTCTGCTAAGTCCGTTTGGCCTTGCGTGGCGGCTGTCGCGAGGCAGCTTTCTGGCATGGGCGGCCGGGATACTGATGATCGGTCTGACTTACGGAGCGGTTGTCGGTGAGCTGGAGCGGTTTGTGGAAGGAAATGATATCATGAAACGGATGGTTGAGGGCGGGAATGCCGCCGCTTCCCTTGTGGATGCCTTTATTGCCATGCTGAACAACATAATGTCGATCCTGATCGCAATCCCGCTGGTAAACACCGTACACCGGCTGGTTGCGGAGGAAAAGCGCGGCAGGATGGAACCGGTACTGGCTACGGCGGCACCGAGGCATCGGATGTTCGGCAGTTATATCATCATTGCCTTGATGGAGTCGGTGGTATTTTCAGTACTGGGCGCGATCGGTTTGTATCTGACATCTGCATCAACCGGCCTGGTAACTTTGGAAGTCCTGATGAAAGCGGCCCTGTTCTATCTGCCGGCTCTGTTTGTGATGATCGCTTTGTCGGCCCTTCTGGCAGGCTGGGTGCCGAGATTCTCGGCAGCGATATGGGCGGTATTTGCCTATTCGTTCCTGATGTTATACTTTGGCCGGATTCTGGATGCACCGGAATATATGGTTAAAATAACCCCCTTCGGCCACATCCCCCAGATTCCGGTACAGGAGATTAGCGTCATGCCGCCGGCTATATTGTGTATACTGGCAATTATTCTTATCGCTGCCGGATTCCTGGGATATCAAAGGCGTGATTCGGGTAGATAAACATTTATATGTCAATGGACAAAACTTAGTAGCTTTACGCCATAGCTTATGATATAATCTGTTTTAAAATCAACTTGTTGTGGAACAATAAGGATAGCTGTATATAAGGAGAACTATCATGGAATTTTGGAGTTATTCAGCAGAAAAGCTACTTTCAGAGTTAAATACACATGCAACAACAGGCCTGAGCGCAGGTGACATAACCGAGCGCCTTGCCACCCATGGCCAGAATGTCCTCGAAGGCGAGAAGCCCAGGTCGCCGTTACGGATTTTTCTGGATCAGTTCAAGGACTTCCTGGTTCTTATCTTGCTGATCGCCAGTATTGTCTCGATTGTCCTCGGAGAGTATCTGGACGGCTCGATCATCATCGCCATCGTGATCATCAATGGCATCATCGGCACCGTCCAGGAGAGCAGGGCGGACAATGCGCTGAAAGCCCTGAAAGAAATGTCGTCGCCGCTGGCCAAAGTACTCCGTGACAGCGAAGTTATCAAGGTCCAGTCTACCCTGATCGTTCCCGGCGACATCGTTCTAATCGAGGCCGGCGACTATATCCCGGCTGATCTGCGACTGATCGAAAGTATGAATCTTAAGATCGATGAATCGGCTCTGACCGGGGAATCGGTTCCGGTGGAAAAACAAAGCGGGGCGGCCGTGGAAGATGCAGCCGGCATCGGCGACCGTGTCAACAGCTGTTTTTCCGGGACGATCGTTACCTATGGCCGCGGGCGGGCGGTGGCAGCCCGGACCGGCATGAATACGGAGATCGGTAAGATTGCCAAGATATTATCCGGCACCGGCGACGAGCAGACGCCGTTACAGAAAAAACTGGATTCCCTGGGGAAAACCTTGGGAATCATCTGTCTTTCCGTCTGTGCGCTGATGTTCGGGGCGGGACTGCTGCGGGACTACGACGTGCTGCAGATGTTTATGAACGCCGTGGCGCTGGCCGTGGCCGCTATCCCTGAAGGACTTACCATGGTGGTGACAGTGGTTCTGGCCAAGGGCATGCAGAAGATGGTGAAAAGAAACGCTATCGTCAAACGGCTTGGGGCGGTGGAAACTCTGGGTTCTACCACGGTTATCTGTTCTGATAAGACCGGAACCCTGACCCAGAATAAAATGACAGTGGTTTCCGTTTCCGACGGCCATAATATATGGAGCGTGACGGGCACGGGTTACCATAAAGACGGCGAGTTTGTACCGGAAGCAGGAGCCGGGGAACTGACCGCCGGCATGAAACTGTTTATGCAGGGAGCGATTCTGTGTAATGATGCGGATTTTAACGAGGCCGACAGTTCGATCGTGGGGGACCCCACCGAAGGTGCCCTGACCGTCCTCGGCTATAAGGCAGGATACAATAAGCCGGAGCTTAATGCTACGCAGCCGCGGGTCAACGAAGTACCGTTTGATTCCGCCCGTAAACTGATGACGACTTTCCATGACCAAGACGGCGGGATCACCGCATTTACCAAAGGGGCGCCGGACATCGTGCTGGCCAATTCAACCCATATACTGAGGGACGGAGAGATCGAGCTCCTGACCGAGGCCGACCGCGAGGAGATCCTGAACCGCAATATGGCCTATGCCAAGGATGCGCTGCGGGTGCTGGCGATTGCCGTCCGCTATCATGAGACGATGCCGGCGGAGGCCGCCAAAGAAGAGAATCATCTCATCTTCTTAGGTCTTGCCGGGATGATCGACCCGCCCCGCGAAGAAGTGAAGGCGGCCGTCGAAGTGTGTAAGAAGGCCGGCATCCGGGCAGTGATGATTACCGGTGACCATAAGATCACCGCCGCTGCCATTGCCATAAAGCTTGGCATCATCGACTCGGAGGAGGAGGCGATGAACGGCCGGGAAATCGATGACTTAAGCGATGACGAATTACGGGAAAAGGTTAAGACAATCAGCGTTTTTTCTCGGGTTTCGCCGGAGCATAAGGTGCGGCTGGTGGAAAGCGTCCGCGCCGGCGGCAACGTCGTCGCCATGACCGGCGACGGGGTAAATGACGCGCCGGCCCTCAAACGGGCGGACATCGGCGTGGCCATGGGCATCACCGGGACCGACGTGACCAAGGAAGCGGCCGACATGATTCTCACCGATGATAACTTCTCATCCATTGTCAATGCCGTCGAAGAAGGCCGGACGATCTATTCCAATATCCGTAAAGTCGTGGCCTATCTCCTGTCCTGCAACATCGGGGAGATTATCGTGGTCTTCGTGGCTTCGATCTTTGCCGGTGTCATGCCGTTGGTTCCGGTGCATCTTTTAGTGATTAATCTGATTACGGATGCCTTCCCGGCTTTTGCGCTGGGGATGGAAGGCAAAGAAAAAGGGATCATGGACCGGCCGCCCAGAGATCCCAAAGAGTCTATTATCAATAAGAACATGACTTTTATGGTAGCGATTCAGAGCGCGGTACTGGGGCTGGCGACCCTTGGCTCCTTTGTATTTGCGTATTATTATAGGTTTGCCGGCGATACTGCTGACCTGCGGCTGCTTCAGGCGCAGACCTGCTGTTTCGTGACGCTGGTCGTCGGTGAGCTGCTCCGGGCCTATGCAAACCGGAGCGAGACGACGACGATATTTAAGATGAAATTATTCGGGAATTCGTTTTTGAATAAATGTGTAATCGTTTCCCTGCTTTTCCTTGTGGCCGTTATCTATGTCCCGGCGCTGAATACTATCTTCAAAACGGTGCCGCTGGGCTTCTCCGGCTTGGACGTAGCACTTGTCCTGGCAGTCCTGCCGGTGATTGGGGCGGAGGCAGCCAAGATGATGGCGAAGGGAAAACGTAGTTGACGATTAACCATTCTAATATTCGTATCTTAGATAAATTCTGTCCCGTTTTCTTCCAGTCGGGATTGGAATAAAAAACGCTCAGTCAAAACGATGTCTGAGCGTTTTCCGATTAATATTATTGGAGTGTCACCCATCCGAAATCAATTCCCCGGAAAGTGTCGCCGATGCCATAGACCCAGGCCCGGTTCAGGCCGATTTGCGGATCTTTGACAACTACTTTGTAGTCGGCGCCGTCTTCAAGCTGCCCGAGACGCTGACCTGACGGGTAAACATAGAGGTACAGATCTACTCCGGAAATAGCCTGCCGGTTTCCGATTGGAGACAGGGTATAGGTACCGAAATCCCTGCCTTCATAACGTGTATAATCAAAATAGTCAACATAGCAGACATGATAGTTATCCTTGACATCATAGCTGCCGCCGTTGGACCATGTCGCATTGGCATAGTAGGCATTGTCGGTTACATAGGAATACTCGTGGAGGTCAACGTCCAAATCGGTGGCTGACACCAGCGGCTCTTCATAACTAAACCAGCTGTTGCTCCCCTCAGGATCGCCGACATCATGGGTAGATGTAAATGTGGTATTGTTGCTGCCCACCATATAGTACATACAATAAAAATCATTGGTCATATTACCGGGATCGCTGTTGGTCGTTTCGCGGTCGTCCCAGGTAGTGTCACAATAATACCAGATGCCGTTCAGCTTGACCATGTTCCAAGCATGCCCGCCACCGTTTCCAAGCCCGGTAAAGTAAAGCGTATCGATGCCCAGCCGGTTCATGATGTACGAATAAGCCTTAGCGTATGAATCGCAGACAGGGCCGTTCGTTGTCGTGTCCATCACCCCCATTATCGAGTGGGCGTAGTCGCTGCTGTCCGGGGCATTGTTTATATAAGCGTAATCTCGCTCGGTTATCATTTTGTCATGTACGCTTCGGGCCTTGTCGTAAGGAGTGTTAACGTCGCTGACCAGTACTTCGTATTCAGCGAATTTATCGGTGATGATTGCGTTATTATTTTGCCGTGCAGCATAGGAGCTGTAGGAAGTATGGAATGTTGGCCTTACGGTATACATGGTGCCGGCGGCACCGCCGTAATAATTATAGTAATAGCCGTTGGAAATAAAATAGTACTGCGGATTGTCCGCATCGAAGACAGAAGCCGCCAGGCTGATCAGTTTACTGGCTTCATCAAGCGCCGTCGGGGAATTGGTCGGGATGTTGAGCGCCGTTACATTGATCGCGCCTAAAGCAGAAATATCGTCAATGGAATAATAGGCCAGCTCACAGTACTGGGTAAAGGCTTCATAAAGACCGACCAATGCCGCCCGGTTTGCGGCGACATAAAGATGGCTGGTTGTGGTAAGCCACTGATATCCGTAGCTGCTATATCCCGGTATCGAAGGAGCGACATAGGAGCGTAAACGAGGATTGTGCGGTGTAGCGATGACTGCCGGTTCTTCGGTTTCCCTATTCGCATCGACCTCGGTGCCGAACACTTCAATCGGATTAACGCCTCCGGTTGGAAGATTCAGTTCTAATGGCGGGGTTAATGCTGGTTCTATGGCTCCGGTATTTATGCCGGTCAGTGTAAACATCATAATAATGGTTAGTATCAGTACCAAATACCTTCGGATGGTTATTTTGTTGTTCATACTTGCCTCCTTTTACGTTGATAAGTTATATTTATAGGTTTCGTTATTTGATAAAAAAACAAACCACCTCCTTCTTTAGAGTTTGTTAACAGCAATGAATACCACAATTATAACACGAGCATTATATTTAGTAAACAAAAGGATGGCAATTAAATCATAAGTCTTTATGTTTCATTTACCTAATTTTTTGTTTAGTTTAAATCGTTTGATTTTTCGGGATATCGAAATTAAATAATCACAATAATTTATAATTGACACAGAACAAGAAAGATGCTATAGTATTAATTAAGAAACATACTTAATTAATTAAAACAGTGGTGCGTGTGCGATGATTGACATAAAGGAAATGGTGGGGAAACCCCAGACAATCAAAGAAGTGAATTCGGCTATGTTAGAGCGGCTGATATATGAAAGAGGTCCGCTATCAAAGCCGCAGCTGGCTAAGCTTACGGGCTTGAGCCTCCCTACGGTAGGCAAATTAGTCGATGATTTATATGACCAGCAATGTGTGTGTCAGGTTGGATTAACGGGCAGCCACGCAGGGCGCAAAGCCAAGCTGTATGCAATCGACAGAAATAAAGGATGCTTGGTGACACTGTATTATAGCTGGGGAAAGTTTATCTGCCGTATCGCGGATATAAGCGGGCGAATAATTGCCGAAAGCACCTATCCCCTGCTTACCGATGATCATGACTCCGCTACAGCAAGTACGCTTTCCGCGATAGATGACATGATAAAAAAGGCTCCGTCGCAGGTGAAGTCCATTGGGATCGGCGTTCCCGGAGCGGTACTGCCGAATGGGTTGATCTCCGGCATTCCCAAGATAGAAGCATGGGAAGGCTTTAATCTGACGGAGCTGTTGAAGTCGCGCTACTCGGTGGATATATGGGTGGAGAACGACGTTAAACTGGCGGCAGTGGGCTACTACTATGCGAACCTTGAAAAGGAGTACGACCATCTGGTATACATCTATGTTGGGAACGGCATGGGGTCAGGCATCATCATAAACAAAAAGTTGCTACGAGGCGCGAATAACTTTGCAGGGGAGCTGGGCTTTATGGCTCCGCTGGATGGCAGAAAATCAGACAAGCCCTATACTGCACATGGAGGGTATCTTGAATTCCAGATGCGGCAATTCATTAACTATGAGCGCGAGGAATTCGAGAGCTCCATTCAGCCCGAGCAGCGCCAAAAGCTTGTAAACTTTCTGGCCAGCGCCGCTGCTAATTATGTGGCTGTACTGAACCCGAACGCAATCGTACTCGGTGGGGAAGCCTTCGGCGGCGACAGCAGCGAGCTTATAGAAGAGATCAAGCATCGGATGACGCTATATACGGCGGCAGGGAGTATGCCGGAGATCGTGCGTGATGAAAGCCCGGATACTGGAATTGATGGCCTTGTATCCACTTGCCGCATCGGATTGAATACACGGACACAGCTTGTCCAAGAAGGAGGGGTTTGATATCAGCAAATATTACATAGCCGTCGACGGCGGGGGCAGCAAGACGGAATTTTATGCGCTCAACACGGAAACGGGGCAGAATGTGCGGTATATCAAGCCGGGCAGCAGCAATAATAAGATTTCCGATTCCAACGCCGTGGCAGTGGCGATTTTAGAAGGGATATTTTACATATTCAAGGAATTGGGTATATCCGCGCATCAAGTAAATGGGCTTGTAATGGGCATGTCTGGCGTTGACTCTCAGGAAGACCATAACCATTACATGGACATTGGCGGAACCACAGGCGTGGCACGGGAACGCATATACGTCTGCAACGATTCCGAGCTGGCGTTCTACGCGCAGGGCAGCCCGCCCGGGCTCTGCATGATTGCGGGTACGGGTTCTACGGCAACCGGCATAGGCAGAGACATGCGCAAGGTGCGGGTTGGCGGATGGGGCAGTCCAATGAGCGATGAAGGTTCCGGCGGATGGATTGGTATACGGGTGCTGCGCGACATCCTGCGATACTGCGACGGCTACGGCGAATACCGCGATGTATTCGAGCCGATTCGGGAGCACTTCCTGGCTGATTCCTTTGAAAGCCTGCCCGGCATATTGTCCAAGGTAAACATGACGCAGATAGCGGGTGCGGCGAAATTGCTTATGGATCATTCCGATTTGGGCGATCCGTATAGCTTAGAGCTCGTGAACTGCGCAGCGCGATGGATCTCGGAAATCGCTTACTCGGCTTATCATCAATTGGGTTTCCAAAACGAGGATAAGATCGACGTTGTAATGGCGGGAAGCCTTTATAAAAATTCCACGTACAAGAAATGTTTTATGGAGTCTTTTATGGATAAGGTTGCGGTGGACAATCTGCGCTTCTGCGAAGCGACGACCGGTCCGGTTGAAGGCGGAATATCATTGGCCCGCATCATGTTCGGGAGTTAGGCCGTCAAGGCCCTGCTACTATAATTAATAGGAGGAAAAACAATGAAACAACGGAAATTACTGGCACTTCTCATGGCGGTGGTTTTGTCGATAGGCTTAGCAGCCTGCGCTAGCCCCACTGCTCCTGAGGCGTCCGAAAGCATCAAAATCGGCGTGTCGCTTCCCACGCAGCGCGAGGAGCGCTGGGTACTGGACAAGGAAGGCTTTGAAAAAGCCGCCGCCGACCAAGGAATCGAATTGCTTCTTCAAGTCGCCGATAATGACGCTGCCAGACAACAGAACCAGTGTGAAAATCTGATATCCCAAGGCATTGACGTACTTATAATCGCCCCGGTTGACGGTGAACAGGCCAAGAATATTGTCGATATGGCTCACGCCGAAAGCATCCCCGTCATCGCTTACGATCGTCCTATCCAGAATGCCGATGTTGACGCTTATATCACATTTGACCAATATGGCATAGGCAAACTCATGGGCGAGTATGTTGCGACCAACCTTCCCTCCGGCAATATCGTGTTCCTAAAGGGTGATCCCCAAGATCCGACCTGCGTACCCTTAAAGCAGGGCGCAATGGACGCGATTCAGGCAAAGGTGGACAGCGGCGATTACGTCATCGTTTCCGAGCAGGACTGCAAGGACTGGTCTGCGAGCGAGGCGCAGAAGCACGTTGAAAACGCGCTTACAAGCAACGACAACAAAATCGACGCCGTTATTGCACCCAATGACGGTACGGCGGGCGGCAGTATCCAAGCGCTTGCGGCGCAAGGCCTTGCGGGAACCACGATCGTCACCGGTCAGGATTCGGAGATCGCAGCTGTCAAGCGTATAATCGAAGGAACACAGAGCATGACCGTATTCTTTGACGTGCGCGATCTTTCTAAGGCCGGGTTTGATACGGCGGTGAGTTTCGCTAAAGGCGAGACGCCCGTGACCAACGGCGTGACAAACAACGGCTTCAAGGACGTCCCGACCGTCGGGTTTACGCCCAGCCCTGTTACAGTTGATACTTATAAAGCCTTGTTAATAGACAGCGGCTATATGAGTGAAGCGGATCTCTCCTAAACAGCGAAAACATACAACTGGGGGGACATGTTGTTCGTCCCCCCTCATATTTTAAAATGGGTGATACGATGGAACAAAACAGTATTCTGGAGATGAAGAATATCCGCAAGGTGTTTCCCGGCGTGGTGGCGCTTGATAACGTTGATTTCACTGTCCGCAAAGGGGAAATACACGCTCTGGTCGGCGAAAACGGCGCAGGGAAATCGACTCTGATGAAAGTCTTAAGCGGAGTATATCCGTTCGGTACATACACCGGCGAGATCAAAATAGACGGCAAGGTCATGGCTTTTCAAGGAATCAAGGACAGTGAGGCGGCTCAAGTCTCCGTCATATATCAGGAACTCACCATGCTCAAAAACATGAATGTTTGCGAGAATATCTTTTTGGGTAACGAGGTTAAAAAAGGGGCATTCATAGACTGGAACGAGGCATTTGTAAAATCGCGTAAAGTGCTGGAAGAAGTGTGCCTGAATGTGAATCCTGAAACCCCGGTTCTCAATCTTGGCATGGGAGCCCAGCAGTTGATCGAAATCGCGAAAGCGATAGTAAAAGACTGCCGGATTTTGGTTTTGGATGAGCCTACGGCAGCCCTCACAGAAACAGAAGCGGAAAACCTGCTCAGCCTTTTGCGGGTGTTTCGCAGCAAGGGGATGAGCTGTATTTTCATCTCACATAAATTGAACGAGGTGTTTAGTATTGCCGACCGCATTACCGTTCTAACAGACGGCAAGACAGTGGGTACATATGACACGGACAAGCTAACCGAGGATAAGCTTATATCCCTGATGGTTGGGCGGGTGCTGACCCAGAGGTATCCTCCGATCGACCATACGCCTGTGGATGAGACGGCGCTGGAGGTCAAGGGTTGGACGGTATACGACCCGGAGATTTCCGGTCGGATTGCCTTAGATAATATCAGCTTTTCCGCTCGCAAGGGCGAGATTGTAGGCTTTGCCGGGCTTATGGGGGCCGGGCGCACCGAATTGTTCCTAAGCATGATGGGGGTGTGGGGGCGCAGATCCTCCGGGGAGATCAGTCTGTATGGGAAGGAACTGTCCGAGCGTTCCCCAAGCGGGATGATACAGGCGGGCATAAGTTACCTTTCGGAAGATCGCAAGGGGAAAGGGCTCATACTCATGGAGAACATCATAAAGAATATGACGCTTCCCAGCCTTGAAAAGCGCCAGCATAATGGGTTTATCGATAGGGAGCGCGAATTGAGAGCGGTCGAGGATATGGCACATCAGTTACAGGTAAAGACTCCGTCGCTGGAGCAATTGGCCCAAAATCTTTCCGGCGGCAACCAGCAAAAGGTATCTTTGGGTAAGTGGCTGATGACTGAGCCCAAAGTGCTGATCCTGGACGAGCCGACGCGAGGCATCGATGTCGGGGCGAAGTATGAGATTTACACCATCATGCACAAGCTTGCCAAGTCGGGCATCTGCATTTTGATGGTATCATCCGAGCTGCCAGAAGTTCTCGGCGTGAGCGACAGGGTTATCGTAGTTCGCGAGGGTAAAATAGCCGGCGAGCTTTTACGGGCCGAGGCGACCCAGGAATCCATTATGGCCTATGCCACGGGAGGAATGTGATTATGACAAAAACATCGAAAAAGAATATTCAAGAGGCTGTAACGGGGGTAAAACTCGCAGACATAATTCGCGGCAACGTGCGCCAATACACGATGATCGGCGCACTGCTCATCATCTGGTTGATTTTTTCGATATCGACGGAAGGTATCTTTATATCATCGCGCAATCTCTCTATACTGTTCGTCCAGATGTGTACCACAGGCATCCTCACGGGAGGTATGCTGCTGGTCATGGTTTCAGGGAATATTGATTTAGCCGCGGGGTCAGTCTGCGGAACATTGGGCGCGCTGGTGGCCTTCATGATGGCGAGCGCTCATTTTAACCCCATCATAGCAATTATCATAACAATAGCCGCGGGTATGGCAGTAGGCGCGTGGCATGGCTACTGGGTCGCGTTCCGCCGGGTTCCCGCCTTTATCGTGACGTTGGCCAGCCAGATAGCGTTTCGGGGAATTACGCTTTTGATTACCGACGGCGCGACGATTGGCGAATTTGACCAGAGCTTTAAGCTTATCGGTCAGGGTTACCTCCCCGATCTTACGGGTTCGGCGGAAGGCTTTCACATGCTGACACTGATACTTGCGGTTGCGGCAATCATTATTTTCGTTGCCAATGACCTTCGTGCGCGTAAAAAGCGCGTTGCCAACGGATTTGCCGTGCTTAGCATGCCTCTCCAGATTGCGAAATTGGTACTCATCTCGGCGGCGCTTGGCGCGGTTGGCTTTATTTTCGCCGATTACAACGGGCTTCCTTATGCTATTATCATCCTGCTTGTAGTGGTTGCGTTTTCATTTATAACTACGACACGGACTTCCTTTGGCAGGCATGTCTATGCAATTGGGGGCAATACGGAGGCGGCCAGGCTCTCCGGCGTAAATATTAAAAAGACCTTGATGAAGGTATTTATCATCATGGGTGCGATGTGCGGCATCGCGGCGACAGTATACACCTCTAGGCTGAACGCCGCAACCACAGCCGCAGGCGTCAACTTCGAGCTCGATGCCATAGCCGCCTGTATCATCGGCGGCACCAGCACCACGGGTGGTTACGGAACCGCCATCGGCGCAATCATCGGCGCGCTGGTTATGGCCAGCCTCGACAACGGCATGAGCCTGATGAATCTGCCTATAATGATCCAGTATATAATTAAAGGCATGATTCTTCTGATTGCCGTATGGGTGGATATCGCTAACCGCAAGAAATAATTGAATCGGTATTATCCGAAACAGGAGACGATCGCCCGCTTCCGGTTACAAAACGGATTAAAGTCCGGAAATCATCAGCTTTTCTGCTGTTTTGATCTCTGGACTTTAACTTCCTTTCCGTCCCCGCAGATCTGACGCGGCCCTGCCTCCAGCTCAGGCTGAGCCGGATAGCATCGATATATGCGGCCAGGAAGTTGACGGTAGCCTTGATTAGGCGGGCCAAGCTGTGGTATACTGGTACAGACTAAAGTGCGACAGAGTGGGTCATGTATCATGACTGATAAACAATAAAGATGTTTTTGAATCGCTCTTAAAAGACTTGGAAAATCATATCCAGTCTAATCTAATTGTTTAAAATTCGTATTTCTAGAATTCAGCCACAGGAGCAGCTATATGGAGGAAAAACCACGGCAATACTATCAGAGTCTTTATTATGACCGCGAAACGATGTTCCGTCATACCCCTTATAACCTGGAAGAGCGGCTCGTTAATGCGGTTATTCAAGGGAATAAGAAGTTTGCCGTCGAGATGCTGGGTGAAATCAGCCGTCACGGCGCGAAAGCGGTTCTTGCCAAGGAACCCTTACGTTCAGCCAAGAACTCGGTGATCTGTTCCTGCGCTTTTCTGGCCCGGGCGGCTATCCGCGCAGGCGTTGCTGCCGACGAAGCGTTTGCTTTGAGTGATGCAGCCATCCGTCATATTGAAGAACTCAGTGATATCAAGAAGGTTCTTCATTATGAACAGTCGGCTCTTCTGCAATTTCTGGATCTGGTGGAGAAAAAACTGTGCCAGAAGTATTCTCCCCATATCATTGCCGCTATCGGTTATATCCATACGCGGCTGGCGGATAAGATAACCTTGCGCGATATCGCCGGCCATCTGGAACTGCATCCCGCCTACCTCAGCAAAATCTTTCGTCAGGAGACCGGCCTGACCGTCACCGACTATATCAATAGCTGCAAGGTGGAGGAATCAGTCTGGTTTGTGCGCAATACCACCCACTCCATTGCGGAGATAGCCGCCATGTATGGTTTTTCCGGTCAGGGTTATTATATTACCGTCTTTCGCAAGAAATTCGGCATTACCCCCGGTGAAATGCGGCGGCGGCGTGAGTGATGTAAGCGGTGAGTATCGTCGGCGATAGTGTTTTGTTGGAATAGAGCGTAATCCAATAAAACGTATCTTGGGGCATTGTTTTTGAGAATAAGCGCAGTATCCTTTTCATCCACCAGTCTGGCCACCTTAGAAAAATTCTGATTAGCTTCGGATATTGAAACCAAGTTATCATGTTAATATTCATAAAAACATCTCCTGTGAAACGCTTTGTAGTATGATTGGTTTGCAAAAAAATCAAAACAAAGGAAGATGCTTTCTATGTATCAAAGTATACTACACTTTTACACAAATGAATCAAGGAAATTGAAGAAACAACTGGGAAAATGCTGTCCGGTGACATGGATTCCGATGACCTCGCCCAGAAAACAGCTGACAGTACTGCTAAATGTGCACAAAATAATCTCATTTTTTTGTAAGCTGCTCCAAAAATTGGGGCAGCTTAAAATATTGTTATAAATACTAAAATATTAGAATACACCGGAGTCTGATGTCGGTATAATATAAATATCATAATTACACAAGGAGGAGGGTAACATGGCACCACCGATTCGCACGACTAAATTTGTTCCGGAATGGATTGACATGGGTCCGAAGATTCCTGTGCCGAAGATTGACTGGATTCATGAAAAACAGCTGGATATCGCTTATGGAGGCGATCCGTTGCAGCGGTACGACCTGTATTACCCGAATCAGGAGACGGCCGGCCCGCTTCCGGTCGTGGTCATCGTCCACGGGGGCGGTTTTTCCCACATGGATAAGCGGGACTGGCACATGTATCCGGGGTTCTATGCTTTGCAGGAGGGGTTTGCGATGATATCCGTCAATTATCAGCTGGCGCCCAGGGCCAAGCACCAGGATCAGCTGGAGGATCTGATGGCCGCCATCCGGCATATCAAAGCGCATGCGCCGGAATGGAATCTTAACCCTGACCGACTGTATCTCTATGGCACTTCGGCCGGCGGCAATCTGGTATCAATTGTCGGACTGAAAGGCCATAATGAAGGAACTCCCTATGCGGTGCGTGCCGTTGCCGCGCTCTGTCCGCTGATCAGCTTTACCTGGATCGGGGAGGAACGCCGCCGGGCGAGCCTGTTTGTGCGGTTAATGTTTCCTTATATATGCCGCAGCGTCTTTGGCGCTGGGCCGTCTAAATCCGCCGCGGCGATGAAGCGGGCCAGTGCGGAAAATTATATTAAAAATACGATTCCGGCTTTTTATCTGCAGACCGGGACCAAGGATCCCGCCATTGACTACCGGCATGTCAGCCGCTTCTACGATCTGCTTTCCCAGGCGGAAAACGCCGATGCCGACCGTTTGGTCCTTGATCTGCTTGACGGTGCGCCTCATGCCGGAGCCGGGCCGGACTATCTGGAACCGCCAAGTATTATGCGCATCCTTGATTTTTTTAAAAACCAAGTTTAGGTTATTTATTGGATGGTGAATAAACATAATAATATAAAACAATGCTATATAGATGACAGCAGGTACTACAATAAAGGAAGAGGAGAGAATAAATGGGTAAACAAACATTTAGGACAAGCGGCATTGAGCGGTGGGGGTTCGCTCTGTTTATGGCCGGACAGGCTATCGTCAACACTTTTATGGGATCATTTTTTCAGGTTTTTTTAACGAATATCGGGATCACGGCGGCACTGGTAGGGGTACTGTTTCTGGTGGCCCGGATCTGGGATGCGATCAACGATCCGCTGTTCGGGGCCATTGTTGACCGGACTTCACTGGGAAGCGGCAAGTTCCTGCCGTGGCTACGAACTGCCAATGTTCTGCTGCCGCTGGTCGTCCTGCTGCTCTTTGCGATACCGAACAGCCTGTCGCTGGGCATGAAATTTTTCTGGGCTTTTGTCGCCTACCTGCTCTATGACGTCGCCTATACGATGTGTGATGTGCCGATCTTCGCCATGACTTCGGCGGTCACCGACCAGGTACACGAGCGCATTAATATTATGTCACGCAATACGGTTCTTTCTACCCTGACCATCATCCTGGTTTCGGTCGTGGTGCCGCAGGTCTATCCTGTTATCGGGGCCTTTTATACGGCTGTCGGGGTTTCGGTCGCGGCTTTTGTCCTGATGCTCTTTATGAGCCGCTTTGCCAAGGAACGCTATATTAACAAAGACGAAGAGAAGGTCACGCTGCGGGCGATGCTGCGCTATGTCATGGAGAACAAATATCTGCGGATCGGTTTTGCCGGTATCATGCTGCTCAGCGTCACCGCTATGACCAATACTGTCATTGCTTATTTTGCCATCTACTGTCTGGGAGATATGGGCATGGTCACCAGCATGACCCTTTTCATGACTTTGCCGGCGATTCTTTTCGGTGTTTTCATGCCGTTGCTGACCAAGCGTTTTGACAAGTTCCAGCTGCTGGTTTGCGGGATCATCGGGCATAATGTGATGAACGTTGTCATATATTTTGTCGGCTACCGGAATATGACGGTCTTTAATATTCTGATGCTGATCCGCGGGATTTTCTTTGGGATCCAGCTGATCCTGCAGCTCCAGTTTACCGGTGACTTTGTGGAATACGGCGAGTATAAGACCGGGAAGCGTCTACAGGGCACGGCCTATTCGATCCAGACCTTTGTCTTCAAGTTCATGAATGCCCTGCCGGCCGCTGCCGCCATGTTCATCCTGGCCGGCTTTGGCTTTGTCGAAGGGGAAGGTGCGGTTCAGCCGCAGTCGGCGCTGGATGCTATCTGGGTCTTATTCATCTTATCGCCGGTGGCAGGCGGTCTGCTGTCTTTGCCGTTCTTTGCCCGTTATAAGCTGCGCGACAAAAGCGTGCAGGTCATGGCCGCGGCCAATTCCGGCGAGATCACCAGGGAAGAGGCGGAAATGCAGCTGGAGAAGCTGGGAAAGATATAGGATAACATAGATGAAAGAGCTCCGTTTTCTTACCAGAGCCGATGATGCCGGTTCCTCCCACGCGGCGAATCTTGCCATAGTAGAGGCGGTGAAGGCCGGATTTATTAAAAATGTTTCGCTTATGGCTCCGGGAGGTCATATTGCCGAAGCAGCACAGATGCTTGCCGGGAACAAGAAAGTCTGCTTCGGTCTGCACAGCACCCTCAATGCCGAGTGGGACAGGATCAAATGGAAGCCGCTTTGTCCGCTTCGTCCGGACAGCGGACTGGTAGATGAAAACGGGTATTTTCTTGCCGACCCGGCCATGTTTACCCGTTCCCGCCCGAGTGCCGAAACGGCTATGGATGAGCTCACAGCCCAGCTGGACAGACTGACAGCCTTGGGTTTTGATATCCGCTACCTTGATTCCCATATGTTTGCCGAAGCGGAGATTCCCGGTCTGGATGAGGCGATGGCAGCTTTTGCAAAGCAAAAAGGTTTGATTGACCATATGTATTTTTATCGCCTGCCGCCGGATTATAGCCGGATGACTGAGGATGTCGTCGCTTTTTTGCGCCGTCTGCCCGCCGGACAGTATTTTTATGTAGCCCATCCGGCTAAATACAGCGAGGAAATGCGGTTAACCGGCAATGCGCAGTACAGTGGCGAGGAAGTGGCGCACGGACGCGGCAAGGAAGCCAAGCTTCTGGGCAACCGCCTGCTAGCACCGGCCCTGCGTCTGGCCTTCGGCATCCGTACCCTGCGTTACGATGAAGCAGAACCGCTTGCCCGCCGCCTGACGGTGGCGGATGTCCACAGCATGTTGTAAATAAATAGGTCATACCTACTGGAGGAAATCAAATGTCAAAAGTGAAACATAAAGTCAAGAAAATCGGGACTGATACCTGGATGATTGAACAGTATCTGCTGACGAGTGAGGCCGGGGCCTATCTGGTGGCCGGCAAAGAAAAGGCCCTGCTGATTGATACCGGCCTGGCCTTGCCGGGCTTTGTCGAAGCCGTGAGCGGCCTGACTGATAAACCGATCGAGGTATTATGTACCCATGCCCATGCCGACCATATCGGTGCCAACCGCTTTTTTGGGAAAATCTATCTGGCGGAAGAGGAACGTGAGCTGTTGGCTTTGCAGACCACCCCGGCTTACCTTAAGAAGATGCTGAATGATGCCATCCCCGCTCCGTTACGGTTCTTGCTTCGGAAAGAAATGGCGGGAATTCTCCAGAATACCACAGCCGCCGGCAATTATGAATATATCCGCGACGGCCATGTCTTCGATCTTGGCGAGCGGCAGCTGGAGGTAATTGCCACGCCGGGGCACACGCATGGCTCACTCTGTGTCCTGGACCGCCAGAACCGTTGGCTTTTCAGTGCCGACACCGTCTGCGACTGGGGTATCCTGCTGCATCTTGAGCAGGCGGACCCACCCGAGGTCTATCTGGAATCGATGGAACGGCTGCGGGATCTGTCCGCAAGCTTTGATGAAATCTGGCCGGGACATCATCAAAAACCGATTGATAAAAGCTTTCTGGATGAATATATCAACTGCGCCCGCTCTATCGTAGAGGGAACCGCAGTATACGGCCGCCGGCAGAATGCGCGTTATGCCAAATACGGTCGCGTCCTGATCACCGTGCCGGATGGGGGGACGAGATAATGAACTATGTTCAGGCTCCGATATCGCTGGCACCGCAGGATCTGTTGTGTGCCGAAGCGCTTTTTAGTGTGGCCAACGGCTATATCGGACTGCGGGCGGCCTTTGAAGAAGGATACCCGGAGGATATTCCTTCCGTGCGCGGTCTATATGCCAACGGCTTCTACGACATCGTCGATATGAAACAGGCCGAGCCGCTGCACGGGCTGATTGATAAAAAACAGACCATCGTCAATCTTGCTGACGTCCAGGGCATTGAGCTGTCAGCAGAGGGCCGCCGTTTTTCTATGTTTGAAGGCGGGATAAGTGGCGACAGGCGGGAGCTTGATTTTGATGCCGGGACATACAGCCGGAGCATGAGCTGGGAGGCCGGGAACGGCTGTGAGCTGGATATCACCGTGAAACGGCTGGCCAGCTTCAACCATCCCTCCATGATGGTGATTGACTATCAGGTAACCGCCAGGAACCGGCCGGTTGCACTTTCTTTTATCTCCCGACACGAGGGTGACGTGCGTAACTACTGCGATCCGGATGATCCGCGGCTGGCCTCTCATAGCGTACAGAACCTGCTGGTTGAGGAAGTCAAAAAAGTGACCCGTCTGGTCAGTTCCCGAGACTGTGGTGGTTCCGGTCTGAGTTCCCGAGACTGCGCTGGTTCCGGTCTGAGTTCCCGAGACTGCGCCGCCTCCGGTCTGAATTCCCGTGATTCCGGCGGTTCTGATCCGGCGGTTTCCTGCGTCACATCCCGCACGTCCCGGTCCGGACTGGCGGTATGTACGGCGGTCAGCCATACCGTGATCGTTGCTGAGCAAAGCGAGGACAGGAATGGCAGCGAAAACAAAAGCGATAATAAAAGCGAAAATAAAAGCGAAAATAAAAGCCATGCAGAGGCGGTAGTTCACAGCTGTGAAACCACCGTCACCGGCGCAATTCATAGTATTAATCTGAATGCTCTGCCGGGGCAGGCAGTCCGTGTGATTAAGTGGGTTGCCGTGTGTGACAGTCAGCGTCATGGCGCGGACTTTGCCGCCGCTGCGGTCGCGGAGCTGAATCAGGCCATGGAGGCCGGGATTGACCGTCTGTATGCCGAACAGGCTGAATATGTCAAGCGTTTCTGGGATCATGCCGCCGTGACGGTCGATGATGGCAGCGACAGCCAGAGAATCAGCCAGGCCATGCGCTACAATCTGTTTACCTTGCTGCAAAGTGCCAGTCGGGACAGCTATGCTAATGTGGCGGCTAAGGGGCTGTCCGGCGAGGGTTATGAAGGACACTATTTCTGGGATACGGAGATGTACATCCAGCCGGTTTTCCTGCTGACTCAGCCGGAACTCTGTAAGAACCTGATTGCTTTCCGCTACCGTACATTGGCTCAGGCCAGGGATAATGCCCGGGCATTGGGACACCGCCAGGGTGCTCTCTATCCCTGGCGCACGATCAACGGCGAAGAATGTAGCGGCTACTATGTATCCGGGACTGCGGCCTACCATATTAACGGTGCCGTTGCCCATGCTGTGGAACAGCATTGGCTGGCTACAGGCGATGATGATTTTCTGGTAGCCATGGGAGCGGAGATCGTTCTGGAGATTGCCCGGCTATGGCTGGATGTCGGTCATTTTTCCGGCGGTGAGTTCCGGATTCACAGTGTAACCGGACCAGATGAATACACCTGTATGGTGGATAACAATTATTATACCAATGCCTTGGCGAAGAAGAATCTGCACTTTGCGGTCCGTGCCGCCGCGATCATCGGCAGTGAGCATAGTCGGCGCTTAGGGTTCACGGCTGCCGATCTGGACGGCTTTATCACAGCGGCGGCGGCAATGCGTCTTCCTTATGATGAAGGGCTGGGGATTCATGCCCAGGACGACAGCTTCTTATCGAAACCCCGCTTCGACCTTGCCGCTACGCCTCCGGAAAAACATCCGCTGCTGCTGCATTATCACCCGCTCACACTTTATCGTCATCAGGTATGTAAGCAGGCCGACACGGTGATGGCTTATTTTGTCTGTAGTATGATACCTGACAGCATTATGAAGCGCTCCTTTGCTTATTATGAAGACATTACCACTCACGATTCCTCGCTTTCGCGCTGTATGTTCAGCATCGTGGCAGCGATGCTGGGCGATGCCGAAAAAGCAGCTGCTTATTTGACCGAAACAGTCGGCTTGGATCTGAACGACAGCCACGGTAATACCAAGGACGGTATTCATACCGCCAATATGGGGGGGAGCTATATGGCGCTGATCTATGGCTTGGCCGGCCTGCGGTTTACAGAAGCGGGCATCAGCCTGCGTCCGCTGCTGCCGGAAGGCTGGCAGGGATATTCGTTCCGCTTTCGGTACCGCAGCGCCCTGACGGAAGTGTCAGTTGATCGGAGCGGCTGTCATTATCGCGTTCTGGAGGGGAGTGCTGATATTGTCATTTTATCGTACTGACTTAAGACCGTAGTTTAAACAAAATATCTGTCGATTAGCGCAAAAGTTTAGTGACTATTATGACTGCATGGAGAAGTTTGTCCGCGGGGTTAACCTGTGAAAAAGGGGCTACTATAAATTATGACCCCAATGCAACCTATGCGGCCGGTGACACGCGGGTTTGTTGAATGATCTCTCCGCCTTGCTCCAATATCGCTGTCTGCCGTGCCGCTTCATATTCGATTGTGCGCCCGATGGCTTTAAAAGAGTTCAAAACATGCTAGTGTCGGCAATCCTTGCCGTTTCGAATATATGTTCAGCCAGTTCGGCACCTGTGGTAACTCGATAGTCTGCGGCAAAAACCATATAGGTATGGAAACCCTTCTGGAACAGAAAAAAAGTTACATCTATTTCTAATTCCTCGTATGTCACCTTACCAGTGCACTTCAAGGCAAATTCACTATTACTGTCTGTTATGCGTGTGACTTCGATATCTGTCACTCCTTCCATTATCTCGCTCAACTTCGCTTCCGCTACAGCATTTATCTCTTCTTCGGGATATGTGTCTATCGTTTCCGGAGAACTTCTTATAATCAGAACAGACGAGTTCCCCCACCCTGCATAATGCTTATATGTTTCAACATCGACTTTTTCCCAGTCATTCGGAATTTCAACTACCAGCCCCGCTATAGTAATCGTATTTCCCACTGTCTCGGATTTATAACAATCCAGTTTCTGCGAAGCGGCGATGGGATCCCATTCAATAGGAAAGCCATAGAATGCTTCCAGTTCCTGAATCAATGCTTCCGTCTGTTCGGTCGCCGCCTCGGCATGAACAGAGATTTGAATCACGACAGTTGCTGAGGGCGACAGTTTTTTTATGAAATAAGTATTATATCGGACATAATATTCATTACTGCTTTCATCGTATTCAAGGTATGAAGCGGCAGCGCTGTATGCAGATTCGCCGGCTTCTTTCACGGCAGTTTGCTCCAGTGCTTCATAGGAGGAATTATAACTGACGGTTAACTTCAATGAATTTAAGATATATTCCAGATTTTGCTTGGCCGTGTTATTGTTGTGATCATATGGCAGTTCAATGCCGTTCAGGCTTACCCGAAACTCTGCCCCCATAGCGTTGGAAGTTATGAAATTCCCGCCTTGATCCGTGTTATCTGAAAGTGGCACATATATCACAAGTCCCTCGTTGGTCAGATCCGCTGTTTCTTCATTTTTCTCCGCCTCGATCATTAGTTCATCCGCATACAGATAGGTAAATCCGTCATAATCGGCGTTGCCATCGCCCATAACCGGGATGGTGCCCGACGGTTCCTCTTCCTCACCGAAAATATTTCCTTCCGTATCCCTTATTTCTTCGGCAGTAGCCTTTTCGGTAAGACGTGGTAATATTTCTTCTTGAACATCATCCTTCCAGCCGCACCCACTCAATGAGAAAACAGTGACCATGACCAAGATCAGTAACCAGGCAAACCATTTATGTCTCATAAAATTCTCCTCCTTATGATACAAGGCAGTGTCGGTTTTTTCGACCCGTTTGTTCATAGCTTACTTGTCACTACCTGATACAATATCATATCATAATTTTAACATTTTTTGTAAATTTTTCATCAATTCATTTATGAATTCATTTATGAACCATTCATTTTTGAAGACCAAGTCAATCAGGCAAATGGTGGACTGGAGCAAAATTCTGGGCAGTAATGCGGTCTGGGAGCTTGTTTTCCATGATTAGCTGTGCTACGATACATTCAGAACGGATATCAGATGTCAATCGTAAATTATGAATCATATCAAGTATACATGGGAGCTCGTATGAAAAAACGTCATTTGATAATAATCATAGCGGCTGTATGCTGCGGTGTGTTTGTTAATGTGTTTGTTATTTTAGCTACTGTAACAATCTTCCTGAGCAGTCAGATATACAATGTGCATCAGGCAATCATAGAAACATCACACAGTTATGAACCGATGACGATGAATTCGAAGGATGGGAGTTACATACTGCAAACCGAAAGATATGAAGATGAATCCGGTGTGTATGCAAGCTTTATCATCATGACGCAGGATACCCGAAATATTGTATTTGAATGTCCTGACAGGTACCGGACCATGGACTTGAAAGGAATCTATTGGGGTGACGAAGAGTACAGCGTTGTTGTCGAGTCAGGAGATGTCGGAACAATAATATACCGATATCAGGATAATTCTTGGGAAGTTTCGTGACCCTAAGGGCTTCACTGTAGCTTCCGTGTTATCACGGAGGGCTGCGTTTGCGGCAGCAAAGATCACATTGCTGGATTCCATCAAGACACTGTATGAAAGCATGAAAGATATAAAGATCTATCTTGAATACAAACCGCAAATGTGTTGTCCAGAGGGAAGTTCCTATTGCCCATGTATTTACTGAGAACGTCGGACATCTGGATTTGTTTTATACCGGCCGCACCGCAATCCCGTTTTCAGCCAGATATTCTTTGAGCCGGCTGACCGAATAGTTGTGCTCCATGCGGGGCGAGTACAGCATGCTGCTGATAATCGCGGCCTGGGTCTGTGTTTCGGTAAACAGGGTTTTCAGATGTACCGGCGCTCCCGCGCCACCGGAAGCGATGAGCGGAACTGAGACGGCGGATTCCGCCAGTTTCATCAGCGCAATATCATATCCGGAGAGCGTACCGTCGTTATCGATGCTGTTTAAACAGATTTCTCCCGCACCCAGTTCCTGGCCGCGTCGGATCCATTCGATGGCATCCATGCCGGTCGCCAGTCTGGCCCCGTCGATATAGACCTCATATCCGCTCGGCATAGTCTCGATCCGTTTGACCTGGGTGGACAGCACCACGCATTGCGAGCCGAAGGCTTTCGCGCCGTCGGTGATGAGCTGCGGATTCCGGACTGCCATGGAGTCCACGCTGATTTTTTCGGCTCCGGCTTTCAGGGCTTCATACATGGAACTTAAGTCCTTGATTCCCCCGCCTACAGTAAAGGGAATGAAAACAGCGCGGGCAACTTTCTTGACCGTCTCAATGTCGATAGGGCGCTTTTCCGCGCTGGCCGTGACATCGTAGAAGATCAGTTCGTCGATTTCGGCTTCGTACATCGACACCGCCAGCTCTTCGGCGGGCGCGACGTCGATATTGTCCTGAAAACGGACCGCTTTGGTCACCCTTCCATTGATAATATCAAAACAGGCAATGAGTCGTTTGGTCAGCATAAGTGATTTTCCTTAGAGTTGTAAAATACTGTTTAACAAGGCAAGCCCCGCTTCGCCGCTTTTTTCAGCATGAAACTGGGTGCCGTAAATATTATCTTGGCGGACGGCGGCCGTGAACAACCCGCAGTAATCCGCTTGACCCCATAGATTGGCCTGATTGTCCGGCACCGCATGATAAGAGTTGACAAAATAAAAATAATCATCCTTTATCGGGTAAGATGTCGGTGCGACAAAGTGCACCTGATTCCATCCCATCTGCGGCACCCGGACTTGTCCGGCATCGAACCTGACCACTCGCCCCGGCAGCCAGCCAAGGCAGTCAGTATCTTCCTCCTCACTATAATCAAACAAAATCTGCATGCCGACACAGATGCCAAGGAAAAAGACGTTCCGGTTTATCACAGCCTCTTCCAGTGATGAGAGCAGCCCCATTTCGCGGAGTGATGCCATCGTGGCCTTGGCGCTCCCCACGCCCGGCAGGATAATATGGGTGGCATGATCCAGATCCGCCGGATGGCGGGCAAATTCGGCTTTGCGCCCCAGTCTTTCAAGGGCGTGCATGACGCTCGGGGCGTTTCCGGCTTTATAGTCAATGATTTTTATTCCGTCAGTTTTCATAGAACCCGATGATCCCTTCCGCAATGGCTCTTTTGGTAGAACGCATATCCATTGCCTGTTTTTCGATATAGCGGTGCGCCTCGCTCTCGCTCAGGTTCATATAGGATATCAGGATGTATTTGGCGCGGTCTACGAGGCGGATGTCCTCAATCTTTTGTTTCAGCTGGGTATTTTCCGTCTGTACTTTTTGGATCCGGTTCCTTGTTGACCTGGCCAGGGCGAGGGCTGACCAAAAGACTGCTTTATTGATCGGTTTGGAAACGGTGAGGACGCCATCCTCCTCGCAGATGGCGGTCATGGCTTCAAAAAACTCGCTTTTCACGAGCAGGATAACCTGCGAAATCCCTTTTGAGGCAATGGTGCGTGAAAGACTTTCGCCGCTTTCGTCGCACAGCGGTGCGTTGATGATGATCAGATCGAAATCCTTTTCCAGGAGCAGTCTTCTTGCTTCGCCGCCGGAGCGGATGACGGTGATCTGACAGAGGGAAGCGGAGCTCAACATACCGGAAATCAGGTCACTGCCTTTTTCCGAGCTTGCTATAAGTAAAATGTTTTCCATCACATCACCGCCTTTCCATACCGTCATTAATAAATCCATCACAATTTACAAATCCATTTTTATTTATCCATTATTAATCCATCGTTATTTCAACATCCTTCATTATTTATAAAACCGTGGCATCCTTAGATGATGCCGAAATATCTTTGCCGGCAGAACACCGTTTTATTGTTTAGCGCCGCAAAGTCCGCGGCTTCCTTTTTTTTGCTGGCGAGGTATTTTATCAGCAGTTCATCACCGACAACGCTTTTTATGAAGCTGCTGTTTTCCGCCAGCCGGATCGCTTCCTCGAGATTTCGGGGCAGCGGCGTGAGTGTCTGAAGCACGGCCTCATCGGCGGTATACAAGTCTTCGTCCAGCGCCGGCGGCAGGGTCATGTTATTTTCTATTCCGGCGGTTCCGGCGGCGATGATCAGTGCAAAAGCAAGATAAGGATTCATCGACGGGTCGGGGGAACGCAGCTCCATCCGGACTTTTTCGCCGGAGGCGGCCGGGATGCGGATGAGCTGTGAGCGATTCTGATGAGACCAAGAAACATAGCCGGGGGCTTCAAACTGGCCGAGCCGTTCGTAGGAATTGATAAGCGGATTCAAGAAGATCGTGATCTCCGGTATTTTTGCCAGGATGCCGGCGATAAAACTTTCGGCGATGCCCGAATGTCCCTCTGCCGTGTTCTTGAAAATATTCAGTCCGTTTTTGCTCAGGGACAGATTGACATGCATGCCGCTGCCAGGACAATCCGTGATGGGTTTGGGCATAAAGGAGGCAAAGCAACCGTTGCGGGCGGCAATCTCCCGGACGACGGTCTTAAGCGTCTGCAGATTATCGGCGCTGGTCAGGGCATCGCTGAAGCGGAAATCGATTTCATTCTGTCCCGGTCCTTGTTCATGGTGTGAGGTTTCCGGTTTGATACCCATTTCTTCCAGGGTTAGGCAGATTTCCCGGCGGATGTCGCCGCCACGGTCAAGCGGCAGGATGTCCAGGTAGCCGCCATGATCGAGCGGCTTGTCGGTGGGATCCCCGTTTTCATCGGTCTTAAAGAGGAAAAATTCACATTCCGGCCCGATCTTACAGACATAGCCCAGTTTGCCGCAGCGGTCGGCGGTCTGCTTCAGGATGTTGCGGCTGTCATGCGCATAGAAGGAACCGTCGGGGTTTTTAATGTCGCAGTAAAAGCGGACGACCCGGCCCGGCCCCGGCCGCCAGGGGAGCACCGTCAGCGTTGCGGGATCCGGAAACAGGAGCAGGTCGGACTGCTTGACGTCTTTAAACCCGTGAACGGCATGGGCATCGAAAGACACGCCGTTTTCCAAAGCCGATTCCAGTTCATCCGCCATAAGCGAGATGCTTTTCTGCGTCCCGAACAGATCGCAGAAGTTAAGCCGGATAAACTTGACGTCGTTTTCCTTGACAAATTCCAATACTTCGTTGGCGGTATTGTTCATAACTGTTTTCCTCCGTTGCTGAGCTACTGAGCTAGTGTTACTGAACTTATGTTACTAAGCTTATGTTACTAAGCTTATGTTACTGAACTTATGTTACTAAGCTTATATTTCTGATCTGAATAAAGATAATTCATCTGGTTAATTGGCAACATATAACTTCTATTTAGGTTCTAAACGGTTATGGGGAAGTCGGCCCCTAAAAGCTCGTGGTTGGCGTCGATAACCGTCTTGACTTCAGCCAAAAATTCTTCGGTCTGTTCTTGTGACCTTCCGGTAAAGTGCTCGGCCTTCAGTAAGTCGTTGATTTCTTCTGCCGAGATACGGAATGAGGTATCTGCTACGATGCGGGATATCAGATCATTTTCCCCGCCATGCAGCTTGACCTCTGTCATAGCTGCAACCGAGTGCTGTCTTATCCTTTCGTGGAGCAGCTGTCTGTCACCGCCCTTTCTGACACCATGCATCAGGATGTTTTCCGTGGCCATAAAGGGCAGTTCCGCTTCCAGATGTTTCCGGATCACGTTCGGATAGACGGTCATGCCGTCCGCGATGTTGATCATCAGCGCCAGGATGGCGTCCGCCGCCAGGAAGGCTTCCGGTATCGCGATCCGCCGGTTCGCGGAGTCGTCCAGGGTCCGCTCCAGCCACTGGGCCGAGGCCGTCAGTGCCGGATTGAGAGCGTCAACCGCCACATAGCGGGCCAAGGAAGCGATGCGTTCACTGCGCATGGGATTGCGTTTATAGGCCATGGCGCTTGATCCGACCTGACCGGTCTCGAAAGGCTCGTCGATTTCTTTCATATGAGAAAGCAGCCGGATGTCATTGGAGAATTTACAGGCGCTCTGGGCGATGCCGGATAAAACCGCCAGCGTGTAATAATCGATTTTCCGGGAATAGGTCTGGCCGCTGACGGCATAAGTACTGTCAAAGCCCATCTTTAAGGCTATTTTCCGTTCCAGTTCCTTTACCTTTTCATGGTCGCCGTCAAACAGGGCGAGGAAGCTTGCTCCGGTGCCGGTTGTTCCTTTACATCCGAGCAGTTTAGCGTTGCCTAGGATAAAGTCAAGCTGTTCAAGGTCGAACAGTAAGTCTTGGATCCACAGGGTCGCCCGTTTGCCCACCGTGGTCGGCTGCGCTGCCTGAAAATGGGTATAGGCAAGGCAGGGCAGGGCTTTGTGCCGGTCGGCAAAGTCATAGAGCTTCGCGACGGCATTGATCAGCAGTTTCCGGATCAGCAGCAGGGCGCGGTGCTGTAAAATAATATCGGTGTTGTCGCCCACATAGCAGGAGGTTGCGCCAAGGTGAAGAATCGGTTTTGCTAAGGGGCATTGGTCGCCATAAGCGCGGATATGGGCCATGACATCGTGCCGGGTTTCCCGTTCATAGATCGCGGCCCTTTCATAATCTATGTTGTTCACATACACTTTCATTTCGTTTATCTGGGCCTCGCTGATGTCAAGTCCCAGTTCTTTTTGGCTTTCCGCCAGGGCAATCCACAGACGGCGCCAGGTGGAGAATTTGCTGTCGTCCGAAAAAACCGCCTGCATCTCCCGGCTGGCATAACGTTGGCACAAGGGATTTTTATATTGGTCAGCCATTTTGGAGTCTCCTTAAACATTCCTGATAAATATCCGCTGTTTTCTCATAAATAGCGTCCGGTACTTTATCAAACGCCATCATGTCGTCTGGCGTCTTGTCGTTGTCTTTGTGGTTCAAAAGCCAGTCCCGCAGCAGCTGTTTGTCATAGCTTTTCGGCGAGATCCCGATTTCATAATCGGCAAGGCTCCAGAAACGGCTGGAATCCGGCGTGCCGATTTCATCGGCAAGGATAAGGTTATGCTCCTGATCAAGACCGAACTCAAACTTGGTATCCGCGATGATGATGCCTTTGGCGTACGCGTTATTATAACACATTTTGTAAAGCTTTAGGCTGATTTCTTTAATTTTTTCTGTTAATTCTTTGCCGACGGCATCCGCGACAGCTTCGATGGAAACATATTCATCGTGGCCCTGGTGGGCTTTGGTAGACGGAGTGAACAGCGGGGCCGCCAGTTTTTCCGCCAATTGATAATTACCTTCGATGCTGTGGCCGCAGAAACTGCCGCTCTTGCGGTAAGACTCCCACATATTGCCGAACATATAGCCTCTGACGATGAATTCAAAGGGCAGGATCTGCAGCTTTTTCGCCAGGATGGCCCGGCCTTCCAGTTCTTCCTTCTGAAAACAAGCAGGCATATCACTGAGGTCGCTCGAGAGGACGTGGTTCGGAACGATGTCCTTGGTATAGTCAAACCATAACAGGGAAACCGCGTTTACGATTTTCCCCTTGCCCGGTACCGGCTTCGGTAAGATGACGTCAAAAGCCGAAATCCTGTCGGTGGTAACGATAACCAATTGATCGTCCGACACCTCATATACCTCGCGCACTTTCCCGCTGATTATTTTTTTCATAGATTGCCTCCTGACTGATGCAGTATCATAAAATATATGAAAAGCCCAGTTATCCTCATATTTCGGATAAATCCTGATCTGCGATGATTCCCGCCACAGCGCAACCTGACGGTCAATAGTAAAGGCGCTCATCACATGATGCCCCGCGAGGGCTGCCGGTAATCGGTCAGACCGATTCCTGGCTTTTACATCATCTGATGAACGCCTTTGTTCAACACAGCTTAAATATTATCGCAAAATTTCTTTGGTGTCAATGAGTTTCGACGTCAATCTGCGGTCAATCCAGGATAAACGCATCAATTTTTACCCCTTAGCATATTGACATCTGAGAAAATTCAATTCCTGTTGCTTTTTCTCTTTTTTTATTATATAATTGTATTACATATTATGTAATACTTTTTGAAAGGTGGTCTCATGGCCGATTATCCGGACTGGGTTTTAGCTCATAAGAAAAAAGGGACTTATATCAACAAGGTCGGCGATAAGTACTATCTTTATGCAGCCCATTCCGAACGCGTAAAGGGTACCGATAAAGTCCGCCGGGTCAGTGACGGTTATCTCGGCAGGATTACTGAAAACGACGGGCTGATTCCCGCCAAAGACAAGGTTTCTAAGCCTGTGCGCTCCTATGAATACGCTCTTTCTTCCCTCACGTTTTCCTTATGTGCCAACATATATAGCGGCCTGCGCAGATCGTTTGTCATATATGGCGATTTCATTTTTGCTGCTTCTGTCCTTACTTTTATTTACGGGTTCTTTTCTCAGGAGCTTTTTTATCATTCCTGGCTTTCCTTGCATTTTGAGAACCTGTCTTTTCCGCCTGACCTCACCAGTGCCCAGAAAAACGGGATAGAACGGGGGGCACGCATGATCCTTGATTCCATGGAACGCCGTTTCGGTCCTGATCTGGTACCTCTTAAGGCCGCCTGCTCCCTGCTTGCCATGGTCTCGGTGAATGACAGGTTCTACTGCTCTACTTTGCCGGAATCCCTGTCAGCCCTCTTACAAAAACACCAGATAGATTGGAGGCCGCAGCCATGGCAAAAGTAAACCGTTTTATCCTCGAATATAAGGAATCCGTAAAAGCCGCCGGACTGACCCCGAAGGGAGATATGAAACTGCCGGGGTTCATCATGAAGCGCTTCATCCGTCTCCTGGGCTGTGTTACCGATGAAAGAAAAGATGCCATGGTGGACTACCCCCTGGCAGAAGTCCTTCTGATTGCCTTCCTGGCCATCCTTGCCGATGCCTCCAGCTGGACGCAGATCGCTGCTTTTGGAGCCCATAAACAAAAATGGCTGAAAAAGTTCCTTCCGCTCCGCCACGGCATCCCTTCTCATGATACCTTCCGCAGGGTTTTCTCGCTTATTGATTCCGATACCCTTCAGCAGGCTACCGTCAACTTCCTTGCCGCAAATATCGATGCTATCCGGCGCAGCCTGAAGCTGGGGACAGGGCCGCGGCAGATCTGCGTGGACGGAAAGGAAGAAAATGGCACCGGCAGGAAATACGGTACCAGTGAAGCCCAAAAAAACCTGCAGACCCTCCATGTTTACGATGCGTCCAATTCCATTTGCCTGTATTCCGAACCGATCGGCTCCAAGACCAATGAAATCCCTGTGGCACAGAAAATCCTTAAGGCCATGGACCTTAAGGATGCCATTGTCAGCTTCGATGCGCTCCATACCCAGAAAGAAACTATCCGCATCATTTCCGGACAGAAAGGGGATTATGTGGGAGGGCTGAAAGGTAACCAGGGCGGGCTTCTGGAAGCTGTAGCCTCGGTATTTTCAGAAAAGACGAGGAAATCCATCCGGGAAAAAGCGGGCGGTTTTTACGAAACAACCGAGAAATCCCATAACCAAGTGGAAAAACGCAGCTTTTACCTTGCCAGCGCCAAATGCGGGAAAGATGACTGGGAGAAACTAAAGAGCTTTGTCTGTTATGAAAAATACACTTGCAACGTGATAACAAAAAAAGAAGCCACCGAAACCCGTTATTACATAACAAGCCTGAAAGACGTAGAACTGGCAGCGGATGTCATCCGCGGGCACTGGGAAGTCGAGAATAAACTGCACTGGCATCTGGACTATTCATTCCATGAAGACGAGAATACCACTACAGATAAAAATGCCTTCCAGAATTTCAGCCTGATCAATAAGATGGTGTTGTCACTGTGCAAGATCATGCAGCCGCTATTAAAGGGATACAGTATCCGCACAATTCGAAAAGCGTTTGCATGGAACTTTGAAGAAAACATGGCTCTCCTTCTGAATACATTTGACGACAATACAATTAT
>QMCE01001992.1_pt1 | contig 30798 bp, 20 predicted proteins | sample 1821851 | NCBI WGS metagenome assembly QMCE01 (sample SAMN09453174, study PRJNA476694) | Termite gut metagenome, whole genome shotgun sequencing project. | isolation source: worker | host: Odontotermes sp. | place: South Africa:Pretoria | collected 2016-01-28 | reverse complement strand
ACTTCCATAGCAAAACTGCATTTTGCGTAGCGTTTTGGAACAAAACGGGAGCAAATGCAAAGACTTCCGAGGTAACTAACCGAGTTTCCGAGGAAGTCTATTATTTTGAAGCGCCTTTGCTGGTATGTATGGAATTTTTCATATACTGAGATATATTGTGATACAAAGGAGAGTGTTTTGAAAATCGGTAGTTATGCGTCAAATACGAAAAAAAATCTCAAGATAATATGCGTAAGCGTATTTATTTTGCTGCCCGTCTTCTGCTGGGCGCAATCCCCATATTATACCGGAGACGGCGGCAAAGACATGAAAATCGCCGTGCTTGAGCCGAGTGGCAGGGGACTCTCCAAAGGGGTTGATGACTGGATGCCTTCCCTGATTCAAGGCTCTATTGCCGGGGACTTTCATAAATATTCGGCGATAACAATTATTGACCGGCAGAATCTGGAAACAGTTCTCGCCGAACAGCAGCAGACGCTTTCAGGAAATTATTCGGAAGAAGATTATATCAGTATCGGAAAACTCACCACCGCTCGCTATATTCTTACCGGATCAATTACCAAAACGGCAAACGCTTACATGCTTGAGCTGGCTGTCACTGACGCGGAATCCGGTGAGCGCAAAGCGTCATATCCTCCGAAAGCTGTGTCCGCGCTGGCGTTGGAAAACAGGTCGGCCATACAGGAAGCGTCCGCGGAGCTTCTGGGGCAGTTGGGAGTAAGGTTGACCGAAGCGGGGTTGCGGGAATTGAGAAACGCAGCGAATCTCGCTCAGGTACAAGCGGAAACCGCGCTTGCCAAAGGTATTACCGCCCAGAAACAGGGAACGGTGGTGGAAGCACTGTCCTATTACATTCAGGCCAGCAATTTTGACCCCGGTCTAGCGGAAGCGGCAAGCCGCATGAACATTCTGTCCGCCAACATTTCAAGCGGGAACATCGGCGAAGACACGCGCAACGACATTGCGTGGCGGCGGCAGTGGGTGGCGCGTTTGCAGGAAGCGGAAACCTTTTTTGCTAATTATGTGAAGGAAGCACCGTCCGGGTGTTTGGTATACGAACCGGAAATTAAGCAAGGGCAAATAAATTATCAAAGGGAAACTATAGAACTGAGTTTTTGGATGGGTTATGTGCCTGAATTTTCATGGGTAAATACGATCAATGAAGTAATGAAATCGGTCAAAGCCGGGCTTGCGGCAACCGGAAGGGCGGCGACATGGGGAATTGACTGGCCCGCAAAAAGCATAAGCGCTGCTACACCATTCAGGGATCAGTCAAAGAATTATGCGGTAGTCGCGGAAATTATCAATGATCAGGGAAGAAGTATCGGCAGTCAAACTATTAATGTGCCTTATGGATACGTAATAAGAGACGGAGAGATAACATTAGAAGAATGGGAAGGCAATGTGTCTTTCCCGGCTGTAGACGCCAATCTCATAACTGACCAGTTGACTATACGAATAACAAGTGTAGACGGCATGAGCGCGGAAAATGCCGCGCAACAAAAGAAATTAAGCATTATGCCGGCAGAGGAATTTAATCAGAGTCCAATTGCTACAAGGAATGAAACACTTGTAGATAATGGGCTTCTTACTTTTAAAACAGTCTTTTCTGTTTCGGGTAGGATATTAACTGGATTCAAAGAAGGCTACAAAGGACATTTTCGGACAGAATTAATTCCTTCAAGAATTACCGCTATTGGAGATAGCGCATTTAGTAATAGCCAGTTAACTAGTGTGGTCATTCCACCAAGTATTACCAGTATTGGGGATAGGGCATTTAGTGGCAATCAATTAACTAGTGTGACCATTCCACCAAATGTTACCAGTATTGGGGCTTCTGCGTTTAGTAATAATCAATTAACCAGTGTGATCATTCCACCAAGTGTTACCAGTATTGGGGATGGTGCATTTAGACATAATCAATTGACCAGTGTGACTATTCCACTAAGTATTACCAGTATTGGAGATTGGGCATTTAGTGGTAATCAATTAACTAGTGTAATCATTCCACCAAGTGTTACCAATATTGGAGATTTGGCATTTTTTACTAACCAGTTAACCGAAGTGACTATTCCACCAAGTGTTACCAGTATTGGAGATTGGGCATTTAGTAATAATCAATTAACCAGTGTGATCATTCCACCAAGTGTTACCAGTATTGGGGCTTCTGCGTTTAGTAATAATCAATTAACCAGTGTGATCATTCCACCAAGTGTTACCAGTATTGGGAGAGGGGCGTTTGAATATAACCAATTAACCAGTGTGACCATTCCTTCACGTGTTACCAGTATTGGGGATGGTGCATTTAGAAATAATCAATTGACCAGTGTGACTATTCCATCAAGTGTTACCCATATTGGGGTTTTTGCATTTAGTTATAATCAATTAACCAGTGTGACCATTCCACCAAGTGTTACCCAAATTGGATATGCAGCTTTCTACGATAATGACGACTTGAGGAGTATAACAATAGGGGTAAATGTTTTCCTGGACGTAGGGCGATCTTCTTCCTCCTATGATCCCTATGATGCTTTTACAAGCTTTTACGACAGAAACGGAAAAAGAGCGGGAAGGTATACCTGTGGAGAAAGGAACAGGTACTACGAATATACATGGAGATATAACAGTAGGTAAAAGGGTCATGCGAAATGGCGCGTACTTTGGACGCGCAGCAATACACGCAATCATCGGACAAAAAATTCCCCAGCCCCAGGGATAGCGTCAGACTTGCTCCGGGCTGTAAGCCCTCCGCAAGTCTTTGCGCAACGATTGGAGCAAGGCTGGAGCGTAAGGGGGGCGGACGATAAATGCGGCTGTGTGCCGGTGGCCGTGTGGAAACAGCCCCCCTTTCTCAGGCAATAATTGTGTGGCGTTTTCTCCAGAGGCGAATAGCCAAATAGCTCTCTTTTCATTAAAAATAAATGTCTTGAGCTGGGGCGGGTTTCTTTAGTATGATTAGGGAAATGATTGCCGCTCTGCGGAAAGAGGAGTATTGATGGAAGCCTTGAAAAAAAATCCTTTGTGGAAGGGACGGCGGGGGCCAGTGGTGCTGGTCATTATGGACGGGGTTGGTTACGGGAAATATAAGGAGGGCGACGCTGTTGCCGATTCAAAGATGTATCATTTGACGGCGTTGACGGCGAAAAGTCCGCATACGAAACTCAAGGCGCACGGGACGGCGGTGGGGCTGCCTTCGGATGACGATATGGGAAACAGCGAGGTCGGGCACAACGCGATGGGCTGTGGTCGGGTGTTTGATCAGGGCGCGGCTTTGGTTTCGCGGTCAATTGAAAGCGGGGCTTTGTTTGAGGGCGCGGCGTGGAAGGAAATTGTCGCCAATGTTTCCGGCTCTGGCGGCGGGGCAGGGGGGCGGACTCCTACGCTGCATTTTATCGGGCTTTTCTCGGACGGCAATGTGCACAGCCATTTGGATCATCTCAAGGCGATGATTGCGCGGGCGAAGCAGGACGGCGTGAAGCGGGTGCGGATTCATACTTTGTTTGACGGGCGGGATGTGGGCGAAACTAGCGCTCTGGAATATCTCGATCCGTTTGAGGCTTTTTTGAAAGAGCAAAATTCGGACGGCTTTGATGCGCGGATTGCGTCAGGCGGCGGGCGTATGTGGATCACGATGGATCGCTACGGCGCGGACTGGTCTATGGTGGAGCGCGGCTGGCGGACTCATGTGCTGGGAGAGGCGCGTCAGTTTTCTTCGGCGCGTGAAGCGGTGGAAACGTACCGCAAAGAAATCCCCGGCATTATCGATCAGGACTTGAAAGAATTTGTTGTCGCCGAAAACGGCTCGGACGGAAAACCGGCCGCTATTGGAACGATTGAGGACGGGGATTCGGTGGTGTACTTCAATTTCCGGGGAGACCGCTCGCTGGAAATTACCGCCGCGTTTGAAGAAGACAACTTCGATAAATTTGATCGCAAGCGCCGCCCGGCAGTTTGTTACGCGGGCATGATGGAATATGACGGCGATCTCCACGTTCCCCGCCGCTATCTGGTAAGCCCCCCTTCGATAGATCGCACGATGGGCGAATACCTTGCCGCGTCAGGTGTGCGGACTCTGGCGATTTCCGAAACGCAGAAATACGGACACGTCACCTATTTTTTCAACGGCAACCGCACTGGAAAATTCGACGACAAACTCGAAGATTATCAGGAAATTAAAAGTGACGTAATTCCCTTTGAACAGCGGCCGTGGATGAAATGCGCGGAAATTACCGATCAAGTTATCGCCGCCATCTCATCGGGCAAATATGATTTTATCAGGCTCAACTATCCCAACGGCGACATGGTCGGACACACTGGCGTTTATCAGGCCGTAGTCTGCGCGATGGAATCAATGGACATTCAACTCGGCAGACTTGCCAAAGCCGTCGACGAAGCCGGAGCGGTTATGCTCATAACGGCGGATCACGGCAACAGTGACGACATGTTCGAGCACGACAAAAAAACCGGCGCGGTTTCCCTAAAAGCGGACGGCACACCCCGCGCCAAAACCAGCCACAGCCTCAACCCCGTCCCCTGCATCGTCTACGATCCCGAATACAGAGGCGAATACCTCAACGTCCCGAACGAAGAAAGCCTCAACAGCGGCCTCGGCATCAGCTCAATCGCCGCGACATGTATGCAATTGCTCGGCTACATACCGCCTGAGGATTACGACGAATCCGTACTGAAAATGTAACGCACACCGGCAAAGCCGGTGTGCTTCGGAGTTTTCGCAATGCGAAAACTCCACGCATTTTCTACACATATTGAAAAAGAAAGGGGGGACACTTTCCATGCGTTTTTTGCGTACTGCCGCTTTTCCTTTGTCCCCCCTTACGTCCAAGCCCGCTATCGCGGTCTTAGACTATCCCCCGGCTATCCGGCTTCGCCGGATAGCTTCGGAGTTTGGCGCAGCAAAACTCCACGCAATTATTGTCATAGTAGGAATGGGGAATTTGTCGTTTGTAATCTGATCATATTGACTTCCAGTAATATGAAATAGCGAACAAAAATCTTAATTCCCTATTCCCCAGTCCCTAATCCCCAAATTTCAAAAACACATTTTTCACAAATAAAAAAATAATAATCGCCCAGAAAATAATTACCGGAATTCCGTAATACCATTTTTTCGGCTTGCCGTCTTTCCATAAATCTTTCGCCTGTTCCCGGCATTCGTCCATAATTTCTTTGGGGATAATTTTTATTATTACAAATATCAAAAACGGCAAAATTATCAGATCGTCCAAATAACCCAGAACCGGTATAAAATCAGGAATTAAATCAATCGGAGATAAGGCATACGCGATAGTAATTCCGGCGAGAATTTTTGCCGCAGGCGGGACATCTTTTCTTTTACCCGCGATAACCAGCGCGGACAAATTTGTTTTTAACTCCCGCGTTTTGAATTTAATTTTTTCCAAAAAATTATTTTTCACATTTTCCTTTGCGTTTTACGTCATTCCCCGCATTTCACCCTGCCGCCGCAGCACATCGCCTAACGGAAACGGATCGGTGAAATTGGGAGCAGTGGGCTTGCCTTCCTCGTTCTGAATTGAAAGGCTGGAATTGCCTATGTTCCGCGCGGCCTCGGCAATCGGAAAAAAACCTGAATCAAGGTATCGCAAAATACAAGGCGCGAGGGCATTTATTCCGGCTTCCAGCGCGTCCGCATATATTTGCGGAAAAGAGCGGGTGTCGCCGCCCGCGCCGGAATTTTCGGCATGAGGCGGAATATACGGATAATGCCACTGCCCGCGCTTCAAATTGAGAAAATCAATTTCCGGCGGGAGATTTTCGGGAAAAACGTACACAAGCGAATTTACCCCAAAATCCGCCAATGCGCCGCCGTCCGCCGCCCGCAAAGAAGTTTTTTCAGGAGATGTCAGCGCGTAAAAACCCGCGCAGTCGGCAAATGCGTTGTCTATTCGCTGGGCGAGCTTGCGGTCTTTGCCAACCTTTTCGGGAAATGCGGCGGCAAGAGCGCGGGCAATAATTTCTTTAAGACCGAGGGGAGGCTTTTCGCAAATCGCGGCGAGAATTCCGTTTTGATCCCATGACGAGATTTCCCGCCCGCGCAGTTCCTTCAGCATAAGCACGTCGATAACGCGCTCAAAAAATCCGTGAAACTCCCTGTCCGCTTTGTACACGATGTACGGGTGACAGTGCCGGTCAAGCACAGCGTGGGTCATAAACCCCAGCGCGTACACTCCCATCGCGTTGATGCCTTTTTCCCGGCGGTGATTTATGAGATCGCTTTCATCGGGCGGCGGATCGGGCAGACTCATTTTCAAAAGGCCGGCGGTAAAAATCCCGTAAGCCCGCCGGTGCAGAAGAGAGCCGTATTCGATGGCCACTGGTCTGCGCCGCTGGCTATGATAAAAAATGTCCGGTCCCTGACACCCCAGAACAAACGCGCTATGATAATCCCGGCTGATTTTTTCCAGAGCTTTACCGGCAAGCAGACTAAAACGCGCGCCGAATTCATTTTCAACACGGCGATACAAACCGGCAATCACATCTTCGCCGAACAGTGTGTGTAAAATTTGCGAGGGCATATTCCCTATTATATCGCAATAAGCCGTCCATCTCTACAGATCGCGTCAGTGAATACCACCCCGCCGGAAAACATCTTACCCTTGTGTTGAATCTTTCGGCGCTATTGCCACGCCCTCAATCATATCCGTAAGCAGGATATTAGCGTCAATTTTTTTCATGTTTTTCAATGACAGCCCGTTCCCATGCCCCTTTTTCACCGTCAATTTTTTCGAGAGCCGCAAAACTGTGGAGGCATCCAAAAGCGGATTTCTCATTGACTGTGCTTACGTTTTCTTCAGGGGTAACAGTCAACGCTATTTCCGCCCTGCCTACCGGTAACTCAAGCGGCAAGTTCAAAACAAGACGATGATTGGGCTGTATTTCAATGGTTTGAACTATTGTCATTGGTCAAGTATAACCGGGTAATTCATTTTACGATACCCCTTCTGCCCCGCCGGAAAACGTCTTACTCCTCTGTTGAATCCTTCGGAGCTATTGCCACGCCCTCAATCATATCCGTAAGCAATGTATTGAGCAGTACGGCGTTTTGGGAAGTAATGACGGGTTTCCCTGTATCGGCTTCTATCTCACGGCGGGCATTTCCGGCAATGCGCCCGCCGCGCCGCGCCACCTTCACATTTTCGTTAAGCGTTTGCGGTTCTACGGTCTTTGAAATTTCAGTTGTCGTAGCTTCCGCAAGCATATTAAGCACCAATTCAAGAGTAGACATATTATCGCGCAGGTTCTCTTTTTTAAGACCTTTGAGGTTTTTGTACTGCCGCGTATTCATGCCCGCCCATGCCTTAGTTATTTCGTCAGTCAAAATAGCGTATTCAATCCCTTTTTTGACACCGCGATTATCCCATTCGTCGGTTAGCTCCTTGCGTACTTGAATAGCCTGTAAGCGCTGATTAATCCATTCGCGGGTATATCCCTTTTTCAAGTATGTATCGAGTGCGCGGTCTATAGTAAGCTCCGGGTCTATCGTTTCTTCAATGCGCTCACTTCCCACGCGGGCAAGCCACGCTTTGAACGGCTCCGCTTTGGGTGACGGGATAGATTGAATTATACGCAGAATTCCCTCTACCCGCGCAGTTGTTGTACGATATTTTTTCCCGTCTGCCGCCGTCATCTCAGTTAGGGTACAAATTGTACCCCACCTTGAATTAAGCTCCGGGTCACGACTCCGCATTTTCTTGATATACTGTTTTACGTCCGCGCTGCCGGTCAAAACCTCCACAACATCAGACACAGACAAGAACCACTCCTGCGCGTCTTCGTCCCACGCCGTGCGTATACGCTTATTTTCAAATAATTGGATATTATTTTCGTTCATAAAAACACTATACACTTGTTAAGGGAAAAAGTCTCCCCCGCATTTTCCTAACATACCCCCAGAAATTTTTGACCATCGCAATAACCGCGCCAATAACTCCTTCGCCCAATTTTCCCAGAACAAACGTCACAGCGGGGATACAGTCTCAGCGGACTTGACTTCTCCATTGAACAATTCATACGGAAAACAAACCAGCAGCCGCGATGTTCGCGCATACCACCGGACAAACCCGCAATTAAAACCGCATCGAAAAAGACATCTGTACCGCCTGTATTCCCTTTTTGTCAGGAATAAGCGCGATATTGATATGATCCATCGGGTTAGACGACATCAAATAAGAACCGTTCTTCTTTGCCAGAGCCACATCGTAAATAAACGGCTGGACAAAGCCGTAAACAACCGCGGCAGACAGACAGCCTATCGCCGCATAACCCGCCCACGGGTAAAGCCGCCGCCGTTCTTCATTTCTGTCGTAGTCATCGTCATCATCGCCATCATAGCTATAGTATGTCTCCTCTTGCAAACTCAATACAAGAAACGTAATCGCGGCGGCATCAAACCCGGCTGTAATCAAACCGCCGGCCCAGTCACCCATCGTAAAAGAACCCATGCCAAAAGGTATATTGAGAAATCCTGCCGTCACCTTGCGCCCCGTAGTAAAATTCAAACCATTAGGCAGAACTGCCGGTGTCTGAAATCCCGGCGAACCGGATGCGGATGCGGACGAGAACGCGGTAGACACACCCGGCGACCCCGACAAAAGCATAGCCGTCTGATTATCTTTTTTTACATTATAAGCCGCGATCCCCTGTATTGCCGCGCTGACCACCTCGATAACTCTCAAACGAATACGAAAACTATTCCCCATATCCTCCAACACCCCGGAAATAATCGACTGCGCCCCCAGCTTCATACCAATCGCCTGAGCCGAAACATCACTAACTTCCCCAGACATTTGAAAATCCATTTCCTGCTGGATCAACGCAAGATTTTGCCGGTCAATCACAACCAGCTTCCCCCCATTCACCAGATTGAACAGCAACTCATCCAGCACATAATTTGAAAGCCGTTCCGACGGAGAATTAAAGTTCAGAACAACCACCTTCACACCATCATCCAGCCTGCCTTCAATATCCCGCGCTCCCTGCCGGATAGCTTCGTCCAGAAGAATAAGGGACGTTTGAGCAAACACAAAGCTGCAAGCCGCGCATAACACAAGCACAAATACGCAAAGCCTTTTCATTATCTTGACCCCTCTGTTTTTTCGCGCATTCAGAACAGCCGGCGCGATTTTCATAACAATTATCTTAACTTGTAAAAGGAAGTTGTCAATACTTGAGTTACCCACAGAAATTTCCACGCATTAATAACCTAAGAAAGGGGGGACACTTTCCAGACATTCACCCGCATACCGAAACATTCATCGTGTCCCCCCTTACGCTTCAGCCTTGCTCCAATCGTAGCGTGGAGTTTTGCGCCCAGCGCAAAACTCCCTAAAGACTTGCGGAGGGCTAAAGCCCGGAGCAAGTCTGACGCTATCCCCTTGCCATCCGGCTTCGCCGGATAGTGGGAATAGGGATTGGGGAATTTGCCATTCGTTGTCTGCGCGTATTACTTTCACGGGTGACAGTCCTCAAAAAACGAGTGGGGGTGACGGAATAACAAAAGTTTGCGCGGGGACGCGCAAACTTTTTTATGGAGGCAGGGGGAGCCGCGTCAGTGGCGGTTTCGCGTAACGGGAGAAAATGCTGCTGACGGCGATACATGCGCTCCCCCTTCTTTTGCGCTTATTTCAATGTTTCATGATTGGATTTCTAACCGCGTTCCCTGTTCCGTATTCCCCCCAAAAAAACATCAACCGGATATGTGGATAATGGCGGTTTCCAGCGGAATTGTTTTGCCGGATTTTTTGAGGGCGGCTTTTACGGCGTTTTCAATACCGAGGCAGCAGGGAACTTCCATTCGGGCAACAGTCACGGATTGTATGGTGTTTAGCATAAAAATAGCGGCGAGTTTTTCGGAGTAATCCACGTTGTCCAGTTTGGGACAGCCGATGATAGTTATTTTGCCTTTCATATAATCGCTGTGAAAATTGCCGCAAGCATAGGCGGCGCAATCAGCCGCAACCAGTAAATGCGCGTTGTGAAAGAACTCGGCGACAGGCGGCACTAGTTTAATCTGCACCGGCCATTGCTTGAGACATGTTTCGGCATAGGCCGTTTGTTCCCTGCCCGTGTCCCCAGCGCGTTCGTTTTTGAGATTTGCTTTTACAGCTCTTTCGTCAAATGCCGCCGCTTCCCTTTCCTCGAACGTAATCGCTCCAGTGGGACACACCGGCAGACAGTTTCCCAAGCCGTCGCAATAATTATCGCATAACAGTTTTGCCTTTCCGTTTACAATGCCTATCGCGCCTTCATGACACGCGGAAACACACAACCCGCAGCCATCACATTTACTTTCATCAATCTTGATAATTTTTCTTGTCATAAGGCTTCTCCTTTATACTTTTATATACAGACATTAACTCAAAAAATCCGGTAAATATGTTGTGATTACAACGAAATAGCTGTTTTTTTTCATTTCACTTTTTTTCATTGACGAACGGAGCTCGATCACGCCCGCACTAGCGCGGGCATGATCGAGCGAGGAAACGAAAGGTTTAATACCCTGCGGTATAATACCTTTTATCAAAAAATATTTATCCGCGCGCCAATAGTCGTCCGGTAAATTGTTGAAGCGTTGACATCGGAAGACACAAACCACAATACCGGCTCCAGATAAAACGCGATCTTTTTGAATATTTTCCATTTGGGCACAAGATAGGACATATCAGCGTTCAGGAATTCCCACTGGGCCAAAACCGCGCCCATGAACAGGGGATCGCGTCCTTCACCCATCGTGAAGTATGAAAAATTCGCGCCTAACGCAATCGACATTGAATAGAACGACCAGTCCGGGCCGAAAAAATAATCGAATGGCAAATAAAATACATTGGCGATAATTTTTCCGCCGACTACTGTGCCGGTAAAACGTCCGCCGTCCGAGGAGCCGTCTGCAGGCGCGGAACCGACTTGAAACTGAAGCCTGACATTGTCTTTGAAGAAACTCAAACCCATACCAAAATCGGCATAAGTCGCTCCAAAGAAATTCGTGTCCAGATACAGCCCCTGAATAAATAGGGGAACGGTATACCCGGCTTTGTCGCCCGGCCTGAGACTTATCTCAACCGATTCGAGCTCAAAATCATCTCCGGCGGTTCCGTAGCTTAAAAGCGTGTCACGGTGCGTACTGTTTTCCGGCGGGGCAATAAGCGCCACAGACGGAGCGTTGGGATCAACTGTCAGCAAAACGCGGCGTATCGTGTGGCTGCCGTTGCTACGGGAAGGTCTCCGGTCTCCATGCGGAATTTCCATTCCGCCCCTCCCGATGCTTTTTCGAAAGAACGCCCATTGTCATAACTGATCAACACCTGCCTAACGGCGTATCCCGCCCGTTCCCGGCGCGACATGCCTTTTTCGCCTTCCGCCGGTTCAGGAAGTCCTATCCACGCGCGGCCTGAAAGATACGGCCGGCCGGTAATCATGTCGCCGTCTTCGTGACTTTCAATCGTTAGGGAAGGGCCGTAATGCGCGTAACGCACCTGATGACGAGGACTGGAAATCGTCACCCCGGTCGGCGTATCGTAACTGGCGCTTATCGTCATGATTCTATCTTGTTCAAGTTCTGTTTCGGGAATGTCGTAATGAAATACTCCGTACCGGTCAACGCTCACTGACGCGGCGGGACTCTCGTCCATAAACAAAGTAATTTCTTCGGGGATAATCGCGCCGGTTACAATGCCGCTGATATTTAGCGGGCCGGCGGCGGCTTCTCCGGGCATGGGATTAAAAATGGCAATTTCAGAAGAACTATCATCGAGCGCGTAAATAATTTTCTGGGAAAAAACCGACTCGTTCCCCGCGATGTCAGCCGCGAGTCCCCTGACAATATATTCACCCTGCGGCAGCCCTGACATATCAATACTCTGCAGAATAATCTGTTCCGCCGGCAATTCGTAGGAGCGGTGATCGCCTGAATCTGACGCGCTGATAATCTGGAAATTAACGCTATTCAGATGAACGTTATCCTGCGCTCTGCCCATTATTCTCAGTTCATTTCCCACGCGCGCGCCGTTTTCCGGTTCGTTGACACTCAGTTCAGGCGGCGTGTTGTCGATATTGATCATCGCTGTCGAAAAAGAAATGATACCATAATTATCTTCTACGCGAATTAACGCCGAGTAAACGCCGTCTTTATACGATGTTGTATTCAAGTTGAGAGACCATTCGTCGTTCTGATCAGATTGCGCCTGCTGATAAGAGCTGCCGTTGTCCATTGACAAATGCACATGGGCAATGCCGTTAGCGTCAGTGGATTTTCCTATTATCTGAATAGTTTTGTGGTTATATTCGGTAATTTGCGGAGAAATTACTTCGGTTTCGGGAGCATTTGTGCTGATCCTGACGCGCCGTGAAGTAACTTCATTTTTCACGCCGTAAATATCCTCGACATAAACTTCAATGTCATATTCGCCGTCGGTAAACGTGTCAAAAGGAACAGTTATTTCAAAATTCTGTTCGGTTTCAAGCCGGTTAAATTGTGGTTCGGCGGCGGCGGCAAACGCTTCGGCAGCGGCGCGGGCAGCGTCACTTGCTTGTCCGGGAGGAATCGATTCAAGCAGGGGGCCCATTACGCGCCAATACACAGCGTCCACCTTGTCGTCATCGAACGCGACTCCTGAAATGCCAAAGTCCGCCGCAAACACTTCGTTGTTCTCCGGCGCGTTGAGAATGAGCGAAGGCGCGTCATTATCCGCGTTAAAAACCACGGACAGAGATTTGTCAAAAACCGCTCCCGAAACATCGGTCACGCGCACGGTAAAGCTGCTGCCGCTGCTGTTAAGATCGTTGAAATTACAGAAATAGTTAAACCAGGTCTTCCCGAATTTTGAAGTTACGGGCAGCGGTAAAAATTCATTTCCGTCAAGCGAATACGAAATTTCCTTCAAGGGAATAGGCGCGTTTATTTCGCCAATTATCGTGACATTTCCGTGAATCGCGCCTGATTCCGCGCCCGGCGCGATAAAACTGATTTCAGGAGCGGAAACGGCTTTGTTCAACGGGTGGTATACGGGAATATCGGCCTCGCCGCCGCGAACAGTTCTGAGTTCCAAATGAACAAAACCTTCGTCAATATTCTCCGTGCTGACAGCCGCGCTGAAATTGCCGCCGTCCAGCGGCAACTCTGTCCATTCGTCCGAAGGGTTAAAACGGTATTCAAGCCGGGACTGTCCCGCTTCCGCCGAAACCTGCCCTTCAAGAGTAATGTCCGGAGTGTTGAACCACGAATATTCTTCCGGCGAAGAAATAGTAAGCGGCGATAAATAAAATTCTGTTTTGGGCAGAGTCCCGTCTTCGGCGGCAACCGGAACGGGCTTGTTGATTCTGATCGTTACCGGCGCGCCTGTAGTTCCGTCAGCGGCGCGGGGAATCAGCCGCAAAGAGCTTCTGCCCTGGGCTATCACATTGTTGGGAATGTGGAATGACGGCCGCGCTGGAAATTCCTCGCCGGTATTCTCCACGATAACCGCCGCGCCTTCAAAACCTGAGTCAATGTGACCGAAAATGCCGAGATCGTAGGGCATTGCGCCCAGTACCTCATGCGGCGGATAATCGATCACGAGAACGGGCTGTTTGGCCTTGCGCTTGTCTTCGAGTTTGCGCGTAACAGACGTGGCGTTGCCGCTCTTGTCAACAGCGGTGACTTTTATCCTTCCTGTGTTCCTCAAGTCTGGGGTAATTTCCAGATCGACCGACCAGAACGGATCGCCCGGACGTATGGGAATGTCAACTAACGCGCCGCCCCATTCGTAATAAAATCTTTCAAGCCCGACAATGTCGTGAATACTGCCTGAAACCATAAATTTCCCGTAGACATTTTCGTCCGCTTCCGGGGTAAAAATTGTCAGTTCAGGCTCGTGGTTATCAACAAAAAACAAATAAGGCTTAACAGTGACATAACCCGTATTGTCCACCGCTCGCAGATGATACACTATAGGGCCGTCGTCCATATTTTTTGTTCTTACGGGAAAAGAAAATTCCACGCCGGAAACTCCCCGTTTTGTTTTAAGTGATAATGGCCTGAAATCAACGCTGTCTCCCTCACTGAGGGAAACTGAGCGAATCCCGTTGGGATCGTCCGCGCTGCCCCGGACATTAATATTCCCGCTGACAAGGTCTCCGACATTATGAGTCAAAAGTTCCAGAGCGGGCGGCTCTTTATCAACGATAAAATCGACGCTGAGTTCCGGGCCGGGGACACCTTTGGAATCAAACGCCTGCGTATACAGGGTGTGCTTCCCATCGGAAAGTTCCCCGCTGTCAATGGACAAACTCCAATATTCCGTGCCCTCGACAAGACGAGGCTGCCCGTCATCAAGCCGCGCTGTGACTCTGGCAACCCCGAAACGCCCGGACGCGACTCCGATAAGTTTAAGGTCTTGGCGGATTATGGCTCCGCTGTCTGGATACACAACCCGCGCCGACGGCAGTCCCGCATTGGGATCAATTCTCAGATCAAACGGTCCGCTGACGGCTTCATTTCCTGCGCGATCTTTCGCCGTGACAATAATATTATACTTGCCGGTTTCGCGTTCGCTGATGTCATATTCATGCTGCCATATTTCCCCGCCGGACGCGGTGGAGGTTTCAATTTTCGCTTTTCTGCCGCCGGCCCACAGACACGGGCTTACAATGACGAGTAACGCGCAAACACCCGCGCTGACAAATCTTTTTCTGGTTGGGTTTTTCAAACTATTGTTTTTCGCAAATAATTTCATTGTAAACTCCCCCTGTTAATACAGACTGATCCGCGCGCCGAGCGCCAGCTTGAATATCGCCCCCGCCGCAACGTCCGATGAGGCAAACCAGAAAATCGGCTCCAGGTAAAGCGAAAGTGTCTTGAAGTACCGCCATTTGGGGAAAAAATACGACATATCCAAACGGGCAAATTCCCATTGCGCGAGCAGCGCGCTCATCATCAGGGACGCTTCGCCCTCCGCCATACTGAACCACGAAAAGTTTGCGCCCATTGCCAGCGACATGGAAAAACGCTCCCAGTCAGGCCCGAAAAAATACGAAAAAGGCAGGTAAAGAATATTTGCGATAAGTTTCGCTCCGACGACAGTTCCGCTGAAACGTCCGGGCGGCGCTTGTCCGGCCTGCACTTGCAGCTTGACGTTGTTTTCAAAAAAGCTTAAACCCAAGCCGGCGCTGTAAGTGGTCGCCCCCATAAAATTGCCGTCCAGATACAGCCCCTGAATAAACTGGGGAACGGCGTACCCCGCCTTGTCGCCGGGTCTAAGACTCACCTCCACCGAATCTATTTCAAATTCATCATTGGCAAAACCGTAAACCAGAATGCTGTCACGGTGCGTACTGTTTTCGGACGGACCTATGGCGGCCACAACTGGAATGTCCATATCCAGCGTCAGAATAATCCGCCGTATCGCGGATCGCCCGTCCGGAAAATCCGCTTTCAAAATTAACGGCAAAGAACCTGACGCAAGCTCTTCCGTTTCAATCCGGTATTTCCAGTATTCGTTGCCCGAAGTAACTTCCTCATAAGAACGCCCGTTGTCAAAACTGATCCACACAGCTTTGACCGCGTTTTCCGCCCGCTGTTTTCTGCTCAGCGTTTCCCCCTCAGCCAGAGGAGGCATTGCGATAAACGCCCTGCCGGAAATCCACGGCCTGTGCGAAACAACATCTCCGTCATTATGGCTGTCCACCGTAATCACCGGCCCGTACCGGCTCAGTGTGACTTCATTCTCACGGGAACTTATCGTTTCTCCGGTCGGACTCTCATAGGACGCGGAAATAATCATTGTTCCGTCTGTTACGCTATCTTCGCCCATCTCATAACGGAAAACGCCATAGCGGTTTACATCAACAACGGCAAAATGCTCCCGGTTTATCAGAAGGTTTATCTGTTCGGGAATAGCGGCTCCGGTCACTTTGCCGCTGATATGCAGCGGCCCCGCGTGCTCGATTCCGGGCATGGGATTAATCAAGGCCGCTTCAGACGCGCTTGTTTCCCTTGAAATTTTTATATCACGGGTAACGGCTGTTTCATTGCCCGCCATGTCCGCCGCATTGAGTTTCAGATTATAATCCCCGCTTACGAGGCCGGAGACATCAATCTGTTCCATAATGACAAAATCCGAACTCATTTCATAACTTATCTGCTGGGAAGCATCATTGATATTCACGAGATGGAGAGAAATATTTTTCAGGGCAATGTCGTCATGCGCCTGTCCTGAAACAGCAAGCTCCGTTCCCACGCTTTCGCCGTTATACGGAATACCCAGCGCAATTTCAGGCGGCGTGTTGTCGATATTGATAAGCGCGTTTGAAAACGCCGTTATGCCGTAATTATCGCCGATACGAATCAAAACAGAGTACACGCCATCCTGATACGCCTTCGTGTTCAAACTCAATTTCCAGACACAATTTCCGTCCGGGCTGCTTTCGCTGTCCGCCCGCTGATAACTGTTGCCGTTATCCAAAGAAATAAAAACGTCTTTTATGCCGTTCAAATCAAAAGCTGTTCCGCTGATCTCGATATTGCGCCGGTTATAGACATCAATGGCGGGCGCGGAAACTTCCGTTACGGGCGCGGTTGCGCTGACCTTGACAGTCCGCTTGACTACATCGCCCTTTACGCCGTAAATGTCCGCCGCGTAAACCTCGATAATATTTTCCCCGTCCACAACCATATCGAACGGAATTTCAACCGAAAAACTCTGGGTAGTAGAAATCATCTGGTACTCGGTATCTTCTCCCCGCGCCAATGTTTCATCGGGAGTCGAATTCGGATTTTCCGGGGTCAACACGCGCCAGTACACGGCATCCACGCTGTCATCGTCAAATGCTATTCCAGATATTTCAAAACCACCGGTAATTACTTCTTCGTCAAGCGGGGAGTTGACAAGCACGGACGGCTTGTCCGCGCTGCCGTCAAAGGCAAATACGGGGCTTTGTTCTACGACATTTCCCGCGACATCAACTACCCGAACCACCAGCTTCGCGCCCGCATTTTCAAGCGCGGTAAAATCGCAGAAATAACTGAACCACGCCTTGCCGTATTTTTCGATATATTCCAACGGAACAAAATTCTCGCCGTCAAGCGAATACGACAATTCCCGCAGGGGCGCGAAAAAACTTACCGTTCCCGCGACCGTCACATTACCCTGAAGCGATCCGTGGGATTCCGCCGGAGTTAAAAACGCGATTGACGGCAGAGTCGAAAATTTATTTACCGGATGATAAATGGGATAATGTTCCGCGCCGTCCCTGATAGTCCTGAATTCCAGATGAACCGGCCCTTCGGCAATTTCCGTGAGACTAATGTCTGACGAAAAAGCGCCGCCCCCCGAAACCTCAAGCGGCTTCCATGCATCTTCGGGAAAAAGCCGGTATTCCAGCCGCGCTCTTTCCGCGAGAACGGCCCCCGAAACGTGAACAGAATCGCCGAAAAAAGCGTACTGTTCAGGCTCGTCGATCCGCGCCATCGAGGGAATGATTTCAAAAGGAACTTCTCCTTCGGGCACGGGCGGCGGCTCAGGTTTGTTCACGCGCAGGGTAAAAGCCGCGCCCAGTGTGCCGTCGGCGGTTTTAGGACGCAAACGCAGCGTGCTCCTGCCGGAGGGAATCAGCTCAGGCGGAATACGGAAACCGGGCATGGCGGGAATCTCTTCAACAACGCCCTCCATGATAATGGTTTCGGGGAAAAATCCCGGCAGAATACGCCCGTAAATAGCCCCGTCTTGCGGCAGCGCGGAGAGAGCTCTTGCCGCCGGATAATCAACACTTATAAACGGAATTTTTGCCCTGCGGTTGTCCTGCAAACGCTGGCTGACAGTGGTGACATTGCCGCTTTTGTCAACGGCGGTTACTCTGAAAACCGATCCGCTGGTTGACGGAGACACCGGAATAGTTACTGTCCAGAACGGGTCTCCCGGACGGAGCGCAATTTCCCCGGTTTCCCCCGCCCATTCATAATAAAACTCGGCAAGCCCCACCGTATCAATAACCCGCCCGGTTATCTGAAATTCGCCGTGCACATCTTCGCTTCTTTCCGGCGAAATAATTTCAATCAAAGGCGCTTCGTTATCAATAAAGAAAAGATAAGGTCTGACAGAAGCAAGACCGGTTGTATCAATTGCGCGGATATAATACACGGCGTGGCCATCCGCGAGATTTCTCGTTCGCAGCGAAAAAGAAAAATCCGCTTCACCGCCGCCGCGCCTGATCTTCGGGGAAAGAGACTGCCACTCCACGCCGTCCGCGCTCCAGCTGATCTCCCTGATGCCGTTCGGATCGCTGGCAATTCCGAAAATCTTTTGATTGCCGCTCGCCAAATCTCCGGTTTTATGAGTCGAAAGTTCTATCGAAGGCGGCCCTTTATCCACGATAAAGCCGACCTGAAATTCAGGCCCCTCAAGCCCTTTGTCGTCAACGGCTTTCGCGTACACCGTGTGCCGGCCTTCGGAAAGACTTTCTAGCTCAAACAGGCGGCTCCAGTATTCGATACCTTCCACCGGGCTGTAATCTTGGTCATCAAGCTTGAGTAAAACCTGTCTGACACCGTAACGCCCTGACGCAACGCCGATAAGTTGAATATCTCCCCGCATGACGGCGTTTTCTTCGGGGTACACGATACGGACGGTGGGAAGTCCCGCGTTAGGATCAATCTGAACATTAAAGGGGCCGCCGGTTCCCACATTGCCCGCCGCGTCTTTCGCCTGAATTATGACATTGTACTTGCCGGGCTTTACCGCGCTTACGTCAAATTCCTGCTGCCAAATATCAATGCCCTCGGCGGTTTCAGTGTGAATTTCCCGCTTCCCGCCGGCTTCAATCCCGTCCGCTGGAAGCAGAAAAAAAGCGGCTGTCAATATAATTCCCGCAAGTGCTTGTATTTGTTTATTGAAAATATTGCCAGACGCTTTATACATAATGATCTCCTTAAATTGGACTTATTTGACAACGGCGAAACTTTAAGTTTAGCTTGTTAGTTGTCGAACAAGTCTCGCAAAACACTGCGTATTTTGCTGTTTTTAGCGGAAGTTGTCCTGAAACTGGTGTTTTCGAACAATTCATTATAATTCCACTATACTTCATTTTTTCCGGAAAATCTCAAAAGCAATATACAGTATAATTATTTATGAAGAGATTCTATTTATTATCGGGGAAAAACCGAAAAAAAACAATATGATAGCAAGGCAAACGCATGAAAGAAATTACCGCGGCAAAAATGATCGAGCGTCAAAAAAAATAACTGTCACCGGGGAGATAGCGTCCTTGTTCTTTGCTCATTGGGGAATAGGGATCGCAATTAGAAATCTGATCGGGAAGCATTGAAATAAGCGCAAAAGAGGGGGAGCACATGTATCGCCATCAGCAGCATTTTCTCCCATTACGCGAAACCGCCACTGACGCGGCTCCCCCTGCCTCCAGAAAAAGGCTTGCGCCTTTGTTCTTCCGTCACCCCCACTCTGGGATATTGTGTTGTACGCAATCTGATCGTCAAAACTCAGACAGCTCCAGCATTACCACACATATAGCGCATCTCTCGTCACAACGACACTATACTTTTCGGGTGACTGTCACCCTTATTTTCCCGTGGAGTTTGGCGCAGCCAAACTCCGAAGCTATCCGGCGAAGCCGGATAGCCAGCCGGGGGATAGGCGCAGACCGCTGGCGGGCTGCGGCGTAAGGGGGGACACGGCAGATGTTTCTGTATGCCGATGGCAGTGGGGAAAGTGTCCCCCCTTTCTTTGCTGTTTTCTTAAAAACTGTTTGATATTGAAATTGCTTTCAGGCGTTTGCGCCGATATGATAGAAGTATGGCATTGAAAATCATGTTGTTTATGTCTACACTCAGGAAATCCGCAATGTATTCGGGACGAAAATCCCGTGTGCTTGAGGGTTAATATTTCGCCTTTCAGGAAGGAAAAGATATGAAGCGGAAAAACATTTCAAATAAAAAAGCAGTAATCGCGCTGATGTTGTTTTGCGCGTTTTCAATAACGGGACTAAGCGCCGAAGTGACAGCTCCGCCTTTGGGCGCGGACGCGGTTCCCGATTTGTTCGCTCCGAATCTTGCTGGGCCGGGAGGTTTTTCTACCACTCAGGGCGGCGCTCCGGCAAGCGCTCTTAATCCAGCGCAAGGAGGAGACGCGCAGAGAATTGTTTTCGACGTGGGATACATGGGAATCGCCGGTTTTGGAAATGAAAAAAAATACGGTAATGTTATTGAAGGCGGTATGCTGATTCCCACTAGATTCGGTGTTTTCGGCGGTTCTTTGCGTTTTCTGGGCAGTCCTTTTGACGGCTTTCCTATCAAGACCACTTTTGGGGGAAATGTTTTTGCCGCAAAAGAAATTTATCCGGGGATGTCGCTGGGAGCGGGCATGAATTTCGGGTTCGGAATGGGGCCGGAATGGACTCTGTCCGCCGATCTCGGTTTCCGTTACAATGTCGGTTCGCTGGGGCCGTTGCGGAACTTTACCTGGGCGGCCGTTTTGCGGGGTATGGGCAAAAGCTGGATGCCTACTTGGTTTACTCCGGTGGGCGGCGTTTCTTTTGACTTTTTCCATATTGAGGGTGAAGGGGACAAGCGCGATCCGCTGGCGTTGAGTTTTGCCGGAGATATTGGGCTTCCTTCGATTGTATATTTTCCTTTTACATCGATGACAGCCAAAATCGGCCTGAAAGCAGTTATCGCGGAGCTGGTTACGGTTTCCGTTTCATGGCCGGGAGCGTCGGGGCTGAATGCGCGGGAATTGTCGGCGGGTGTTCCGTTTCAGGGGATTCCTTCTGTGGGGCTGGGAGTTGATTTAATGCTGCCTTCGGGCGGAAAACGCATTGCCGGCGGGCGGCTTCCTTCTGACGGCGATCTGGCGATAGATACGGCGATGAAACCGCTGTACAACGACATTTACGCGATTGGAATAGGAGCGACTTGGACAGTGGGTGTGGCGGACAACAGACCGCCGCTTATTGAAATCGATTATCCTGAAACCGCGTATTTTTCGCCGAATAACGATGGCAAAGCCGACAATCTGGAAGTTCCGCTGACTATCACGGACGCTCGTTATGTGGATAGCTGGGTTTGGGAAATTCAAAACGAAAACGGCGAAATTATCCGCACATACCGGAACAAAGACCTCAGACCGGAAACGCAGGGTGTGCATAATCTTATCGACCGTATCACGGCGGTTAAATCCGGGGTTGATGTGCCGCCGGTTCTTCGCTGGGACGGCATTGGCGATTCCGGGGAACGCGCCCCGGATGGAAAATATTTCTTTACGATTACCGCCTCCGATGATTCGGGCAATACTGCGGCGACTTCGGTGTACGAAGCTGTTCTGGACACTGTAGCGCCGGAAATAACGCTGCGTGAGATGAGCGAGCCGGACAAAATATTCAGCCCGGACGGAGACGGCGGCAAAGATACGATCACTTTTTATCCCGAAGGTTCTGAAGAAGAAGTTTGGGAAAGCGGCATCTGGAGTCAAGATACGCGCATACGCAGCTTTGAAAACGAAAGCGGCTTGCCTCAAGCGCGTACATGGGACGGCACAAACGATGAGGAAACAGTCGCTCCTGACGGCGTGTACAGTTACCGCATATCCGCCGTTGACCGGGCGCAGAACAGCGCCGCCGCTTCAATCGACAATATCATCATCAGCACGATACAGCCGCAGGTGCATCTCTTTATCGGTGACTCCTGGTTCAGCCCGAACGATGACGGCATCAAAGACACTGTTTTAATGGATTTTCAAGTTCCTGTGACCGAAGGGATCACCGGCTGGACTCTGAGCGTTACGGACACGCAGGGCAGTTTGCTGAGAACAATCAGAGGAACGGCGGATATTCCCCAGCGGTTTGAGTATGACGGCAAAAACGACTCCGGGACGGTATTGGCCGAAGACAAATATCAGGCGGAACTTGCCGTGCATTACCGCAACGGTTATGTGTCATCGTCTCTTTCGCCGGTGTTCAATCTCAGAGTTACGCCTCCAAAGGCCGCCGTCCGCGTCGAATACAGCGCGTTCTCTCCGAACAATGATGGCAGACAGGACGAGATGATCCTCCGGCAGGAAGGTTCTGACGAGCTTGTCTGGACAGGTGATATACGCAGGGTAAACGGCGTTCCCGGCGAAAGAGCGGTGCGGAGTTTCCGTTTCACGGGTGTGCCGCCGGCTCAAGTCGCGTGGGATGGCCACGGAGACGCGGGAACTGTCGCCGTTGACGGAGAATATACTTACGAGCTGTACGCGACCGATCAGGCGGGCAATACCGGCAAATCCGGTCAGGCGCGTTTTACCCTGAGTACCGCCGACACTCCGGTCATGATTTCAACCGATCTGCGGGCGTTTTCGCCGAACGGAGACCGGGTAAAGGATTCTATCAATCTCAATCCGCAAATCAAAGAGCGGGACGGCATAGTCAGTTATCAGGCGGATATTCTGAACAGCACTGGCCAGAGCAAGGGCGCGCCGCCTGACGCGATTGCGTGGGACGGCAGAGCCAATGACCGGACAACCGCGCCGGACGGCAGTTACACGGCGAAAATCGAGCTCCGTTATGTGCAGGGCAATCAGCCCGGCGCGACATCACTGCCATTTATTCTTGACACGCAGGCTCCGAAAGCGGAACTCTCGACAGCTTTCACGGTATTTTCCCCGAACGATGACGGCAGGTGTGACACAATTCCCTTGAGCATCAGCGCCGAAGGAAACGATGAATGGACGGCGGAGATTTTCGACTCAAGAAATCAGGTAGTCCGCGCATGGAACTGGACAGGACAGCCGCCCGCGATTGCGTGGGACGGAAAAGATCAGGCGGGAAACATCGCGCCGGACGGAACATACCGGTTTGCGCTGCAATCCGCCGATGAAGCGGGCAACAGTTTTGAGGCTGGCATACCGGGCATTTCCCTTGACGCAAGAGTCCCCAGAGTTATTCTCACGGCCTCAACTGCCGCTATCGCGCCGAAAGAGAACCAGAGCGCGGAAATGGCGCGGTTTAACATTATCTGTTCCGTGCAGGACGGCATAGAAAGCTGGAATCTGGAACTCCATGACTCATACGGAGCGGTTTTCCGCCGCTACGCATCAACCGAAAGCGCGAGAACACCGCCCGCCTCGATAAGCTGGAACGGCCTCGCGGAAAACGGCGCGTTACGCGAAGGAAGCTTTACCCCGGTGCTCACGGTTAATTATGCCAAGGGAGATGTGGTGACAGCCTATACCTCCCCCATCATCGTAGACGTGTCAGGCCCCGCGCTCTCGTTTGCGTATCAGCCCGAATATTTCAGCCCGGACAATGACGGCGTTGACGATGATCTGGTCATCAGTCTGGGAGCGCAGGACGTATCGCAAATCGCGTCATGGAGTCTGGAAATCCGCGAACCTCAGCCGCCCTACCTGCTGTTCTACCGCATCGAGGGCAAAGGAAGCCCCGCCGGACGCATCGGCTGGGACGGACGGAGCGGCAAAGGCGAGCTGGTGCAGTCCGCGACAGACTACCCGGTAACTTTCCAGGCGACGGACGTTCTAGGCAACGCAAGCACACTGGAAGAAAAAGTCGGCATTGACGTGCTGGTAATCCGGGACGGCGACCGCCTGAAAATTCAAGTCCCGTCGATTATTTTCAGGGAGAATTTCCCGGACTTCAATAATCTGGCAACAGACACGGTCGACAACAATGTGCGCGTACTCAGACGAATTGCCGAAATCCTCAACAAGTTCCGCGACTATCGCGTGCAGGTCGAAGGCCACGCAAACCCCGTCTTGCGGACAGTCGCCGAAGAACGCGAACAATTACAGCCATTAAGCGAAGCCCGCGCAAGAGCAGTAGTAAACATGCTCGTGGAATTCGGTGTCAACCGGGGACGCTTATCCAGTGTCGGCATGGGCGGAACCACCCCCGTAGTCCGCTACCAAGATCGCGACAACTGGTGGAAAAACCGCCGCGTAGAATTCATTCTGATCAAGTAATTTTCTGAAAGGGGATTAGGAAACAAAAACCTAATCCCCTGTCTTCCGGCGCTCGATCTCTCTATGAAAAAAACAATCGCGCTAAAATCACGCATTATCAAGCTCAAGAAAGGGGGGCTGTTTCCACACGGCCACCCGCGCATAGCCACATTCCCCGCCCGCCCCCCTTACGTCTCAACCGGCTAAAGCCGTTTGAGCCTATCCCCCGGCTATCCGGCTTCGCCGGATAGTGGGAATAGGGATTGGGGACTGGGGAATTTGCCGTTCGCTGTCTGCGCGTCATTTTCGCGTTTCGCTTGCTGTGTGGAAATCGTTGTCAGCAATCATTGTTTTGTATTTCCACGATCAGATTACAAACAACAAATTCCCCATCCCCCGATCCCCAGTCCCCAGTCCCATTATCTGGCGAAGCCAGATTGATTTTTTCCCCTTGTTAGACTTGATTTTTTGGGGTAGTTTGAGGGCGGGAGTAATAATGGCTAAAATTTGCCTGTGTCTTACGGCGAAAACGCTGAAACGGAATCTTGAAATTCTCGATAAATACCGGAAGTTTGCCGATGTTGCCGAACTCCGGGTTGACTGCCTTGAGTCTGACGAGCGGTTTCGTATTCGAAGCTTTCCCGAACAGGCGGGGCTTCCGGTGATTCTTGCGATACGCAGGATTACTGACGGCGGCTATTATGCCAGCGGGGAAGGATCGCGGGTGAAGCTTTTCGCGCAGGGGCTTGCGTTTGCGAACGCGGACAGGCGCAGGAATTTCGCTTATGTTGATATTGAAGATGATCTTGACGTTCCCAGTTTGGAAGAAGCGGCGCGTACATTCGGCACGCGGATTATTCGTTCGTATCATAATATTCATGGTGTCGGTGAAAATCTAGCCGGACGAATCCGTGACATGAAACGCGGCGATGAAGATTTGGTGAAAATCGGGGTGCGGACAAATTCTACGGAGGACGTTCTCCGCGTGTTTCAGGCAGGCAGGGAATGCGCCGATCAGGAAAAGATTTTGATCTGCATGGGGCAGTTTGGCGTCTACAGCAGAATCCTCACCGCGCATTTTGGTTCGTATTTGAGCTATGTCAGCGTGCCTTCCGAGGAAGATGTTCCTAAAGGAGCGGAAAGTCAGATCACCATACAGGAGCTTGCGGAGCTGTACCGGTTCAAGAATATCACCGCCGCTACCAAAGTTTACGGCGCGCTCGGACACTCTATGGAAAATGTGGGCAACGAGATTTTTTTCAATACAATTTTCGGGCTTGAAGATATTGACGCTGTTTTCGCGCCTTTTCCCGCAGACTCGTTTTCGGCTTTTATGCGGCTTGCGCGGGAGTTAAACGTTTCCGGTTTGACGGTGATGGACGAATACAGAAATGACGCGCTTGCGCTTGCGCGGGAATCGTCCGGTGAGCAGCTTGCCGGAAACTGCGATACGCTGATTCGCAGCGGCGGCGGCTGGAAAGGGGCAAACGCCGGACGGAGCGGATTCTTCGCTTCGCTTGCGGATTATGCGGGCGGGAAGAGTCTAAAAAGAAAAAAAATTACTGTTATCGGCACGGGCGGCATGGCACGGGCGGTCACTTCTCAAATTCACGGGCTGGGAGCCAGAGCGCTGATACTGGGACGTACTGCCCGTGAAGCGAAAGAGCTTGCTTCTGTCCATAAATTCGCGTGGGGCGCTCTGGATTCGCGAGGAATCGAAATGATGGCAAAATACCACGATATAATTATTCGCGCCGAGAATTCGGAAACGGGGGCGGGCGATCCGCTTGATATGTACGCTTTTTCCGGCGATGAACATATCATCGATCTGTACCGCGAATCCGCGCACGATACTTTTGGATTGCGGGCGGCGCAGGCAGGCTGCGGAATTATTTCTTTTCATGATATGTTGATCCGGCAGGCGCGGCAGCAGTATACGCTTTTTTTCGACAGGGAATTTCCCGTGAGACATATAGACAAAATAAGTTTTGGCAGGAGTTAAAAAGGTGAGTGAAATAATTTCCATGAAGGAAGCGGCGGGCAGGGCGGCAGTTGACACGTTGGTCAAAGACGGCATGAAGCTGGGATTGGGAACCGGCTCAACCGCGATTTACGCGATACGCAGAGTCGGGGAACTTTTAGCGCGGGGAAGTCTGCGGGACATCAGCGCGTTCGCCACGAGTTTTCAGTCTGAAATTGAATGTGAAAAACTGGGAATACCCGTATATCCGCTCAATTCCCGCGAGCTTTCGGGCGGCCTTGATTTGACCATTGACGGAGCCGACGAAGTAGACCCGGATAACCGGCTGATAAAAGGCGGCGGCGGCGCATTATTGATAGAAAAAATAGCCGCTTACGCTTCGGCTTCTTACGCGATTACCGTTGACGAATCGAAAGTCGTAAGCGGTTTGGGCGCGGGATTTCCCGTTCCGGTGGAGATTATTCCCGAAGCGCGGGCAAGCGTGATCAGGGTATTGGAAAAAATGGGCGCGGTTGTTATACTGCGTGAAGCAATCCGTAAAGCCGGGCCTGTTATTACCGAACACGGCAATCTGATACTGGATGTTCGTTTTTCGGCGGCAGTTGATCCGGTGGATATGGAATGTGAAATCAACCGGATTCCCGGTGTTGTGGAAAATGGTTTCTTCACGCGCATTCGTCCGGCGGTGTATATCGCTAATGCCGGCGGCAATGTGGACGTGAGAAAATAGAGAGAGAAAGGAAGAGGAAAAAAAATGAAAGAAGATGTCAGAGAAATTACGGCGCGGGTAAAAGTGCTGCGGGAGATCGAGGAAATTTCAGCCGAGACTTTGGCGGAAGAGCTGGGGTTTGATATTGCTGAGTATAACTCGTGGGAGTCGGGAGAAAGAGATTTTCCTATTGGGGCGCTGGTTGAAATTGCCGCCCATTTCAAGGTTGATCTTTCGGAGCTGATTACCGGAAACACGCCGAAACTCAAGACTTTTTGCTGTACAAAAGCGGGTGAAGCGCCCATTGTAAGCCGCAGGCCGATGTATTCGTACTGGAATTTGGCTTATAATTTTCACCGCAAAAAGTCAGAGCCTTTTTTGGTTGAAGCGGCTGCTGAAACTGAAAGCAAACCCATTAGCCTGAATACGCATCCGGGGCAGGAGTTTGATTATATTCTCGAAGGCAAACTTCTTATTTCTATTGGCGGGCATGAAATGGAACTAGAGCCGGGCGACTGTGTGTATTACGATTCCACAGAACCGCATGGAATGAAAGCGTTGGGCGGGAAGGCCGCTCGTTTTTTAGCGTTTATATTTTAATTTTTTATTTGAACAGGAACGATCATGGAATTGTTAAATAGGTTTTTACCAAAAACAGAATTTGATTCTTACGAGGATTTTTACGGGAATTTTACAATAAATACTCCTGAAAATTTTAATTTCGCGTATGACGTGCTTGACGCGCTTGCGAAGGAAAAAGGCGGCGAGCGGGCGCTTGTCTGGTGTGATGAAAAAGGCGCGGAAGCGTTCTTTACTTACGCCGAGATGAAGACTCTCTCCGACAAAGCGGCCAATGTATTGAGCGGCGCGGGAATCGGCAAGGGCGATCCGGTTATGCTGATACTCAAGCGCCGCTGGGAATACTGGCCGGTTTTGCTTGCGCTGCACAAGTTGGGGGCAATCGCCATTCCCGCGACTCATCTTTTGACGACAAAAGATATTGTATACCGCTGTGAGGCGGCGGACATCGCGGGCATTGTCTGTGTGGACGATCCCGAACTCGCGGCTAGAGTGGACGAGGCTCAGGCAAAACTTAAAGAAAAAGGCGTTTCCCACTTGCGTTACAAGGCGTTTGTGCGCTCCGTTCATAATCCGGCGGATTTCTGCCCGGTATCAAAGGCCGCGCTTTCGGGCGATGTTCCGTGGGCAGATTTCAAAGCGCTTATGGAAAAAGCGTCCGCCGAATTCAAGCGGCCTGAAAAGGTGAACGTCAACAGCGACATCATGCTTCTGTATTTTACATCGGGAACTACCGGAATGCCTAAAATGGTCAGGCATGATTTTATGTATCCGCTGGGGCACATTGTCACCGCGAAATATTGGCATCAGGTTATTCCCGGCGGGCTGCATTTGACGGTTGCCGACACCGGCTGGGCAAAAGCCGCGTGGGGAAAAATCTACGGTCAGTGGATATGCGGCTCGGCGGTTTTCGTGTACGATTATGACCGTTTTGTGCCGCCGGCTGTGCTTGAAATGATGAGTAAATACCGCTTGACCAGTTTCTGCGCTCCGCCGACAATGTACCGTTTTTTCATAAAAGAAGATTTGACCAAATACGATTTTTCCGCATTGCAGCATGTGACTGTCGCGGGAGAGCCGCTGAATCCTGAAATCTACGAGCAGTTTTTGGCCGGGACAGGACTCAAACCTGTGCGCGTGGCCCTGGCTCGAACCCAAGCCCGGCTCAATGGGCAAGCCCGCGCCCGGTTATGACATCGATCTTGTCCGCGAGGACGGCTCGTCCTGCGCGATGGGCGAGGAAGGCCAGATTGTTGTCCGCACCGACAAGCGCAAGCCCTGGGGCATGTTTGGCGGCTATTACCGGGATGAGGCGCGGACGCAGAATGTGTGGCATGATGATGTTTATTACACCGGCGATGTCGCGTGGAAAGACGAAGACGGTTATTTCTGGTTTGTGGGGCGCTCCGATGACGTGATCAAAAGTTCAGGCTACCGCATCGGGCCGTTTGAGGTTGAAAGCGCGCTTATCGAGCACAAAGCCGTGCTGGAATGCGCCATCACCGGAGTTCCCGATCCTGATCGCGGAATGGTGGTAAAAGCCACGGTAGTTTTGGCAAAAGGTTTTGTCGCGTCCGAAGGACTCAAACTGGAACTGCAGAACCATGTGAAAAAGACAACCGCCCCGTACAAATATCCTCGTATTGTGGAATTTGTCGATACGCTTCCCAAAACCATCAGCGGCAAAATCCGCCGGGTGCAAATCCGGGAAGAAGACGGAGCCGAATAAACCTTCCCGCCCTACGGGGCGGGATATTATAGTTCCCCGGAAACTTCAGTTTTCGAGGAACTTCCATAGCAAAACTGCATTGCGAATAAAAATATCTCCGCCTATAGAGCGGGCGGAGTGTTTTACGCCACCACGAATAGCCGGAGGACACAATGAACACGACAAAAGATTATCTTGCGACACTCAATGGGAATGATTCTATTGATATAGATTTATACAGCCAGTACAACGTAAAACGGGGGTTGCGTAACGCCGATGGTACGGGCGTGCTGGTTGGCTTGACTCGTATCGGAGATGTCCACGGTTATATTATTGATGAAGGCGAAAAAGTTCCCGTAGATGGCAAGCTCTACTATCGGGGAATCGATGTCGCGGAGATTGCCGCCGCCGCCGCCCGTGAAAAACGTTTTTGCTTTGAGGAAACAATCTACCTGCTCATGTTCGGTCAGCTTCCGACAAAAGATCAACTTGAGGAATTTTCCGCGTTGATAGGGAAGAGCCGGACTTTGCCTCAGAATTTCGCCGAAGACGCGATCATGAGAGCGCCGTCACGCGACATAATGAACAAGCTTGGCCGTTCGGTGCTGACGCTGTATTCTTATGACGATAATCCTGAGGATTTGTCGCCGGAAAATGTGCTGCGTCAATGTCTGGAGCTGATCGCCCGTTTCCCGACCATAGTCGCTTACTCCTATATGGCGAAAAAACATTATTACGATCATGAAAGCCTGATTCTGCATTTTCCTGAGTCAAGCGATTCCTGCGCGGAAACAATGCTTTCCCTTATCCGGCCGGATCAGCAATACACCCGCTTGGAAGCGGAGATTCTCGATTTGGCTCTGGTACTGCACGCCGAACACGGCGGAGGAAATAATTCTACTTTCGCGGTGCATCTGGTTTCCTCGGCTGATACCGATACGTTCTCCGCCATCGGAGCGGCAATCGGCTCATTGAAAGGTTTCAAACACGGCGGCGCGAATATCAAAGTTATGGGAATGATGGACGAGATTAAGCGCAATGTGCCGGATTGGGAGAACGAGGCGGCGCTTGCCGATTTCCTTGCCGAAATACTGCGGGGCGAACGTTTTGACGGCTCAGGTCTCATCTACGGACTGGGACATGCTATCTATACCAAGTCCGATCCGAGGACTATTCTTTTGCGGGACAAAGCCGCTGAGCTTGCCGCCGACAAAGGTCTTGACATGGAATTTGAACTGTACCGGCGTATCGAGCGGATTGCCCCGGAGGTTTTCCAAAAGGTCAAAGGGACCAACAGGGAAATATGCGCCAATGTTGATTTCTATTCGGGCTTTGTGTATAAAATGCTCGGCATACCGTTCGATTTGTTTACGCCGATTTTTGCCGTCAGCCGCATAGCCGGCTGGTGCGCTCACCGCATGGAAGAAATAATTTCCGGCGGCAAAATCATTCGCCCTGCTTATAAATGCGTACAACGCCGCCTGAGCTATACCGAAATCGACAAGCGATAATTGCCGTAACGCGCAATTTTCTTGCGGACTGTTCGTGTGGAAAACGAGACTTTTCCGGTGAGCGAGATTCCGGGTCAAGCCCGAAATGACAAAAATATCCGGGCAAGAAACATTTCTGTCTGCGGACGGCAAAGTGACTGACCCCCTGCGAACTATCCGCATGGATTGACGATGTTAGTGTCCTGATAATGATTTTTTCGTCATTAGACCTCTTTCGAAACCGAAAAAGGAGAAGTATAATACTAGTGGGGGGGGAAATGAGCAAATATGAAGGAATAAAAGAACTAAAAGACGAGGCGTTCAGACGGTTAACTGGAGTAAAACACGCGACATTCAAGAAGATCGTGGAAATA
>QMCE01000252.1_pt1 | contig 30818 bp, 33 predicted proteins | sample 1821851 | NCBI WGS metagenome assembly QMCE01 (sample SAMN09453174, study PRJNA476694) | Termite gut metagenome, whole genome shotgun sequencing project. | isolation source: worker | host: Odontotermes sp. | place: South Africa:Pretoria | collected 2016-01-28 | reverse complement strand
ATTGCCTTTTGTAAAAACATACACTAACGTTGCACCGGATATTAATGACATGGAAAATTCAAATTTTAAATACAAAACAGAGATAGAATTATATATTACTAAAGGAGCAACCATGCCAGAGTTATTTGAACCGAAAGATAAGGATAGTTGTCGATTTGTATTTGATTATGACCATCCCAATAATCATTTACCTGCTTATATAACAAAGCCAAGTCGCGCTATTTCTGATTTTAGGAAAGATTCTTCAACAATAGGTTACGCTCTATCATGTTTTGATACTGAAGAAAATGCAGTAAAAAAATTTGAAGACCTTAAGAAGGTTTGCCGCAACATTGAGCAAACAATTGGTAATTGTTTGTGTCGTGGTATTATTGAGCAAAATGATGGTAAGATAACTCATATAGGAAGCAACGGACATTTTTCTCTTTTTGAATTTTGCAGTTGTGACTTATCATCAAAATTTGAAATTAAAAGAACGTTGACATGAATACTGATGTACAAGGATATAGAATCCCATTTGATTTTAGCAAACTTATTAAGGTTTCAGACTTAATAAGTTTTGACGGTCCTCTTTTGTCTCATTATATGAGTGATAAGGGAGAAAATTATTTATTTTATTGGGTTGAGGTTGACGGATATTATAATAGGTGGATTGTTATTCGTGTTGATATTTTTACTATTCAAAAATATTTAGATAAAAAAATAACGCTTCATTCTATTATTACTAATCCCAATGACGGCTTCGTCTATATAGTAGACATTGATTCTGATTTAAAATTTCACAACAATCAGTTGGTGTTAATAAGCGATTTGCCTGAAATTTATACGCCAACAGAAGATTCATATTATAATTCTGAAATTATTGATGATATTGATTTAGTCGCCATCTCCCAAAAGTACTCTTCCGGAATCTTAGAGTTTCATATTAGCGGAAGAGATGTTAAATATGGAAGTATTCCTTTATATAAATTTGCTCCCATTATTCCGAAGATTGAGGACATGCGAAAAACTATGTCAGCAAGATACATAAGAAGAATCAAGCATGGTTTGAATAATGATTTAGGGAATGATGCTAAAAGAAACATTGACAGGGAGTTGAGGTTAGATACGCAGTATGAGTATATATACTCTTTGGCGGGTTCTGTTAGAATCATTTTAAAGCCCATAAATCAGCAGGTATCATTTGTGTCTACATATTCCGACGATTTTGCGCATGACATTGTAAGTCTTCTTGCCTCCGGTTATAATAAGGATGATATTTCAAGGTTTGCTGAATTATACGATAAGAACGTATTGAAAAAATACAATGACCTAATTGTATATCTAAATGAGGAAAATTTGTCATTGGGGGTTAAATGGTGTAATAAAAATGCATCAAAATCGTTCGGGAAAAGTATTAGTGTCGGAGATTCAAAGATTATATTATCCAATTTATCCGATTTTGAATTTGACAGAAGTGAAGATATAGAGCTAATGGGTAGATTTTACTCTTTGAATGTTAAGACTGGCAGTTACTCATTTGAGTCCTCCGAAGGTGATGATTTTAAGTCAGCAGGATATCTTGATGAAGATAGGAGGCAAATGGCTTTTGATATTTCTTTTAGCAAAATATACAAAGTTACTATTCATAGAAAAACATCTGAAGCTGTTGGAGGAAAAGAGCAAATAAAAGATACTATAATTTCATTTATTGAACAAGATTAATATGCAGTAATATAACACAACAATGAAACAAATACTTATTCTTATACTGACCTTGCCGCTTTTTATTGCCTGTAGCAATGACAAGGAGGACGAGCCGACGCAAGATTACACGAGCTTTACATTTGTTTATCATGCGGATGTGATATCTTTCCCTAACTGCGTTGTTGGCTATAAAGTTGGAGATGAGTATAAGAAGCTCGCAGAACTTGGAGATTTGGCAAAAGATATCCCATCAAAAGAAGTTATAGTTGATGATGAATCCATTGAAGAAATCTATCTTTTTACAGATTATACAGCTTCTATTTTTTACGTTGGAGTAAGATTTGATGATATTTATACTATAAAAAAGAACAAAAAGAACGAATTTCTAATTAAAGAAGATACAAGAGGTATACCTTTTACTGACAAAAATAATCCTTTAGAATACCCACAATAATAGATCTGTTTGTATGTTTTAAAACATATTGAATATTCTGAAAACTTTTGTATATTTGCAATGCTAAATTCATTAATGGGCAGGTAGATGCCCACATTATTATGTAGGGCTATTTTTATGCCTGAAAAGTTGTGTTATTAAAGATATAGGTAACGTGTACCCCCGTGCGGTAGTGGTAACACCCGCGAAATTTTACCCATTGGTGAATTTAGCAGCGAGGACGGGCACGTTACTTTTGTTTTAATTAATTTATTATGCTAAATTCACCGAAAAATGACGCTACGCGCGTTCTGGCGCCAAACAAAAAGGCGCAAGAAAATCATCAGGTTAAATTCTTCCAGTTTAACCGAAATTGTAAAATCAGAGTATTTTTAATCAGCGGAGACCCGTGGTTTGTAGCCACCGATGTGTGTGACGCATTAAGCATCAAGAATACATCGCAGGCGATTGCTCCATTAACGAATTTTGAACGGTCTATGTTAAACATAGGTCGTCAAGGAGATGCTTGGATAGTAAGTGAATCCGGTATGTATTTCCTGATGTTGAGGTGTAGGGATGCCATAAAAGAAGGAACAACGCCCTATAATTTTCGTATATGGGTTACCTCCGAAGTAATCCCTTCCATCCGCAAGACTGGCTCCTACTCCAAAACATCCCTTCACCCCGGCCGTATGATCCCGACCGAATGTATTGTGTTGACTTGTACCGACCAATCCGGCAAGGAAAAGCAAGCCTACCTGTATTATGGTGATGATAGTTGGTTTGATATGTCGAGGTTGGACGGTGATCGTGAACTTATCATGAAGTACATGATGGCTCACATCGCTGAACGAGATAAAGAGGTCGTGAAGTACGACAGACATTGTTACCTTTTCAGAAACGGTAAGTGGGAGCCAAGCGGCCTTATGTCGAGGACGGTTGATAAAATTACCGTCAACTCTGATCCTGTCGGATACTGTAAACTGGCCATCAAGGATTATGAGGAAGCAAAAGTGAAAATGAAAAAGGCCGCAAAGGTTGTGGCGGATATATGATAAGAGGAATTTATAAGTGATAAGAGGCACCGTTTTTGGCGGTGCCTCTTATGTTTACGGTACAATTTTCAAATTATTGTTGCTGTCTCGGTAAACAGTGCCCGAAGGCCGACCGGTTCCATTCGTAGATAACAAATTATAGTTCAAGACCATACCTGCCACATTCAATGATACAGTTTGCCCTACATCATTTGTAAAGACAATCCCTCCCGTTGTTACCTTTGTCTCCGTTATAACGGCTCCGGTATTTTTATTATAAGCACGCGATATCAAAAATGGAATTCTGGTAACATTAGCTGATGCGTCTGTCTCGTAATTTATCTCAAGTATTAAAAAATTGCCGTCATACATCCGGAGGTATCCGGCCGGGTCAATTACTATCCTACGTTCATTAGATGATGTCGAAAACTTCCCCGTAATGCTAACCTCCCCCGTCTTTCCATTCAGATATGTTCCCCCTGTCTGACTAACCATCCTCTCATTCTGAAAAATCCATCCTCCAACATTTCCATTTGGAGTATAAAGAAGATCTGTGGCGACAGAAGAAAATTGTGCCCCGAAAGGATCCCACTTGGAATAATCAAAATTCGTTGCAGTTGCTCCGTCAGTACCTTTGTATATCCAGTAAGTCCCTCCGAATTGAACAACATCGCGTCTTGCGGCGTTATTGTAGAAAATCTTAGGTGCGGCGATCTGCGACCATTCGCCCCGGAAAACAACGGCCGGCCCGGGATCACCCGGTTCGGGATAGACGGAGTAGATTTTGGCAGTAGTCCATTGTCCCCATGCACCGTTAGCCTGTATACATTGTGAAACATAGATATACTTCTTTCCGTTGAAATCGGGAGATGCCGTCCATCCGGAAGGTATTACGCCGGGAGTTGAGGGTCTGCCGGTATATGTAGGTAGATCAGAGGCGTAATAGGCGTACATGTATCCCTGCCCCGGCGTTCCATCTTTGCCGTTCTGCCCATTCTGTCCCGGTGTGCCGTCTTTTCCGGGCGTGCCGGGTGTACCGTCTTCCCCCTTGGATATCATCAGCTTCCAGTAGCTCGTGTTTGTCGGCGCAACACCTGTGTTTTGAAGGATGCACTTATATACATTTCCATTATGCTTAACCATATCTCCGGGATAATATGTTACACCGGATACCCATGTTCCCCGGTCAATACCTATAAAATCCGTTTCTCCGTTCGGATTTTGAACTTTCGTACCGCTTAGCTTTGTCCACATTCCAGGATACATAACTGTCATCGCTTCCGATCTTGAACATCTTGGATACCATATCCCAGAAATTTGTACCGTCATTGGATATGATCTTATTCACTCTTATTTGCCCCGGCAGCACCTCTGTGAATCCGTAGAGTGTCGCGAATGACCGGTCGTTATCATATTCACTATTCAGGTAGCCGACAATAAAATGATAGTATCCGGCTTCCGATTCCATTTCAATAGGGGTTTCAGAAAGTTTAAATGTGGCCGCCTGTGTTGTTTTTGAGCACCTGAGATAAAGCCATCGTGGATTTGTGTCGGGAATCTGCAAGATGAAAGGCGCAGCGTCCCAGAACTTATACTCGTTCACCGTATGTGATGGCTTCATGGAATCTATTCCGAGTGTCATGTGTTGTACGATCCCATATCCGCCCGGCAATACCTCCGACCGTGCGGCAAATGTCCTTGTTTCCTGATCCCATGTAAATGAATGGTCAATTTCAACCGGATTCGTCTTGCTGTTTACAAACCGGTACTGTAATCTTTCATCGCCGGTCACTAATTGCATAGTACGGACAAAGACGGGGTCAATACCTTTCGAAAAGTTATCGAACGCTTCCTGCAGCGCATTGCCAAGCTCTATGGCATCCCTGAACGCCCTTTTTGTAAACTGTTTGTTCTTGTTGCTTTCGCGCTCAATCTGATTGGGAATCTCTTTTATTTCGTTTATAATCCGGCTTAATCCCGATCCTTGAAGATAGTCCGAGATGGTTATATCGTAGTTGTACGGTATTTCGTCGTCATTCTCTATATACCGTTTTACGGCAATGATCCTTATCTCCCGGTCTATTTTCAGTTTTTCGTTGTAAATACCAACCATTTGCCCGCAAGACAAAGAGATGTTATTTTCGTAAAAATAAATCTCATCGCAATCCCCGCGCAGTTGAATCCGGTTCTCACACTTCCCGTCCAGCCACTTCTGTGCCTTCTCCCGGAGCTTCTGTTCGGCTTCATGGATATAGCTATCCGGCATTTTAAGTCCGGTCAGGATGAATTTATCACCTACGTTAAAGTTGATATCTCCCGGAACATCGAGGGCGTTTTCCTCTTCGTTTTGGGCAAGCCTGAACTGCTTATAAGTATTATTCCATGTTCCTTTGACTATGGCAAGATCATACCCGGCCAACTGACTGCCCTCCTGAAATGTTACGATGACTTCTACATCATCAATAAGCTGATCCGTCAGATTAAAGTCGATGTCCGAAGCTCTCAGGGTAAAATTATCAATCTTTTCCGTTACGGTAAATATCCCGTGCGGATAAATATCTTCAAATTGTTTGATATGTTCGATAACGCCATATTTATCAACATTTTTTTCAAGATACTTTTTCCCGTCGGGAAGCATTAAATAGTCACACCCGTAATCCTTTGTCAGGTTGGCATCCGACCCGTAGGCGAACAGACGTGTGACAGGTGGCGTATCATCAACCGCTTCGAGTGTCAGGTTCCGGAAACCGGCTGTTTGTGCCAAAACAAGCCCGTTGCTGCTGTATTCACGCTTTCCGACGTTGATAACCTTCCCCTCTACCCAATATTCGGTATTGAACTCATTAATAATATTCTGCAAGACTTCTGCGCATGTTTTGTCTTTCAGGTCGAATGTTGTTGTTTCAGATTCGATCACTACCCCTTTTGTCCATCCGGATCCGTTCCGGTTCATGGACAGTACAATCAGGTCCAGTACGCGGGAAACTGTTCCCCGGAAATAATTATGGTTTTTATTGAAATCCGGTTGATCGTACATAAAAAGTATCATATCGTGCATCCTGTAAAGATCATGATACAAAGTCATCTTGTAGCTATATCCAAGCGATGTTTCAATCTTTGATATACTTTCCTTGTAACGGATGTAGTAAGTATTGCCGTAATATTCGATGTAATCATTAATCGTGAACTCAACCGGATTCAGCACGTCGAACTCAATGTATGCCGTATGCACACCGTTTATTTCCTCCAATGTATAGCTGTTTTTTTTAACGTGAACGTCAGCTATTACTTCACTTCCCCTTTTTATTTGCATGATATTTTGTTTTTAAAAGTTGAAAGGCAAAGGAAATGAAGTCCAAGGTAGCAGCCTACTTCAAATCCAATGCCTTTCTTAATTTCTTTCTCCCAGCGACTGCTACATGACCGGAATTATCACTTTCTACCATAAAATATAACCAATTCGTCCTTTTTCGGCAAAAACCATCAGTCTGACGAAATTTAGAATCAGTCTAAATAAGGTGTCTTTTCCTCCGAAAGGTTTGTTGGGGGATGGCTGTTCCAGAATGAGAGGATGGTTAGTCAGACAGGGAATGCGTATCTGAATGGTAAGACGGGGGAAGTTAGTATTACGGGGAAATTTGCAACATCATCAAATGAACGTAGGATAGTAATTGACCCGGCCGGATATCTCCGGATGTATGATGGAAATTTTTTAATACTTGATATAAATTACGAGACAGACGCATCAGCTAATGTTACCAGAATTCCATTTTTGATATCGCGTGCTTATAATAAAAATACCGGATCCGTTATATCGGAGACAAAGATAGTACCAGGATCGGTTTCGGTTTCTGATTTATCTGGCGCTGAAGTAAAAATATTTCCAGGGGGAATGATTTTTAATGTGGATAGATTTCCGTCATCCGTAACAAGTGTAGGCGTTGGTCAAGTGTATAGGGATGGAGGGGCTCTAAGAATTAAAACTTCATAACATACTCCCACTTGACTGATAAGTTATATTCCCCAAAATCTCATTATTGTCGTTTAGCATTAATGAGATTTTATTTTTAGATATAGTACAGTCTATTCTTGGAGGTGCTGGAATTCCTAGGATTTCTGAGATTAGTGCATATATTGAAGTTAAGTATACATTTGGATATTCGTATTTATATGTATACTTACTTTTGGGAGGCGGCTGAACCATATCGTTTAAATCAAAAATGATATAACACGAATCCGCTGTGTAGAAATTCAACTCCATTTGTTTGCCCTCGTTCGATTTACCTCTCCATACCGTTCCGGTTATGCCCTCCAAGTTGAAGTCCGGCGTCGGCTCGTCCTCCTTGTCATTGCTACAGGCAATAAAAAGCGGCAAGGTCAGTATAAGAATAAGTATTTGTTTCATAGTTGTATTGTTTTATACTTCGGTACAAATGTAAGAAAAAGTATTTTAAAACAAAAAGACCCCGTTTTTGGCGGGGCCTCTTATCACTTATAAATTCCTCTTATCACATATCCGCCACAACCTTTGCGGCCTTTTTCATTTTCACCTTTGCTTCCTCATAATCCTTGATGGCCAGTTTACAGTATCCGACAGGATCAGAGTTGACGGTAATCTTATCAACCGTCCTCGACATAAGGCCGCTTGGTTCCCATTTGCCATTTCTGAAAAGGTAACAATGTCTGTCGTACTTCACGACCTCTTTATCTCGTTCGGCGATGTGAGCCATCATGTACTTCATGATAAGTTCACGATCACCGTCCAATCTCGACATATCAAACCAACTATCATCACCATAATACAGGTAGGCTTGCTTTTCCTTGCCGGATTGGTCGGTACAGGTCAACACAATACATTCGGTCGGGATCATACGGCCGGGGTGGAACGATTTTTCTTTTAAAGCGGATTCCATAGCGTTAAAGGCAGCTATATAATCTTCTTTGAACTTAGCTGCTATTTTACCCGTGAAACCCATAGCTAAAAATGTAAAACCGTCACGGGTCATGTAGTAGAGTGGATTTTTTTTTCCTGAAGTATCTTTGTAGGTACTGGGCGCAAAATTGCGCTCAGTAAAATTCAGGCTGCAATCCAATAATTTGATACTTTTTAAAACATCCTTGTGATTCTTTCCGAAATGATTTGCAACTTGCAGTGATGATGTCACCACCTGACCGTTTTTAACTGACACCAAGTTGATGTTGGTGTTTTTGAAAATTGAAGTGTTTAGCATAATAATGAAATTAAAAAAAGTAACGTGCCTGTCCTCGCTGCTAAACACTTCTCTGGGAGATTTGTTGCATTGATCATTACAATCAATGCACGGGGGTACACGTTACCTATATCTTTAAATAACACAACTTTTCAGGCATAAAAATAGCCCTACATAAAATGTGGGCATCTACCTGCCCAGAAAAATGTTTAGCATTGCAAATATACAAAATTTTTTTAGATTTGCAAATGTGTATGTGATAATTTTACCTGACTATTGATTAGTCATGTATGTTAAGCATAGAAAGCAAATCACAACTACTCTATCTCTATATATTCTACTCCGTTATGTCCAATAACAGACTGTATGTTATTGACTAAGCCATGTAACAATAGGGATAGCAAGTTTTATACTGAAATGTGCCCCCGGCTTATCACTCCAATTCATTGAATACGAAGTACAGTCCAGATAATAACAGTACGTAGTTGCCCCTATTTCTTTTATATATAACGAAAGCTTGCCGGCCTCTGCAAAAACATTATAAAATGCTTGGTAATTTCGGATAAACTCTGTTTTTGAATCAGCGTGTATCCATAGTGGGATTATAACCTCTTTATGTTTCAGCCTTCTTATGTTAAGATAATATACCCTTTCGTCTGTAAAGGAATCTTTCGCGTCAGGATATTTTAATACTTCACCTATTTTCCCATCAGGGTGAACGCCAAAATCACCGAAATCAATACCATTTATTTTATACCAGTCTTTCAAAGGAATCCCTCCGGATGGAGTTGTAATACCCCTGTCAATAGCGATTTCGTCCTCAATGAAATTTATCGTGAATGAAGTTGCCCCATCGCTGACATTGAATAGCCTGACAGGCGTAAATGATTGGGTTTTATCATACCTGAATTTATATATCAATCCGTTTTCAAGGTTGAAAGTGTGGTATCCGGCATCATTGATCGTTTCGAAAAAATCCTCATACTTATTATAGAAATCGTTTTCAGACGAATGCTTTATCATGAATATAAGCGTAACCTGTCGGGATTCTGTTTCAAATTTACGCAAATCGGCAGTTATCCCGTCAGTTTCCGCGTAATTAGTGTAATTGATTGATTTCCGCTTCGGGTACTTAAACAGGCTACTGAATGAATCTTTCAGTAATGCCATGTTCCATGTGCTTAGTATGTCTTTTCCGTCAATAGTCATTCTGTATCAAAATATAAATTTTATGCCCCCAGTCCACCGGATTTAAGTTTGATTCCTGCAGAAACTACCGCGTCAGAATTATCTGCTGAACGTTTGGTATTTACTGATATCTGTTCATTGCTATCTGCAATCCGGTTATTCAAATCCCGGATCTCACCGGTAAGACCTTCAACGCGTCCGCTTATTTCCCGGATGGCAACCATTTCATTTAACCCGCTTACCTGGATGTCCCGTATAACATTCAATGAATTTTGAAAAGAGGCATAATATTCATCCCGTAATCCGGATTCGTCATCCAGCATCATGCGCCTGATGTCTTCAAGGGCGACACGGACAGCTCCGGTCTGTCCGGCCAACAAATCAATGCTTTCCTGCGAAGCTTTGGCAAATGCTCCTTTGAGGGTATTTTCAGACGCTTCTCCCGGCTGCATTATATCAATACCTGCATTTTTTAAACTATCAGATATTGTATTTATAACATTTTCGAGACCGGGTAATTGCTTTTCGGCATTATCCATCACCTTGTTTGTAAGTTTTGATACTTCCTCCATCAACTGATCTTCGGTCATTTTACCTTGGAAGTATTCGGTATATAGATTTTTAACATCATCTGCAAAAGAGCCGAATACATCATTAATTACTATCGTCCTTATCATATCGGATACTATATCGCGGAATGTATCGGAAGCATATTCCTTGAAACTATCAAGGGCATTTTTCCCATTATCAAACCAGTCCCACATCGCATCCACAAAATTATCCACAAGCGGTTCGTAAAGATTTGAAACGTATTCCTGAAGTTTGTTCTGGTATTCCTCATAGAGTTCCTGATATTCTTTCAGGGCTTCAAGCGTTTTTTCTGTTTCACCTACTAATTTTATTGTGCCTTCTTCATTGGCTTTCAGTATAGCTTCTGCGACTGATGTATCAATTATGTTATTTTCATCAAACAACTCCCCGAATCCGTTTTCACGAGCCCATGTACGCAAATCTTCCGTCCTTTGAGACTTTCTGCCGATTCCGGAACCCAAAAATCCCTTTTTTGCCGCCCGGGTTTCAATACGAAGATTCTCTAACGCCTTTACCGTCTCCTTGTTGTATTTTTCCAGTTCAGCTTGTGTTCCAAGGCCAAACGATGCAGCTTCTCCAACATCAGCAATTGTCTTTCCAATATCGCCCATCAATGTCTCCGACACTTTCCCTACAGTTATATCATATACTTTTCCGAGGGTTTTGCCATAGGCATCACCAAGCCATTGCACTGTGTTAGTCAGCCAACCTCCTCCCATTTCGTTCTGATATTTCGCCTGATCTTCATTCAACTTTTTAGAATAGGCTTCCGCGTATTTTCCGTTCAGCTCCCATTCATGTTTTAGATTTTTCAGATTATCATTTCCGAACCATGAATCCTGTGCCTGTTTTGCTTTCAATACAGAAATCTGGTATTCCGTTACCGCGTCACGGAGTGCGTTTATTTGCGCTATTTCTTTAGAGTAATCAAGATATTGTTGATGGGCATCTTTTATGAAGCTCTGCAATTGGCTTATCAACTGAATGGCCATCTGTATGATGAACAGTATTGCCGAAGCCTTTTCGATCATTGCTATTGCTCTTGATGCACCTTCTGCGGTTGTCTTCATCCCCTCGGAGGTAGTAAGCACGAACTTGCCGATATCTGCTATGAAATTAATAATTTCTCCCGCAGTCCCGCCTATGGCATTCCCAACACCCGAGAGAGCATCGTACAATCCTCCGATCGCATCAGTTACTTTTTTTTGCGCCTTTTCTACATCCCTGCTGGTTTTTGTTGATTCATCAAGCGCTTCATTGTATTTTATTGTAGCCCTTGCAATCTCTTCGGTATTACCGGAATCAATCGCCTTATCAAGATTATTTCTGGCTTTAGCAAGGTTTTGATTTGCTTTTACAAGCGAATTTTGTGCATTGGCTAAAGTCTGAAAGGGGTTTCTCTCTGCAAGTTCATCAATAATTTGTTGAATTATACTGGTGTATGTTTGTAAATCTGCCGGATCAAGTACTTCGGCCGCGTTTCCTTTCATTGCTTCCAGTTGAGAAAGAAGAGAATTGAGCGTTTCCGTAGAAGTATTCTTTAAATCCTCAAAGGCGCGTACATACTCCGGACTTTTCTTTAACAGATCGAAATCGAAAGATATAAGCTCCGTTCCCTTGTCTTTTGTAGCCTTTGCAATAGCCCTGTTTAATTGATATGTCATTTCTGTATTACCGGAAGCTTCGGCTTTTGATCTTTCTTCTTGCAGAACTTCGATATCCTTATTGAACTTTTTCTCAATATCCAGTCTTTGATCAGCGTAATCCTTATATTTTTCAACAAGGGATTTGATTATTGCATGTTCGCTTTTAGTACGCTCGGAATCAGCATTGACGGTTGCCGTATGGATTATTACATCCTGCTCAAATGTTAATGAACCTCCCTGCGCTTTTTTCCATTCAGACTCCCGTTTTTTGATTTCAGCAATTGCCTTATTATATTTATCTTTAATCTGTGTTAATTCTTTTTGCGTACCCTCATCCATTAAGGCGATACGATCGGATATATTGCGCTCGGTCATCTTGCGTATTTCTTCGTTGATACGCTCTTGATCATTCAGTTGTCTTTTGGCAGTTTTGGACTGATTTTTCTTCACTTCTTTTTTATCAATACCTGTGAGTGTGGAAAGCTTCTTTTCGGCATCATTTAGTTCTTTTACTTTTTCATCAATTGTATCAGAAAGCGAAACTCCTACCTCTACTTGTGTTTTGCCACTCCTCAAGTCGGCTATTTCCTGTTTAAGTTCGGCTATTTTATTAATAGTATTGCCTACCTCTTTTTGAACATTAACAAAACGCTTTTCAAGGACACCCCCTTCTATGTTCTGATTTTCTGCACTTTCACTTATTTCGTACAGCTCCTTAAACTTATTAATTGCATGGTCGGATGCTTTTTTGGCGTTATTTATTTCTAATACTAATCCTGTTACGTTTTCAGTTGATATACCGAATAAGCCACCTACTGTCGTTTTGGTTAAATCTTTCCACACATCATTAGGCATTTCAATATCCCTTATTGCGTAATCAAATAGTTGTTTGTAAAGATCACCTCCCTTTTCTTTCCCGAATTTTTTTATGAGGGAATCATACGCCTTATTCAAATTATCACCAATCACATTATCAAGATTCTCTTGTTCGGCTTGAAAAAATGATTCAAATTTTCTTTCAGCAATTGACTTTCTTATTGAAGAAGAAAGGGATTCGTAGGCAATGGATAGAGACCCTACCTTTTCAATTTCTTCATCTAATCCGGCGTAATATTTTCCATACTGTTTTATTATTTCACCTTTTAGTTTTTTATATTCGTCCGTTCCTCTTTCCGTCTCTTTCAATTTGCGCTCATAATTGTCAAGTTTTCGCATTTCTCCGACAAGGCTATTTGTCACCTCATCTGTTGCATCGCTTAGTCTTTTCTGTGCCAATTCATATTCTGACTGATATGTAGAAAGTTTATATAATCCATAACCTAAGGCTACAACAGAGGCAGCAATAAGGGCGTATGGATTTTTAGCCATTGCAATATTTAGTGCTTCTGTTTTTTTTCGAAGTACATCCATTACGATCTGCATCTTTGTCATTCCGGCCATTTGTATCAGCGTTGCCTGATACCTTAGTTTTTCGATAGTAGACAGGGCTATTACGGCTGCTTTGTACGATCCGTAAGCAACTACCATCTCTACAAGTATTTTACCTATCTTTTCATAATTAGCAATAAGATCAGATGCAGTTTCGATAGCTCCATATATAATACTTTCACTTTCCTGACCAATAGTATTGAACATCATTTGAAGTTCGTCCTGTAATTTAGATATTTGACCGGTAACGGATGAATTTTGCTTTTCCATTAGGTTGTAGAACCGGCCTCCTTCTCCGGACATATTTTTAAACGCCTGTTCTACTTCCGGGAATCCTATTTTTCCAGCCTCAACCATTTCGGATATTTCAGCAGAAGATTTTCCGAGCATTTTTGACAATTCATCAACTATTGGAATTCCGGCCATAGCGAAATCCCTAATTTCCCTTGCTTGAAGCTTTCCTAATGCTGCTACTTGTCCGTAATTCACAGCTATTCTGGATATAGGTACAGATACTCCCGCAGCTACATCTCCTAACGCCTTCATGGTTTCTATTGCATTCTCAGATGCTATACCCATTGCTATGAGTTGCTTTGTATTACTTGCTACCTCTGTGAGGGTAAAAGGCGTATAAAGTGCAAGTTTTTTAATATCAGCCATCATCCGGTCTGCCTTTTCTTTGCTATTAAGCATTGTTTCAAAAGCAATTTCAAGCTGTTGAATCTCTCCACGTACTGATACAATTTCGGACGCAAGATTTTTTGCAAAATTTAGCGAGAAAGCTATTCCTCCCAACTTTAACAATGATGAAGTAACACGATTTACATCTTTCTCGGCTACTTCAAAATCTTTTCCGGAGCTTCGTAATTTATTGGCCGTTTTAGTTATTTCGTCTCGTAGAGAAGTATACTCGTAGGATAGTTTATTGAGTGATTTTACAAGTTTATTTGCACTCTTAGAATCTCCGGTACTTTGGAGTTCTTCAATCCTTTTCTTTGTTTTATCAATTTCTTCTTTCAGTTTAACAAGCCTATCAAGCCTTACAACTACGTCAAATTTTAATCCTGCCATAATCAACTATCTAAATAATTTCCTAACTTCACGCTCAACCTTTAAAAACCCGGATGCTGTAACATCAAACCCTTTACCCTCAACAAAGCTTGCATACATCATGCCGTCTCCTACGATTAACTGAATGCCTTCGTTAACTTTCGCCTTTTCAAAAAGTTCCAACGTATCAGGACGACCAATTCGCCCCGCTACTTGCACTCCCCCATTATAAACAACATATGAGTGTGCGTTACGTAGATTCCCTGTCTGGTCTGTAAATGAACCTTTATTCCTTGCTTCTGCGACATATAATTCGCCGATTTCAGTCAAAATCGTAATAGCTTCTTGATATAATTCTTCTTCTGCCTCCTTTAAAAGCACGTCTATTCCGCTATAATCCGCTCTTACCTCTATCATTTCTTTTTCCTTTTAAGCATATCTTTTCCGGAAACTTTTTCCGATTCTTCCGTGTCGTAATCCACACGTGGCTTATCATGCTGCATCATAAGGAGTAGCCGGTATTCCATATTCATTATTTCTGAATACGACAATCCCAGGTTTTCCATCATACCGGTTATTTGTCCTACCAGTGTTTTCCCGCCAATTACTTTTGTTTTCCGTTTGCCATTGTCCCGGTTAGTTCCATCGCCAACCGGGCATAAGCAAAAAAATCAGTCGGAATTATCAGAGATACAATCTGTTTGAAAGCTTCCAGTCTTTCCGTATCTGATGCAAAAGACAACCTCCGCTTCATCCTCCACAACCTCAGTACGGAAAATATACCAAACGACTTATCGCCAAGTATCGCGAGGGAGGTGCATTCGTCCATGTAGGGATATTGATCAACTGAAGCCTTTATAACTTCCGATAAAGATGCTTTATCATCAAAATCGCTTATATTTATTTGTGATAACGGCTTTAACATCAAAGCGAGAAGCTTGGTTTTGGGAGGCTTAATGGTATAGTATAATTCATTCATCTTTATCACAATTTCTTTTTTCCCGGATAAAGAATCGGATATTTGATCTGCCAGTATATTCATATGGGTATTGATATTAAAAGAGGCAAGCCAACTGACCCGCCTCTTTAGTTAAATATTTTGTCATCAGGCTACTTCCGAGGCGTCAAACCATCCTTCGGATGCTAATCCGTCAATACCTGTCTCAACGGGGGTAGCAGTCAGTAACAAGCCGATGAGCTTATCTTCCACCATTCCGCCCCGGGCATTGATTTGGGCTTTCGGAATTACGATATAGGTGTCGTCCTTTGTTACTGCAATCAGAGTTTTATAAATAAGCCCCTGGTTCTTCGGACGTATCCATGATTTTGCGGTTGCCGTACCTCCCTGCAGGTCGGCCTTTGTTGCGTAATCATATTGGCCGATAGAGAAAGATATTGATGTCTCACCCGGATCACTGTCAATATAATAAGTCTGACCATTCAACTGGTTTATATACGGGGTCGTTGAAGGCTCGGCCTCTTCGTACGTCCATGTCGTTGCATGAACATTTTTTATCTCCTTTGTATCTGCATTATCCAGAATCGCCTTTACGGCTGCACCCGTCAAAGGTCCTGCAGTCATAGGATTTGCATAAAATAATTGCTTTATATCAACTACTGTTTTCATTTTATTTTACAATTTTGTATTTACTACTTCAAATCTTATCTTAACATTTATAAAGTTACTCCATGTATCCGGATCATCTTCCTGGGTAATATCTTCCAATTTATATACATACACTTCATCTCCATGTTCACCATACACACCACTCCTGAATACTTTCACGCATTCTTCTTCAATCTCTGTCAGTCTTGCGTTATCCGGCCGGTAGTATTTCGTTTTATCCGGTTTTACAAAACTTACATAGGGAACATATATGCATATCCTTGGAAAAGAGCGGGAGAATTGACCATTATCAACACTACCGGGTAAAACAACCACGATCCTCTCGCCAACACTCCCGTTTTCTACCGGAGCGTGATTATCTTTTACGATTTCAGCAATACTACCAAAAACCGGATTGTTTTTCACGTCCTTTATCAGGATGTTTTTTATGTTACCTCCTGAGATCATATAAAAATAGTCGTATAATTACCCGCCCCGCCAAATTGCATCCCTCCGGTCATCTTTACGTCTTCAATCTTTCCCTTTCCTCTCACAGAGTTGTCAGCCTCACGGATAATTACCTCTTGCCCTAATTTCAGATCATTCCTGCGTGCCATGTTTACGTAATAGTTGACTGATATACCAATACCGGCATATCCTTCTTTTATTTTTGTACTTACATCATGCAGAAAGCAATCGCACAGGTACGATTCAGACTCTCCGCCCGCATTGGGGACAGGATCACCGTTCTCATCAACCTGTGTAGGATTTTCAGTAATAAGGAAAAGTTTATGAGGTGTATAAAACATATTTACCAAAGATCAGATCCATCCTCGATGGATGTTGTACCATTCAATTCATCTTCAATCCCAAGCTCACTACATAACCAGGAATACCATTTCAGTAAAGCTTCGGAATCCCATGAAATAGAAAAGCCATTCTCGGATACCGTTTTGGCCCTAAGAAGCCATTGTGGAATGACTGTTTTAATGAGAGCCAGATATACCCGATTCCGGTTTTTGCTTGTCATATCATCATTCATATTCACACTCATTGAGACGTCAAACAAGTCAGCCTTTGACAAGGTGATGCCAAAGGACTGAAACTTGTCTGTTATGTATTCCTTTATGGTCATAGGTCAGAAGCTTTCGAGTTCAGTAATTCTTTCTTCGATTGCCTTAAGTACGGAATCTCGCGGTTCAGCAGACGTCTTTTCTGCCGCAAGCGCTTCTTTCAGCTTTCCAACATCCGAAGCGTTCTTCACGTCAGAAACAACAGTTCTCCAATGGGTTCCCAAGTTGATAATACTTTCCGGATGCGGATTTTTTCCTCCATCTTTTTGAGATTCTTCCGCCTTTTTAGCCAGTCCGCGTTTAATTACATCTTCAGCTCTTTCTTCTTCAAAGTGAACCACCTTATCTCCCGGTGAATAAACCTTATTGCGATTATTTTTATCGCGAAACTTCTTTATTACTATCAGTTTCATAGGGATTTCGTATTAACCCTCCGGAAGCATTTCCGCTTCATTGGGGAATGGAACATCAATATCTCTCACCTTCATTGACACGATACCATTTATTGCGGTAATAATCGGTATGGCGCGCCAAGTTGCCTGAGTGTATTCGGCCGCTGTCTGGCCGGTAGATTCTCCGGTTCTCCATTTTGCAATACGGATTCCGTTACCTGCATCCGAATAGGTGACATTATCGTCCGGCAATAATTCGTTATCCTCAATGGCCGGCTGTATTTCACCAATCAGCCCGTTGGATGTCTGAGGAATGAATGTGATAACATCATCATTCCACGGATTGATATTCGTAGCACGGCCATCCTTCTGGTACGCAGTACGTTTATTGATTTCGACGATTGGAGGTATATTCATTGAGCGGAGCAACGCATTGAATTCATCCTCTGTCACAATGCGATCCGCCTTATCTCGTCCAAGAACAGCCATACGGATGTTCATTGAACGCATCATCCAGAATTTGATCTGCGGAGCCATCCAGATCTCCTTAAAGAAGATTCCCTTTTCACGCGCATTGTAGATAATTTTAATAATATCGCTAAGAATATCAAGATTATTAGCGTTCAGATTTGCTTCTGTCCAGGGAATAATAGCATAAAGTTTGTTTTCCTCAGGCATACCATAATCTATTTCATACTTACGGCCATCAGGATTGTCTATCGCCGGGTCAAATGTGGCTATACCGCCACCGGAAAGCGCTTTGAGTGTGATTTCGTCGGCGACATCCTTACATCCCAGATACGCATCCTTATATTCGCCGAAAAGTGTCTTTTGGATTTCGCGAAGCTTTGCCTCCGGATTGATGCGATTATTTTCATAGACCTGAAGTAGCGTACGAAGCTCCTTTGCATCCATGGCGAACTTATGCCCGATACGGGGAATTTCTCCGGACCACACTTCAAATCCACGTCCCGGCCTCAACGGAGGATCTGCGTCATTCCCTATAATGGATGCACGGATACGCACATTATATTTCCCCATAATGCCCTCGGCGGTTAAAGACAACTGTGGCGGGCGGAAGTCAAACAGGCGATCAACAAATGTCTGCTCCCATAACGTTTTATTTGTCAGGGAAGCCTGATCAAACATGATCTGCATGGTCGCAAGTAAATCAATCGGTTTTCCTGTCTTGGGACTCTTTACATTAAAATTATAAAATATCGATTTCATTTATACCTCCTTTCTTTAGTGTGAATTAGTAAACTGAATGTTCGGATTAGTTTTCAGGCAGATGCCGGATATGAATCCTGCCGGGATAGGGGGGATTCTTCTTAAATAGAAATGGCCTCCTTTTGAATCCGTTGTCACATCCACACTTGTTTCAAACTCTGACACCACTGTACCCAATGGTTGCGCTTTCAGGGTTAGACCCTGTGGAACATCTACCGGAAGAGTAGCAACGCCTGCTTCACCTTCAATTACCTCAAAGATTGCATCACCCACAGCCAAGCCTGCAATTTCTCCTGTCAAGGTGATTACATACCCGTTACTGTCATTTGTTATACTTGCGATAGAATGCGCGGCAGAAAAGTTTCCGCTTACAGTCTTCATAACTCTATCACCAACACTGAATATTGGTGTCAGGAATTCATCTGATTCCAGTGTTACAATTTTTGCATTGGTCGCATCTATCGCCATAACGCGGGACGATTTCAATACCGTCACCAGACGGGTTTCTTCATTGTACTGCGCAAGCGATCCTTCGGGAATCATTGCGCCAACCGGATACTTCACTTTGGTTGTATCCAGATTGAATCCGCCCACAACACCGATAGCCGGTTGCGTTGTATATATCCGGCGGATCCCTCCAAATTGTTTTTTCTTAAATTTCATTTTCTCAATCTCAATTAAGTTTCACTTACTTTTGTGGCTCTGCAATCGCCATCGCACTCAACCATTCGGCGGCCATTTCGCCTTGCGATTGGTTATCCGAGGATGCCGCCCTGCCTTCTGCCGGTTTTAATCCGCGGTCGATAAGATTCTGCTTATATCCTGTAAGGAATTCAGGTATATCCTTATCCTCCGGAACAGTCACATATTTCATATCATCCTCGGTCAAACCAAGCTCTTTCATCTTTGAAGCTATTACTACCCGACGATCGCTTGCAGACTTTTCCTTTTCAAGAGTTTCGATTTTATCCGTGTAGGGCTTAATCGCTTCGTGCAGCTTCGTTTTAAAGTACTCATCCAGATTATCCTTGGTCAGGAAAGACTTTTCTTCTTGTTGGGAACTTTGATTTGCTTTTTTCAAATCATCAATCTTTTTTTCATATTCGGCCTTTAGAGAAGTTTCTTTCTCTGTAACCGAATCTGCCGCAACCTTATTGATGTTTGCCTGAATTTCTTTCAGGACATCAACGTGAGGCTTTATAGCTTCAGTAATTTGAGACTCATCGGTGATTTGTGCACCGATCATGTCTACATAAGAATTTAGCGTTTTATCTGAAATGCTGGTTTTTCCATTTACCAGAATTGCCGCCTTTAATGCTGAAAAGATTTTTTCTTTCATACTGATATTGTTTAAATATTTACTCTTTCAGTATAAAATATAAAGTTTGGTAAGTTTTCCGAGAAATGATTTGAGTTCACTAAAAATGAAAACGAATGATATGGTATCATTTTGTTACAATCTTCGGTATTCGTCTACCGGTATACCCTCACTTTTGAAAGTAAGAGAGTTGTTTTTTTATCAAAAAGAAAGTATATTTATTATGTGTTTAATTTTATTTTAGGGAAAATAATTTGTTTTCAGGCGTAAAGTATATTATCTTTGCAAAACGGGAAGAGTGAGGGAAATAATGTTCCCGCTTCCTGTGCCAAGCTTTGGGAGGGTTGAGCGACATCAACCCTTTATTTTTTCCAAAATAGTTTTAATATGCCATTATCCATATAATAAACATCCGGTAGTTCAGCTATTCTTCCGAGTTTATTCATTCGTCCAACCTCACGGGATATAGCTTCCCTGAAATTTCCTATATTGTCTTTTTCCCAATAAAAAATAGCATTATCTGCCTTTCCGGCATCAAGTAAATGCTTCCTTATAGTCCTTACCTGCGAGTTGTTTATATACTTAATATCCCACGTTTGATTGTCAAAGTTAATATCTGATTTCTTGCCGTCTCCTGCCTCTGATAAAAATTCAACCTGTTTTCCGTTATATTTAGCCAGCATATGCCCTACAGTCTTTTCGGCATTACCGCCTCCGCCTGTTTTCGTGAATTGATGCTGTTTATGATAAACATTGAAACCTCCGCTGTGTTCGTCGAAGTACTCTTTACTCCAAATACCATTATCATATGAATTATATCTCTGTCTGGATACAGAAATAAAATCGTATTTAACCGATTGACTATTTATATCTTTAACATCAACATTTAACTGTTTGGCGTTATTTTTTACCCATTGGGGAAGTGTTCCTCTGTTATTTGCTTTATCAATACGATCAGCGTTTTTTTTCATCCATTCATTGAAGCCTTTCGGGTAGTCTTTTATGGCGTACTTATTCGTGATATGGCTTACATCTTCACCTTTTGCAATAAGTTCGCGCATTTTACTTCGCTCATCTTCCGGCAAAAGGATCGGAACGGCATAACACCTGCATTGAGGATGCCATCCGGTCCATTTGAATGTTTTCGGGTAGATGCCCTTCAGGGATTCGCAGATATCACAGTCATATGGGTTATTAGATCGCTTTATCTCGTACCCGATAACAAAAGGCAACTGCTGCCATCGTTCGTAATCGGATGAACGATAAGCCGCATTTGGCGCTGTTCTTGTGACCCTCATCGCATTCTTATAACTACTTCGGTACATGCCTTGCCCGGGATGATATGCTTTTGCAGCCTTCGATAACACAAGTTCTCCTCTTTCGTTCCGTACACGGCGAAATAATTTATCCGGCTCCTGAAGGTATTGTCTTATCTTTTTCGACATATTATCAGCAGATATTCCATTGCTGATACTTGTATCAATCGCAATCTCCATTTCTTGACGGAATTGACCTTCTATCTTCCATATACGCCGGGAGAGATTCAGGGAGCCGTCAGGTTGTTTCCGCTGAAAGAATTTATCAAGAGACTCCGTATTGCTGTTAAACAGGGATGCATAAGATTTATTTGCCGCCGTGACGCCAAAAACATCCTTAATAAGTTCATCTGACTTTTTATTTGCCTCATTCCATTCTTTTTCAATATCTTTTCTTAATACGGAGTACAATGAGCTGTATAACTCTCTTAATTTATCGTTTATTTGTTTAGATATTTCCGGGTGATCGGAAAATGAAAAAAGCCTTTCAGGGTTATATACATATTTTGTTTTCGAAATGATTTTGACTATGTCGTCAATAATATTATAAAATATGGCTCTGACTTCATGGGAATATCCATCAAGTCTTTTAAGCAGGTCGTTTCTTAATTTTACAATATCTTTATCGGACATTATTCTCCTGTTTCAAATACGTCAAGGTTATAGCGGTCTTTCTGCTCTTTCAGATATGTTTCATGCTCTTTTTTTAATCGACTTTTCTCCAGTTGAGTATCCTTGATAATGGGATTCATTTCGATAAAGGTTTCATCTGACATTCCGCCGGCATTTTTCGTCTTGATCAGGTTTTCAAGTACAGAGGTAATATCTTCGGGGAATGGCTCCTGAAATTCGTGTGTAAGATTAAGAGTGTTACATTCTGCTTTCAGTTTTACATCAAGCACATTCCCTATGATAGCGGAAAACAGGCTACCAACGCGGCTCATATAGTCATCGTGACTCTCTTTTCGCATATCAGCCTTGATACCGGCAAGTAACATCAGTTGCTTTAACGCTTTCCCTGAAACATTAGATAACGACTTCATTGTTTCAAAATCTATTTTCGGGGTAAACGACTTATTGAGGATATGATAATCAAGATTGTCCACTTCATTCTTTTTTGACTCAGAGGCGGAATCCCAGGTTAGATATCCTATTTTTGGTTCTTTTCCTCCATTTTGATCCTGTTTCAATATGAATAACTTGCTGTCTTCTCCTTTTTCCGGAAGAGAGTTTATAATTTCCGCAGTTGCATACATGGCAGGATCAGAGAAACGATCATTCACGTCAGCCGTTCGGCTCATCATCCACTCGGACCGATTGATCATCGGCTCAACACCCTTACATTCCATTTCCTGTTCAAATAGAATAACCGGTATTTTTCCAATAAGATTTGGTTGGGCATCCACATCCCATCCTATATTACCACGTTTGCACCAATAGACTTTATCCTTTGTATAAATATCAATGTGATATACTACTCTTCCTCCGGACTCTGTGAGGCTATATCCGCGGGCGAATGCAAGAAGCCGACCAAATTGATCTTTCATAAAATAGATATCATCGCCAAGGCTCTTTGCTAAAACCTTAATCAGACAATCCGCTTTGCCTTCATCGTTTCTGTATACATGAAACAACATTGCGCTTTGGGTTTCGGATCCTGCAAGACGCTTCGCTTCACGTATACGGGCATTAAAACGCGTCTTATCAAGTAGTTTCTGGAAGGCCTCAAACGCCTTGTCTGTGTTTTTAGATGATTGGGACCACCTGACCGGTTTACCATACAGGAATACAAGGGCGATCTCGTTTATATACACTGGATATGGAATAGGTATTTTCCACTTCGGTTCCCATCTTAAAAATTTGCGTTTCCCCGTAATTTTATCCTTTTTTCCAAAGATCATTTTATCATGGCGGTTCATTACAGCGTGTTCCTCTGTATTATACACTTTCAGGGCGTCTTCGACCTTTTTAGAATTATCAGTCATGATTGACACTGCACGACTGATATCATTAACCTCTAACAGTTCGGAGAATTCCTGATTTTTTCCGAATGCCGCATTAACTCCGCTTACTATCCAACTCCAGAAACTCATATCATTATCTTTTTAGTTACCAAATGCATTTATTATATCTTCAACCTCATCATCGGTTATCCTTCTTATTATACCTCTCTTTTCAACAGTTCCGGTTAAAGCGTCCGGTCCGTCATCATGAGCGTTTTTTCCTTCTTTTCTGTATGTTTTCACTGCTTTTGCAAATGCCGGCCACAAGTTTTCCCAATCGGACGGGAAAAAAGTCATATTGTTTACGTCGGCAGATTTTGTAAAGATTCTAACCTGTTTGTTTTCTGTTTGATGAAACCAGTCGATCGTAGTACTTGTATTACCCATCTCGCGTAGTGTCTTTTCTACATTACGAGCGAATCCCCGGCCTCCGTTATTACTCTCTACTATTGCTAATTCCGTTCTGTTCTTTGCAAGCATCTTTGCCGTTTCAGGCTCGGTATATTCCATTGGCTTGTCAGTATACAGAACATCGGTAACGTAGTTTCCGGTTGGGAGTTCATCATAACATATTGAACATAGAAAATCCGATCCGGTATCGGCGGTATCAGTGTAATTCTTCTTTATTACATTTTTGGAGAACGGTATAGTATCATAAGTCCTGAATTCACGATACATAAGACCCTCAATAGGGGTCGGATCCTGCTGATATTGCGTATCAAAAACATATGGGTCTTTTTCGCGCAGCTTCTTTAGCTCGCTTACTGTATGCTTTCGGGGAGATAAAGCCGTCTCATTTCCATTCTCATCTTCAAATAAACATGGAATGGAAATGATGGTCCATTCATCTCCTTCAATCTCCATCAGGTAGCCACATAAGTCATGCTCATGAAGTCGTTGCATAATGATAATGATCGGTGTATTCCGGCTATTTACACGGCTTCGGATGGTGGTTTCGTATCTTCTGTTAACAGCCTCTCTTTTCGTCTCAGATATTGCATCATCCGGCTTTAGGGGGTCATCAATAATTAACGCCCCCTTGAAAGGGATATCTTCATCGGATTGGTCAATACCATCCAGTTCCGAAATAAGTTCACTTAATAACATGAGCTGTTTTTCGAGATCAGTTCGTTCTTCATCTGACAGATGAGGATTATTTAACTGACTATCTGTATCACCGGCACCGAAACCGGTTACCTGACCACCTGTAGACGTTGCATAAACACCTCCTCCGGCTTCTGTATACCATTTCTTTTTACTATCAGTGCTTTTAGATAATTGGACATAGGGGAATATCTGTTGATAGTATGGCATCTTGACAGATTCCCTTACCTCGTTGGAATTATCAAAGGCAAGGTCTTCTGAATATGACAGGTGGATAAACTTTGCTGCAGGATTTATTGCGAGGCCGTTTCCGATAAATCGCTTCACAAACAATTCAGTTTTTGAATAACGGGGCGCAATATTCACCATTAATTTTTTAATGCGGCCATCAAATACACCATCAATAGCTTTACACAGTTCTTTGTGATAATTATCAACGATAAAAGGTCTGCCGTTTTCACGCCAGAAGCTGTACTTCACATAGTTTAATGAAGCAGATAAGCAATAAGCCTGAAGTTCTTTATTTCCTTCGTAGTCCATCATAGATTCTCAATGATTTTACGTGCGGTTTCACGAGAAATAGGTATTAATGGAGAACCGTCTTTCCCGGTTATCTCTAACCTTGTAGGAGAATCATATCCAAGCATTTTATTGACGTTTTCAAGCGCCCTCATTTTATCATACAGATCTACTTTTACATACTCCACGTCTATAATTTTTGGTTTTTTCTTCGAACCGATATTCTTTTTTAGAATTTTTGTTGATATACTTTTGATGCATACTTTCTGCTCGTCTGTCAATTTTTCAAATTTCTCCCTCTCAATCCAAGTATTGTGAAGGTGGGCAATTGAAGAAAAAGCTATCTTTTCAAATTCCCTCAATACCCTTAGTGATGATATACCGGAGGCCTCCGCAAGATTTTCTTTTAAGTACTTAATTCTATTCGCAATGTTATCTTTTGTTAGCAAACGACTTGCGGTTATTCGTGCTGATTTTTCCGCATACCCTGCCTCGATGGCTGCCTTTGCTCCATTAAGGTAAAGAACATATTCATTGCAAAATTTTTCTTCCTTTGCTGTCAACTTATCAATACTCTCTGACATATTATCACGTTGTCTTATACTATCTTCTATAAAATATAAAAGCCCTGAAAAACTTTTCAGTTCATCAGGGCCTCACTAACCATAAAACAATCACAACATAAAAACACAAATTAAAATATAAACATTTACCTTTTTTAGAATAATAATCTGTTATTCATTTTATCCTGATAAAGACTTAATACTTTATCATAAGTTTTTGCCAACTTCCTTTTCTTTTCGCGACCAGACCATCTTGAATAGTCATAACCTTCGATATATTTAAAGGAGAATATCTTAATGGCATCATCAGACAGGTACATATTGGCAATAATTCTTTCTGTTTCGTTTTTACTGAAATAATCAGCAATAATCTTTCTTTCTCTTCCTGCACAGCTATTGAATATATCATCACGTGTCACATTTTTGACTTCAATATCTATAATCTTTCGGATAGAGTTTCTTATAATCTTGTATGTAGAATATAATTTCCCTTTTGATTCCTTTCCGTTCCAGGTTGATGCAGTTTCATTAAAGTAAAAGAAGTGGTAAAAAATATCTCTCTCAAAAACAGTCAAAGATAATTGCCCAAATACTTTTCTTATATAATCGACTTTATCAATATCACTTTCGATATACTCATCATCTGTCATGTCAAAGTTCCGGACGTCGGCATTCTCATCAATCAGGGTTCGTTTATATTTCCATCTGTATGGCGACGTTGGAGATTGTATATTGAGTTTTATTGTGCGCAGGATATAGTAATCTAATTCCCGATATTCTTTTTTCTGCTTTTTGTATAATTGATGCAACAGGGAATTATCCTTTTGAAGAATCATGATCAATACTTCATTCAGGATGTCAACAGCCTCATCAGTCATATCCGCCTTTTCGCAGTGATACTTCGAATAATCAAGCCATTTTTCATAGCGTTCTTCTATGTATTTATTTATTATTTCACTTGCCATATTAATTAGGAACATCTATCTTTGCCGTAAGCGAACCCATTAATTTACACCTTAATTCAATACACGACTTAATACCATTCAAGAAAGAAACATCACCGTTTTGCTCGTACTCTTCAGCTTCAATGTCTCCGGTATTTTGATCAGCGTCTTTCACTTTTTTCCTTACTTTCTTTTTTGAAATTTTACCGAGAGACTTTTCCCAAGCAAGCCAGTATTGGTGTTCTAACCGATCCAATTTTTCAAGTTGAGACACTAAACTATAAACGGCCGTATCCTCTACTTGCTTTTTTACTTCCTTAAGAACCCTCATATAATCGTTAAAAGCGGTAACATGAGTAATCTTAATACCTGTCTCACGTGAAACTTTTGCTGCAATTTCACGGAATGAATATGATTGAGCTCTGTATCTGCAAATTAATTCTTTTTGATTCTCACGGATTATTTTATCGCGCGCATTATTCCCTTTGGCCATTTGTTAAATTCCTTTGGTTAATAACATACTATCGTGATAGGCTTTGATGATATCCTGGTTTAAATCCCATCTTTTGCCATTCGGAAGAGGTAAGGAAAATTCGTGATTGAGTGCCCATTCGATTTGTTCCGGACTATTTGGCTTCTCATTGATCGCTTTTACCTGCCAACTGGTTTTTTTTAACTCTCCGGATGAAAGGATGCCGAAGTCATATATCCTGTAATCTGTTCCGATGTAAAGCGTATTGAGTTTTTGAACGTCTTCTTTTGAATGATATTTCTGAAAATACCATTCTCCATATCTGTAAGTACCGGTAAATCCGTTTTTATCCATAAATAAACCGGTACCGCGTGCATCAGTCGAATTTTTACGATCTGTAGTACCCTCTTTGAATGCTTTCGGTATTCCTGAATAAAATATCAGTCCTCCTGGTTTACATAGAGCTGAAAGACATATGAGTACCGCTCTTTGATCTTCAATTGAATTTACAGAATTCAGCACTGAGTCACATATAACAACATCATATTGACCTTTTGTCTCAAGCTGCTTTTTGATGTGTGCAAAATCTTTTCTTATTTCATCTGTCCAAATTGAATCGTTACCCGGTTTCCGGAGGAAAAATTCTATTGTGTGTATCCGATATCCTTTTTTATCTAACATCTTTGCATAGTCACGTTGACCAGCCCCGAAATCTAATATTGTCATTTTTTTTGTGATGGACGGCAATACTATTTTTTCATATAAAGTTGAATGAGAACGGCTGCTCTGTTCACCTTTCGAATTTGTACGTAACCTGCATTTTTGAGCTAAGGACTGGATGTATGTCTTCTTTTCTATATGGGAGTACTCAAACTCTCCATATTCACGGGAAAAGTAATATTTTACCTTTCTGATCAGATCATCAGGAACAGCATAAACAAGTAGATCCAGGCCCAACATTTTAACGGCTTTTGCATATACCGCAGATACAAAGATATTTCCTTTCATATCTGTTATGGCGTTTGCGAACTGGCCATATCTAAGAATCATTTTTGAGAGCTCATTTACGAAGTGATTCTTTTCTCCCGGGGAAATGATTTTGATATCTGAATTTTTTATTACTTGATAGCCATGAGATAGGGGAGTATATATCTTGATAACCGGGGCACGCTCATTTATTTCACATTCGCAGAAATTATGGAGTTGGTTGAATCTAACTTCATCGGAAGTATTTACACCTGAAAGCACAAAGGCAGGAACGGTTTTTCTTTCCATTCCTGCACTGGCTTTTGAACGTTGGTGGCCGGCTAATAATTTATAATCTTCGGACCGGACAATAACCGGTTTTATTATCCCGAGTGTTTTGATACTTTCTTGAAGCTCTTTTAATGCCTCCGGAGAAAGATACCGGGGATTGTAATCGGCCGGATTCAGCTTTGATATTTCTATGTCAATGACGTTAAGCATGATCAATCAATGTTTGCGCAAATCCTAACAATGTTCCGTTTATGGAAAAATAATCCTCGGCTTTTTGACTAAGGGATGCCAGTTCTGTCTCCGAAAGTGGTATTTTGTAACCTCCAAACTTTATGTAATCAATTGAGGTTGTAGCTTCGAAAGTGTCGTTTGCCAGCTTCAATTCTTCGTCGACAGGAAACAAATGTTCGTAAGCAGAGGTATCAAGGCCATATGATGATAATTCTATTTTACTCCACTCTTTGGATAGGATATCCCAGTCAAATGAACCGCCATCATTGTTGGCAACTATGCAGGCTTCACGGAACTCTTCTTCTGTAAACTCTACTTCCCGGTATGAATACTTATTACCGTTCCAATCTATAAGACCTATGGCCGTCGTTTTATCCTCTTGTGGGTTATCGAACTTTTCAATTAGGGTTATTTGGGAACCGTCAAATATTTTTGAACGCTGATTGCCGCCGACGTACGCTTTATTGTTTTGGCAATAAACAACGCCCGAAAGGTCACCGTATTTATGCAGGTCACCTTCCAGGCGTTCTATTTGTGATCCAGTAATATTACGCGGATTGTTTTTAAACTGTAAATCTTTATTTATTGTTTTCTGAATACCCATATCAATTTGATTTATCGAAATTTTAAATACAAATATAGTAAATAAAAATCTAATTTGCAAGTATAAAATATTGATATTCAGATTATTGATTACAATTGTAACGCATTTTGTAATTATATTTGTAACGAAATATTTTGTATTGTTTTCACGTACTTATATTTAAAGATTTAACAATTCAATTGCTTCTTTTTCAGGAATATCAGCATCGTACTCATATCCTTTATTAATAGCCCATTCTACCATATCCCTAACCTGTTTATCTGAAAGTTCTTTCCCATTGACAGAGAAAAATCCTTTTAGATTTTTACGCCAAGCCCATTTTTTAAAACCTTTTAAGTTTGTCCGCAAAGTATGTGTTCCCATTTTATTTATCTTAAAATGATTCCCTGATAGATTTCCGTGAACGTTTTGCCCGCGTATTCCGCCGCCGTTTCCGTTTCAAAGCAAAGAAGTGAGGTGCCGCCAGCAAGTGCATCCGAACAGAGGTAATTCGCATATCCGAACACGAAGCCAGAAGGGGACATATAGAATACAGGAAACCATTTTCTTTGGCTTTGATTGCTATAATCAGCAATCCATCCATCATTGATGGCTTCTGTTATTACTACTGCCTTGTATTGATTCTCAAAATACGTCCGTAAGTCATTTGGCAGGTTTGAAAAATCTACATTCGGACGTCCTGTTTTCTTTAATGCTTCCTCAAATGATTCAATCTTTTTCATAATATTTTTTACTTTGATCGTTTATAATCATAAGCCCACATAACAGGATTTACGTTCCATACATCATGATTGTTTATCCGGCTAATAAGAGTTGCGTAGGCTTTAATGGGAGAAGAATATTTTTGACGATCATGTCCATTATACCAATAAAGGTAGTTATCACAATACATTCCTTCTTTGATACAATCATCATGAGAGATATCTTGCAGCAATTCAGCCTTTACCCCTGTTATCTCAATATAACTATTTGCGCACCATTCCGGCATAAACATTTTATTACAATATCCGGACTTTGATTTCCCCTGCTCTAATGTCCTTTTGATAATCCACTCTGATCTTTCATCATCAGAATACGGAAGAAGTGAAAGATTAATATAGTTTGTCACACCAGAATATTTTAGTTTTATTCCGATCCGATTTCCGTCAACATGATTAATCAAATACGGTTCCTTTAGAAACACTTTTTCGCCTACATTGTATTTAGGTTTTATAATCCACTCCTGTTGCGTTCCCGGTTTTTCACATCTTTCATTTTCATCATAAGCAAGAAGGTATTGAAAAACGCCATTTTTGCGTACTATCTGAAATCCGAATGCGCCCTCCGGAAGAATGGCTTCCCTTCTTGTTTGCACTTTTCTTCTTTTTAATGTAGCCTTGTGATTAGGTTCTGTAAATAATATTCCTTTCATATAAATTTAATCTCTAATTGTTTAACTTCTGTTTTATTTTAAATACTCTCTCATACTTTTTATTGCCTCATCAACGGAACGAACAATCACATATTTACTACCTGCAATTTCAACTTGTCTTTGATATTCTTTTTGTTCATCCGATTGCTTTCCTTTCCCGGACTTGAACTCTATGCATAGAGATGCATATCCTTTTTTAGGTATTTGAAGTATAACATCTGCTACGCCGGCTTTTACTCCCTGACGTTTTAAATTCGCCGCTTCAATTTTGTTCCTGGATCCGCCATTAGGAACAGCATAAAGAAGTTTATCCGGAAGATTGGGGAAAAATAATGGAACGATATTGAAAAATTCCTCCTGCATACGCGCCTCCGGGTTATCATGTTTACGTTTTGTCTTTGGAAAATTCTTTTTATCAGCATAACAGTTATAGCATATTGGGCCAGCATCCGTTTTGATAACGGATACTGTTTTTCGTTCGCATTCTGTACATTTTTGTTCTTTCATTT
>QMCE01000303.1_pt1 | contig 30819 bp, 18 predicted proteins | sample 1821851 | NCBI WGS metagenome assembly QMCE01 (sample SAMN09453174, study PRJNA476694) | Termite gut metagenome, whole genome shotgun sequencing project. | isolation source: worker | host: Odontotermes sp. | place: South Africa:Pretoria | collected 2016-01-28 | reverse complement strand
CGCCTGCGATCTTAACCGAACTGTAACAATATGGTTTGTATTCTGTAATAATAGGGAAATACTTTTGCAACGGATAAATTAAAATATCAACAAATGAAAAAAGTATTTTTTATTGCAACTGTATTGACAACCGTATTGTACAGCGCCTCAGCCCAAAAGATAAAGGGATCGGATACGATGTTACCTTTGTCGCAGAAAGCGGCTGAAAATTTTATGAAGACAAATGCGTCCGAGACGGTCACCGTTACCGGCGGAGGCAGCGGGGTTGGTATTTCGGCTTTACTGGAAGGAACTACGGATTATCGCACAACTTTCCCGCAAAATAAAGTTTGACGAAAAGCAGAAACTACAGAAAGAAGGTAAACCCGTAAAGGAAATTATTGCCGCTTATGATGCACTGGCAGTGGTTGTTCATCCTTCCAATAAGGTTTCCAACCTGACACGGGAGCAACTGGAAGGTATTTTTACCGGAAAAATAACAAACTGGAAAGAGGTGGGAGGCGATGACCTGAAGATTATTCCTTATTCACGCGAAACATCATCAGGCACTTACGAATTTTTCAAAACAAGCGTATTGAAAAACAAAAATTATGTGAACGGGATTATGAGTATGCCTGCCACGGGAGCCATCATTCAATCGGTCAGCCAGACAAAAGGAGCGATCGGCTATGTGGGGCTTGCTTATCTCAACAAGGATGTAAAAGACGTAAGCGTATCGTACGACGAAGGTAAAACGTATGCGGAGCCAACGGTTACAAATGCCAAGAACGGCAGCTATCCCATTGTTCGCCCGTTGTACTATTATTATATAACAACTTCGGAGAATAAAGTGAAGTCATTTATCGATTATGTATTATCGGATACAGGGCAAAAGATTGTTTCGGAAATCGGTTTTATTACGGTAAAATGAAGGTTTTAAGAAAGATCACGGAAAAAATGATCGAAGGCTTGTTAACACTCAGCGGAGGGGTTACAAGCCTCGTTATCTTACTGATCATTATTTTTCTGTTTAAAGAAGGATTCGGCCTGTTCCGCAGTCCGGTTGTCGATAAGGGATATTCGCTTTGCGTACATGCCGGCAATCCGGTATCATCACTGAATCCGGTACAAATAAAAGACATTTTTGACCGGAAGATCACGTCCTGGAAAGAAGTGGGAGGAGAAGATATTGAAATAATGCCCTTTCTGTTTGATGAGATTTTTGAGCTATACACGGAAGATGAACTGGGGGATGATTACAAACTGCTTCCGCAAAAATTAGGAGAGGTTATCGAAAAAAACAAACATATCATCGCGTTTCTGCCGGATCAGTATCTGCCTGAAAAGAATCCGGACATAGCCATTATAAAATCAGGCCATATTTCCGTTGCCGATTTCCTGACCGGAAAAGAATGGATCCCTACCACCGCACCGGCTCCTCAATTCGGCGTACTGCCACTTATCCTGGGCACATTGTGGGTTAGCATTTTCGCCATATTGATTGCGTTGCCGCTGGGGTTGGGGGTAGCCATTTACCTGTCGGAACTGGCAGGAGAACGTACGCGTAAGATCCTGAAACCGACGATAGAGCTTTTGGCCGGTATACCATCCGTCGTTTACGGTTTTTTCGGATTGGTCGTTTTCGTTCCGTTAATACAAAAAACACTGGGATTGCCTGTAGGCGAAACGGCTTTGGCCGGAAGTCTTATTTTAGCGATTATGGCGCTACCGACTATTATAACGATTGCGGAAGACGCAATGCGGAATACACCCAAAACGATGCGGGAAGCAAGTCTGGGGCTTGGTGCAACACACTGGCAAACCGTCTACCGGGTCATTATTCCGTATGCATCGTCCGGTATCTCGGCGGCGGTAGTGCTGGGTATCGGAAGAGCGATCGGAGAAACCATGGCGGTCCTGATGGTTACAGGTAATGCGGCGGTGATGCCCCACTCCCTGTTAGAGCCGATACGTACCATCCCTGCAACGATTGCTGCAGAACTGGGCGAAGCTCCCTCGGGAGGAACTCATTATCAGGCGCTGTTCCTGCTCGGTTCTATTCTTTTTATGATAACACTGATCATCAGCATTTCAGCCGAAATGATCTCGAAACAGCAGAAAAACAAAGGATTCTGATCATGATGAACAAAAAAAGATCGCAAACGCTCGCTTTTATTCTCTTCCGTATATTGGGTTGCCTGGTAGTTGGTATCCTGATCTGGATACTGGGTTTCATTATTTACAATGGTATCGGCGTCATCAATTGGGAATTTCTGACGGCGGCGCCTGCCGACGGAATGACTTCCGGAGGTATTTTCCCCTCTATCATCGGAACTTTTTGCCTGATAGCGGGTAGTTCGGTTTTTGCATTTCCCATCGGTATCATGTCGGGTATTTTTATCAATGAATATGCAGGAGACGGACGAATCGTACAATTCATCCGTATCATGACAAATAATTTGGGAAGCATACCCTCCATTGTTTTCGGGCTATTCGGTATGGCGCTGTTTGTAAACGCATTCAGATTCGGAGACTCTATTCTGGCAGGCTCCCTGACGCTCGGATTATTATCGCTGCCCCTGATTATCCGGACAACGGAAGAAGCGCTGAAAGCGGTTCCCGACATTTACCGGACAGGAAGTTTAGCCCTTGGAGCCAGCAAACTACAGACAATCCGTAAAGTTGTATTGCCGATGGCGTTTCCGAATATTATAACAGGCCTGATCTTATCCATAGGACGTGTTTCAGGCGAAACAGCCCCTATCCTGTTTACGGTAGCCGCTTATTTTTTACCCAAATTGCCCTCAGGTATTTTCGACCAGGTAATGGCCTTGCCTTATCACCTGTATGTGATTGCAACAAGCGGTACCGATATCGAAGCATCCCGGCCGATTGCCTACGGAACCGCATTGGTTCTTATTGTCATCATATTGATAATAAACATACTGGCAACATCATTGAGAAAGTATTTCGGCAGTAAAGTGAAAACAAATTAATTATGATAGAAGCAAAAAAAATAGATTTTTATTACGGCGATTTTCAGGCGCTTAAAGATATCAGTATGAAAATAGACCCCAACACGGTCACGGCGTTCATAGGACCTTCAGGCTGTGGAAAATCTACTTTTCTCCGTCTTTTCAACCGGATGAATGATTTGATTGAACATACCCGCCTGACGGGAGTATGCATGGTCGACGGGATTGATATTTACCAGAAATCCGTACAGGTAGACGAACTGCGGAAAAAGGTCGGCATGGTCTTTCAGAAACCCAATCCTTTTCCCAAATCAATCTTCGAAAATGTGGCCTACGGACTTCGTGTTAATCACATGGGAAATAAATCATATATTACCCAACGTGTGGAAGAGTCTCTTCATGCAGCCGCCCTGTGGGATGAAGTAAAAGACAAACTGAAAAAGTCGGCTTTCGAACTATCCGGAGGCCAGCAACAACGGTTATGTATCGCACGCGCATTGGCTGTTTCACCCTCCATTCTGCTAATGGACGAGCCGGCTTCGGCGCTTGACCCGATTTCAACATCAAAGATCGAAGATCTGATTTATTCCCTGAAAAAAGAATATACGATTGTGATCGTGACGCATAATATGCAACAGGCTGCCCGCATAAGCGATAAGACCGGCTTTTTTATGCACGGAGAACTCATTGAGTATGACGAAACGAAGAAGATTTTTCTGAATCCGGAAAAGGAACAGACGCAAAATTACATAACCGGACGGTTCGGATAAAACAGTAAAAATAAAAGAAGCGGACAATTATGAAACATACGGAAAAAGAATTACAGGCATTAAAAGAAGAAATAAGCCAGATGTGGACATTGGTTATGTCGCAATTGGAGAAATCAAAACAGGCATTTCTGACCGGCGATGTAGAACTGGCGCGCGAAATAGCCAGCCGTGAAAAAAGAGTCAATGCCTTTGAACTGAAAATAGACTGCGACTGCGAAAATTATATCGCACTGTATAACCCGGTTGCTATCGACTTACGGTTAATCCTTTCATTAATAAAAATAGGCAGTACGCTGGAACGCATCGGCGACTTCTGCGAAGGAATCGCACGGTATGTAATCGAAGATGATTGCAATACCATAGAACCGCAAATCATTGAGGAGTTACAGCTCGAAAAAATGTTTACCACACTGACCGGTATGTTGTCGGACAGTTTTGTCGCCCTTGAGTCGGAAAACACCAAAATGTCCGGAAAAATCCTGTCGAAAGATGATGAAATCGATACGATCTATATAAACGCATTTGATATTTTAGCAAACTATATGCATAAAAATCCCGGATTTATCCGCTGCGGACTGAAAATTTACCTGTTGATAAGAAAACTCGAACGCATTGGCGATCATTGCAGTAATATTGTGGAAGATATTGTTTTCTATATTGATGCGAAAGTTTTAAAACATACCGGCAAAAAATAGTTGTTTTGATCAGGAATAATTATATTTGCCGTAAAAGAAAGGCATAGCAGCGATTTATCATGCAACATAAAATACTTATTGTAGACGACGAACCGGTTATCCGGGAGGTACTTGAATTCAATCTGAAAAACGAAGGTTTTGATGTGACCAGCGCAGAGTCTGCGGAAGAAGCTATGGATAAGATGGGATCCGGATACTCGCTCATCCTGCTGGATGTGATGATGGGAGGTATTTCGGGATATAAATTTGCAGAAACGTTGCGTAACCGGCATAACCAGACTCCGATCATCTTCCTGACGGCGAAAGACACGGAAAATGACATGCTGACCGGATTTTCTGTCGGAGGAGACGATTATATATCCAAACCATTCTCCATCAAAGAAGTGATTGCGCGTATAAAAGCAGTATTGAAACGTCAGAAGACCGTCGAATCCGACCGGTTCGTTTTTAAAGGCCTGACTATTGATTTCAATCTGAAAATAATAACCCTCGACAACGAAAAAGTTGCACTGACAAAAACCGAATTCAAGATACTGGCATACCTTATCCGGCATCAGGACAGGGTTATTCCCCGTCACGAATTCATTGATGAAATATGGAAAGATTACCCGTACATAACGGAGCGAACCGTCGACGTACATATTACGCGCCTACGCAAAAAAATGGGTGAATACGCCCGGTTGATTTCAAACACCTCCGGATTCGGTTACAGGTTTAATATATAAAGTCCGCGGATTATGAAAATAGGTTACAGGCAAAAACTTACATTGAGTTTCGTCGTCATTTTTTCATTGTTCACGATAGGTATTGTTTTGCTTGAACATTCACAGGAAAAAGAATATAAAACTAAAATCTTAGAAGAACGCCTGGCCACCTGCGCCGATGTCGTAAACAAAGCCATTGTCCTGCAAGCGGACCAATCATACCGGCCGGACAGCCTGAAGAATCTGCTCCCGCATAATTTGCGGCTCACCTTGATTGACGACGGAGGAAACATTCTGTATGATAACACAATTGATGATATATCGGAAATGGAGAATCATCAAACGCGACCGGAAATCAGACATGCGCGTTTAAAAAACAGCGGAAGCGACATCCGGATTTCTTCGTCCAATGAAAAAGCGTATTTATATTACGCTAAAAAATTCAACGGTTATTATGTACGCGTAGCGCTCCCTTACGACATACATGTACAATCTTTCCTCAAGCCGGACAATGTATTTCTTTATTATATCATTGCGCTTTTTATCCTTTCGTTACTGATCATCAACTACGCGGCAGGAAGATTCAGCAACTCCATACAGAAATTGAAAAAATTTACCGACGCAGCAGCAAATAACATGCTTGATATACAAGCGGTAAACTTTCCGGACGATGAATTAGGAGCAATAGGAAAAACAATCGCCCGGAATTATATCCGCTTGAAAGACAGTGAAAAAAAAATCATTCTGGAACGGGAAAAACTGTTGCAACATGTCCATAGTTCGGAAGAAGGCCTGTGCTTTTTTTCCGCCGGCAAAAAAGTAGAATTTTTTAACGGATTGTTCATTCAGTACCTGCATATTCTTGCGGATGACGCACAAAGCGATCCGTCCGTTATATTCGAAGAACCGCTGTTCGAAAAAACAATCGCTTTTCTATCCGACACGGAAAAAAAAGAGCACTATTTTGAGACAAAAGCCGACAAACAGGGACGTACGTTTATTATCCGTACAAATGTATTCGACGACGAAAGTTTCGAGATCATCATCAACGATATCACCAAACAAGAAAAAACGCGTCTGTTAAAACAGGAAATGACCGGCAATATCACACACGAACTGAGAACTCCGGTAACAGGGATACGAGGATGCTTGGAAACGGTGCTGAAGTACGATCTGGAGGCCGAACAGAAAAAACATTTTATACAGCGGGCCTATGACCAGACGGTAAATCTGTCCGAACTGATACAAGACATGAGCCTCATCAGCAAAATGGAAGCCGCTCCGCAATTTTTCCGGTTGGAACGGGTTGCGATAAAGGAATTACTGGAAGAATTAAAAAATGACCTGGAGATCCCGCTGAAAGAAAAGTCTATCGACATGACCTGGAATATCACCGACAAAATTATTGTAAAAGGCAATCAAAATCTGCTTTATTCCATTTTCAGGAACCTGACGGATAATGTGATCCGGTATGCGGGCACAAACGTCCGGATAGAAATAAAGAAATACAACGAAGATAAGGATTTTTATTATTTCTCCTACTCCGATACCGGTGTGGGTATTCCGGACGAGCAACACCTGAGTCGCTTGTTCGAACGTTTTTACAGGATAAACGAAGGGCGTACGCGTGATACGGGTGGCTCCGGATTGGGTCTTTCAATCGTGAAAAATGCCGTTGCTTTCCACAAAGGAACCATCATCGCTAAAAATAAGACGAACGGCGGCCTGGAATTTCTGTTTTCCCTGCAAAAATAATGCATCATCAGTCCGGTATGAGACTCATGATGCATTATTGTATGGCTTATTCTACGAATAAGATGGCCTGATTTTTAATAATATCCTTCGTTCTGCGCCTCGTTAACAGGAGGTTTGGGCGAAAGGCGGTCTATATGATTCTGAGGGATCGGACGCAGTTTATGATGCGCTTTGATATTTCTGGCTGCATCCGGATTAAACTTTGTAACCCTGTCAAGCAAGGTCTCTGTGCGGACCAGGTCTTCCCAACGGTTCATTTCTCCAAATAATTCCCTGCACCTTTCATCCAGCATAAATCCGATAAAATCGTTACTGATATCCGACGCCGTAACCATCATGGCCTGTTCCGTAGATGCTTCCGCTTCAGAGGGATCCCCGTCTTCAACCGTCAACCATTCTTTGGGTTTTATTTCTCCTTCCTTATATGCCGCGCGTTGACGAACCTGATTGATATACCCGGCCGCCTGATCATAATCGCCCATTCTTCCGGCTGCTTCCGCCGCTATCAGGTAAGTTTCTCCCAGGCGCATACGCACAAAGTTGCGGGAGCCCTGTTCGTAATTCATGTCCGGCCTTTCCGGATCCAGCCATTTTAACAACCCGGGGAAAAAGTGATTTGTATTATCATCTACAGGGATCAGCGTATAAGGAGCTTTTGCCACATCCAACTGCAACCGGCGGTTTTCTTCCTTGTCAAGTACTTTGCCGGCAGGATCTTTAGCTCCGTAATACCGGGGTATAAAATAAGCCGCCGTATCGCCGGTCTGGAATTTCGGTTTGCCGACTAATTCGGCAGGCGTCTCATACAACAAATCATCTGTTGTTTTGCCATCTTCGTCCACATAAAAATATTTTGCCTGCCATACGGGAATGGATGATTCTTTATTTGCCCAATATACCCATTTGAACATTTTATAGATACGCGAATCGTTCAACTTATCATACAGTTGCGTCTGGAAATAAGGTGTAGGCCTCACGCGTTTCCAAGCGCGTCCCTGCTCGACATCACGTTGCAATCCCGCCAGATTTTCATACGTAGGAACCCAGTACAGATGCATTCTGTTTCCATCCCCGTTAAATAAAACTTCTTTCGTAAATTCAACGGCAAATATCGTTTCCGGGGATGTTTTCTGTAAATTCTGGTCGAACGTCGTTGTGTAATCCGGCTCCAGGGAAAATTTTCCGGATTCGATCACGGCCTTTGCATAGCTTAACGCATTTTCCATATCGGAGGATTGTTGCCCACGCTGATCGCTGACGGCGCTTCCTCTTGTCAGATAGACTTTAGCCAGCAGGTTGCATGCCGCCCATTTGGTAGCCCTGCCCCGTTGGGATTGCTGCGCCACGTCCGGTAATGCATCGTATGCAAATTTCAGGTCTTCTATAATCGCATTATATACATCGGCGACAGAAGCCCTGCTGAAATCAGTCACAATCTCCGTCACATTTCCTTCAAGCACCAACGGGATCGCCCCGAAATGCTGAACCAGGTCAAAATAGAAATAAGCGCGCATAAAACGGAGTTCTCCTTCGCGTTCCCGCTTCAAATCATCCGTCATATCATCTACCCTCGGCAGATACATCAGCGCCGTATTGATACGATTGATCCCCTGATAATTATTTTCCCACCATTCATAAAGCAGGCCCTCCCCGGAATTCATTTGCGCACTGTACTTATTAAAAGCATCTTTTTTACCGCCGTCGGCTCCTTCCCAGACATAATCGACCCCATATTCCGTCAGACAATAATAACGTTCTCCGCCGACATACCAGCGCATCGTCGTATACGCGCCGTTGACCGCAGTTTCTATTCCGGTTCTGGTCTCAAAAAAATCATACGAGACACCACTGACCACGTTTTCTTCAAGGAAAGATTCACAGGAAGAAACGGTCATCATTAGTAAGGTTATTAAACCATATCTGAATATCTTTTTCATATTTACATTATTTAAAATTCATTATACAACTAAAAACTAAGGTTTAAGCCTACACGGTACGTTCTCGGAAGAGGTTCATTGAACCCTCTGTTGTCGTTTTTATTTCCCAATTCGGGATCAATTCCCGGAAAACCGGTAAATACATGCAGGTTATCTACCGAAGCATACATCCTCAATTTGCTGATACCTAATTTATGAAGCGTTGAAACAGGAAGGTTATACCCCAACGTCAGGTTCCCGATACGGAGGAATGTCGATTTGGCATAATATAAAGCGTCAATATAATTCGGATTTTCAAAATCGCGGTTCGGACGCGGCGCCTCATTGCTTTTATTACTGATCGGATTTCCGTCGGCATCTTCGCCGATAATCCGCCAATAATCCACACGCGCACAATTATACCTTCCGTTCAGGCTCCAGTTCCGTTCGAACTTCCTCATCTGCCCGAACGCGCCGTACAGATTAAAGTTCAGGTCAAAGTTGCGGTATGTAAAATAGTTATTGAAGCTAAGCGTAAATTCCGGCTCTACCTGCCCAAGGATAAACCGGTCTTCGGATGTGATTTTATAATCCTCGTTTTTATCGACCACTTTCACATCGCCCGGTTTGAAAATACCGCCCCATTTTTCCAGTTCTTCCGCATCTTCGATTTGCCAGATGCCATCCGCCTTATAATCGTAGAACACATTAACCGGTTTCCCGATAAACCATCCGTTTCCCTCATCATCTATTTTTCCGTTATATAATTCCGTGATCTCTTCCTTATTGGTTGCAAATATGAAATCACTGTTCCAACTGAAATTCTTCCGGGATACATTGACCGTATTAATCGTCACTTCAATTCCTTTATTTTTGATCATACCGATATTAGACATCACATTTTTGAAACCGGAAACGATCGGCAACTGACGTTCCATCAACAGGTCATTCGTTTCCTGCAGATACAGGTCAATCACCCCGCCGATACGGCCGTTCAGGAAGCCGAAATCAATACCGGCATTCCACTGGGATGTCTTTTCCCAGGTCAGATACGGATTCGGCATTTCATTCTGATAAAACGACAAGACGCCTGTCGAACCATACATATAACGTCCGATTGAAAGACTCCCCTGTGTTTTATACGGATCAATGGCCGTATTACCGGTGATTCCGTATCCCAGCCTGAATTTCAGGTTACTCAGCACATCTATATCTTTCAGGAATGATTCTTCCTTGATACGCCACGCCAATGCGGCAGATGGAAACAATACCCACTTATGCCCGCCGGCCAGACGGGAAGAGCCGTCATAACGCGCGGATATGGTCAACAGGTATCTGTCTTTCAGGCTGTAGTTGATACGCCCCATAAAAGAGGCTAATCTCCAACGCTTATAATCGCTGGCTACCGATTCGATCGTCTCGGCAGAGCCGACATTATACCATAACTGATTTTCATAAGGCAGATCCCTTACTCTTATGTCGTTTGTTTCCTGTGTTTCCTGCTGAACGGACTGGAGTAAAGTAATACCTATATGATGATTCCTGTTCAACTGTTTATTGTAAAACAACAGATTCTCCCAGGTATACATACGTCTTGTGTCCGTACGGTTAATAGCGCGCGCCGGGCTGCCCGACCGGTCGGAACTTAACGCTCCGAAGAATTCATTATCATAATAAGGTCCGATATCAATCCCCACATTCGTACGATATGTTACATCAAAAGGCAATTTGGCTTCCGCATAATAACTACCTACAAACCGGTCTTTCTTTATATCCCTCTTCCTGTGATCCAGATTTAAAAACTGGTTCCACAGTTGAGGGTCATTCCCCGGGCGGCTCGTCAGATAGTTTCCGTTTTCATCATAAATATCAGCCAACGGATAAGTGCCCCTGACATCGTGATAAAGATTATTTCCGGCATTTCTGTCAAAGTGTGAAAATTGAGAATTACCGCCGATTTTCACATATTTGCTTACCTGCCAGTCAAAATTCACGCGTACGGAATAGCGCGAGTAATCTTGTCCTTTTACAATGCCTTCCTGATTAAAATAAGTGGCGGAAGCCAGCAATTGGATCTTATCCGTACCTCCGCGGACACTCACTTCATGATTATGCATCGGGGCTGTCCGAAGCGCCTGTTTCGACCAATCGGTATAAGGAACCCTGTCCGGATGCCAGTTTCCCTGTTCATCATAACCCTGTTCTATTTTACTCCATACATTCGGATCGGCCGTGAAATAACCGATTCGCTGATCCCATTCCTTTGTCGGCACCAACGGATAAGGGGTTGTGTTAGTGGTAGCCCTGTTTGCTTCACGAACCAGTTCAACCCATTCGGCGCCATTCATCAGGTCTACGGTTCTCGCCGCTTCCTGCAAACCATAGTAACCGTTGTAATCAATCTGCGTCTTGGAACCGCTTCGTCCCTTTTTAGTCGTAATCAATATAACGCCATTCGCCCCGCGCGATCCATAGATAGCCGTTGCCGAGGCATCCTTTAAGATTTCAATCGATTCGATATCGGAAGAGCTTAATTCGTCAAGCCCCACTACAATGGGAATACCATCCACAACATACAACGGATCGTTTGTGGCCTTCAGGGATCTGTTACCGCGGATACGGATAGAAGTGCTTCCACCCGGAACAGCGTTCGTACGCATAACAGAGATACCGGCCGCCCTTCCCTGTAATGCCTGAACAGTGCTGAAAGAAGCCACTTCCTGCAATTTTTCGCCTTTTACGGAAGCGACGGCTCCGGTCAGGTCACGCTTTTTCACCACCCCATACCCGACAACGACCACTTCATCCAGATTCTGTAAATCTTCTTTTAACGTAATGACCACATCGGATTGTCCGTTTAACGGATACGTAACGGACTCATAACCAATATAAGAAACGGTCAACGAAGCATCCGGCCCGGCTACATTCAATGTAAACCGGCCATCCATATCCGTTATTACTCCGTTCGAAGTTCCAACTTCAATTACATTGGCCCCGATTACAGGTTCACCGGTATCATCGGTTACAGTACCGGATACATTTTGCTGGGAAAACGCGGACGAAATAAATAATGTATTTACGGCCAATCCCAACAGCAACAAATAAAGAAATTTAACCTTCATTCTTTTCATGTGTACAGCATTTAAAAGTTTAATAATAAGGATAGAGAATGTTTTGCAGCGTATTGCTTTTAACATTATACGCAACTTTATTTACAAAAATACATATATTTTATTTACCAACAAATAATTTGCAAAAAAACTTTCAGGAAAAACATACCCGTCATACTAAAAATTAAAAAGGCGCCTTTCAAAGCGCCTTCTTAATCTATTATAGAAAATTATCAATTAATGATTTGCAAAACCAATAAACACAACGGCCACATCTTTTGCGGGAATCGTCAATCCGCTTTTCAAATCAACCGGTTCTTTTCGCCAAAGTTCTTCGGCGGAATAAGGCGTATCGGGATCCAACCCCATTCTATCCAAGGGGATAACCTTATTCATCTCATGCTCCCCATAATTAAAACAGACATAATACACACCGTTTTCCTCCATACGTACAAACTGATTTTCAGACCTTTTCCCGTCTCCTTCAAGGGGCCTGAATGTAACGCCGTTTGCTATTTTATTAATGGCGGTATTTGTCAGAAATTTCAGCGACCGCTCTTTCCCTTCTTCATTACCTTCCTGACTATAGTCATCTCCCGTGATATACAATCCGGTTATGACGGAAGATGTTATCCGCGCCCTGTTTTCTCCTTCCGTCGCTTCTCTCAAAACAATATGATCCGCATCATTATATTGATAAACATGATCAATCCACCACCCATACGAAACCGCATTCATCGTATATTCCGTATCTTTTATTTTATTCCACGCATCGCAAGCGATACGGCGGGATTGTGCGTAATGTGCCGGGAAAACGGGAGAAATAGACAGATTGATATACATATCCCCGAAATATTCATTCAATAACCGCATGCCGTAATTGTATGCCTGAATGCCGGTTTGTATGCCGGATTTATACCACTGATCACCTTCCATCGCCCCATGGGTCATAAAATCCATTTTCACATACTCAAAACCGCAACGGCGAAACAATTCGGATGTCTTTTTCATGCGCTCTTCAACAGCCGGGTGTGTCGGGTCAATGGCATACGCGCCATCCAGTTCCTGCGGCTTCCCACCGGCATACACATAGATATCTTTATAGTTATATGATTCCGCATCACGTACGACGGCTTCCGGATTCTTCCCCCAGTCTGTAAACGGGGTCCAATAGATCCCTGCAACCTGCCCGTTCTCCTTGCATTTCCGGACAAACGCCTTCAGTTCTTCTTCCGTAAAACGATTCCATCCCGAATCAAGGCCGACATACACGGTATGATCCGCATTGAGAAATCCGTTTTGCTGCAAATGATCCCTGAAAAAATCCGAAACCTCCATTGCTTTGGGAAAGGTCAGCTTAAACTGAAGTACCCCCCAACTGTTCCACCCGAAAGGAACGGCTTTTGTCCATGCCCTGGGAGGAGCGACCACGGCATTTGCCTTCGCGTACTCGTCCAATCCGTCTCTCCAGTCATCAAAAACACCCAATAATACCTGAGGCGACTTAATTTTTTTTCCCGACAAGGCCCCATGAGGCTTCGAGTCGCGGGTCAAGGTATCGGCAACACCGCCATAGCACACCAGCGAGCTTAATGCATTCGATTGGTTGCTTTTCATCGTAACCGCAGTCTTCCAGTTATCATGCTCGACAGAACCTATTATAAAACCGGTCCTTTGTTCATTATGGAAAACGGCCGATACCTCATAACTTGTCAGTTCGTCAAAAGTCAACTCATGCGACCGGTAGCGTATCCAGCAATCATTATCAAACGGGACAAACAACGCCCGGTTTTCCGCAGATTCCGGCAAAAAGGTAAAATCGTCTATATTCACCGGAGCCATATAGTTTGAAGAAACTTCCGTATCATCGCCTTCAATGGAAAACTCGGTCAGCACATAATCTTTTCCCTCATAAAAATAAAAAGACTGGGTCAGCACCGGCAAACCGGTTTCCTCATAAATAAGACGGAACGTTTTCCCTTTCCCGAATTTGTCATGGGCATCTTCTTCCTCAAACCGGACTTTCGAATAACTTTTAGTCGTTATTTTTTTCTCATTCAGCATATAGGATGTATATAAACCATCACATACTACGGCTGAATTTTTTTTCAACGTCAGGCCCCGGCTGCCGGAATCATACGCAAGGCTCCATTTATCAAACACCATATCCGTCTTATTACAAGAAAACAAGACAAAAAACAAAACCGGCAAAACAATCGATTTCAAAACTTTCATGTGTATTTTATTTAATTGTTTAACATTGAGAAAACAAGGTGCATCACAGATTCATGACAACTAATTCCCTCATACAAATATAAACCGAAAATCCGTATTCCGGACAAAAATACCCCAAACCGATCTGTTTTGCAACATCCATGCTATTCTTTGCGACATTCGTTTATTTCCATATGTATATATTTGCACCGATAAAAAAACCACCTTGAAACAACGCAGGATGAAATCACTTATCTTAACCATTATCACCTTTACGTCCATCTGTTTTCCTTCCAAATCACAGACCATTGTTGAAGCGAACTATTTCTTTTCGCGTATCAGCAGCGAGTCGGGCCTGTCGCAGGTCAATGTAAAATCAATTATACAGGATAGTTACGGATTCATGTGGTTCGGAACCAGAAACCAATTGAATCGTTATGACGGAACCCGGATGAGGATTTTTAACTGTTTTGACACGGAACTTGGGCAAGGTAATAATAATATTTCCGCTTTGTATGAAGATAAAAACAAACAGTTATGGATCGGTACCGACAAAGGTATATACATCTTCAACCCGATCGACGAAACATTTACCTTTTTCAATAAAAGCGCTTCCGGCAACATAAGAATGACGGACTGGGTTTCGGCCATTCAGGGAGATTCGGATAATAACGTATGGATCGTTATTCCGAACGAAGGATTGTTCCGTTACCACGAACCGACCCAAACACTGCATTACTATCCCATAGGCAATATTAATATGCCGAACTACGGAGACAATCCGCAATGTATGTGCACGGAAAAAAACGGCAACATCTGGATAGGCACCAACGGAAACGGGGTCTATTTATACAATAAAACCGAAGATACTTTCACACAATACCTGGGTGATAAAAACGGCAGTTCTTTAAAAGGCGAACATATTTATACGATGTGCGATTACGGCGAAGAACTGGCGCTTGGCATCCATGAAGGAAAACTCAGGAAACTAAACAAAAGAAAGAATACGCTATCGGATGTGGATGCGCCGGATGTACACTACAAAATAATCCGGAATGTTTCCCACTTTAATGATCAATTATGGGTAGGCACAGAAGCGGGCCTCTTCATTATCAATGAACTTGAAAATAAAGTTATACGGCTTCAGGAAGATCCCATGTACGCCTGTTCATTGTCGGACAATGTGGTTGAAAGCCTTTATCAGGACAAAGAATACGGGATCTGGGTCGGAACGCGTTTTGGGGGAGCTAATTACTTGGCGAATACAGGTTTCAATTTCGAATGCTATGTGCCCCTGAGCAATTCGGATAAATCAATCAGCAGCCGGCGTTTGCGTGAAATGAAAGAAGACAGCAAAGGCCATATCTGGATTGCTTCGGAAGATAAGGGACTGGACATTTTCAATCCAAAAGAACAAACCTTCAGCAGAATAGAAGAAGACGGTACGGATCGTTACCAGAACAGCAAAGTCCTGGGATTATACCTGGATGACAATCAGGCATGGCTGGGCTTCTTTAAAAACGGAATAGACATCATACAACTCCCCGATCTCAAAATCGAACGCTTATCGGGTGAAGACCTGAACCTGGACGAAGCCAGTATTTACGCTATCTGCGAAGATAAACACGGCAAATTGTGGATTGGCAACGGATGGGGCGTTTTTACCGGAAGCAAGGATAAAAAGGATTTCAAACGGATGGATGAATTCGGGCTAAGCTACGTATATGATATAATGGAAGATTCAAAAGGATATCTATGGGTGGCGACGCTGGGTAACGGAGTATTCAGGTATAACCCCCCGACCAAAGAGATTATACATTATACGAACGATAATAAAGACAGCCTGTCGCTCAGTTCCAATTCCGTCAGCGACATCACCGAAACCGCACTGGGAGATATATGGTTTGCAACAGACCGGGGAGGAATATGCCGGTACAACCGCGAAACGAACAATTTTACCACCATTTCACTCAAGGATGGTCTGCCGGACAATGTCGCCTACAAAATAATAGAAGATAAGGACCACAACCTGTGGTTCGGAACCAATAACGGGCTTGTCAAATTTAATCCCGTCAACAATAAAATCAAATCATTTTCGGACAAAGATGGCCTTCCTATCCATCAGTTCAACTATAAATCAGCGCTGGCCAGTTCTACCGGAAAATTATACTTCGGAGGATTAAACGGATTACTGTCCTTCAATCCTTATTCGTTCAAAGAAAATAAATTCATTCCTCCCGTATATATTACACAGATGACAATCAATAATAATGTAGTCAACCTGAATACAAAAAACAGTCCGCTGAAGGAATCCATCAGCCATACAAAAAAAATCAGGCTGAATTATAATCAATCCCATATCGGTTTTGATTTTGTTGCATTAAGTTTCACCGCGCCCGAAGCGAATAAGTATGCCTATAGGATGGAAGGTATTGACAAGGATTGGAATTATATCCATACGAATAAAACCGTTTCATACGCCAAACTGCCTCCCGGCAACTACACATTCAGGGCGAGAGGAAGCAATAACGATGAATTATGGAACGAAGAGGGCATTTCCGTCGAGATTGAAGTCATGCCGCCCTGGTGGAAATCAACCCCGGCAAAAACCCTGTATACCCTACTTGTCTTACTATTCGTTTACTATCTTTTCAATCGCTACAAGAAACAAACCGAACGGAAACATGCCGAAAAACAACGTTTGTTTGAGTCTGAAAAAGAAAAAGAATTATACAGTTCCAAAGTCGAATTTTTTACCAACATTGCACACGAAATAAAAACGCCCGTCACTCTGATCAACGGACCGCTGGAATCCATTCTCGAAATGGATATCAAGGATACCGAGCTGCTGAAAAGCCTCAGAATAATGAGTAAAAACACAAATGATTTATTAGGATTGGTAAATCAACTGCTTGATTTCCGGAAGGTAGACAATAATAAGTTCCTCTTAAACCGGTCAAATTATAACCTGTCCGGCTTCCTGGAAGAAATGCATTCCCGTTTTAAACCAATTGCAAGTCAACAGAATAAATCAATGACGCTGCTACTTCCACCGGCAGACATTCTGTTTCCCTTTGACAAAGGAGCGTTTACCAGGATCATAAATAACCTGCTGTCGAACGCACTACGCTACTCGGATATCCGTATCGAAACCGAACTTACATCGGATCATCACGCTGTTTATATCAAGGTTCGCAATGACGGAGACCCGATCGCTCCGGAACTGAGAGAAAAAATATTTGATCCTTTCTACCAGATCAATAAGCACAGCAACACTCCGTCCAGCTCAGGGATCGGACTATCATTAGCCCGTTCACTCACCGAACTGCATGAAGGCAAACTTTACTACCACCAATACCAATCATTGAACGAGTTTGTCGTACAACTTCCGCTGAACAACAATCAAATACTGATTGCAGAAGAAATACCGGAAGAAAATTATATCCTGGAAGAAATTGCCGTCAACAATGAAAAACAAAATGCGGAAGTAGTCCTGCTGGTTGAAGACCATGTTGAAATGCTGGATTTCATTGCAGACCGGTTAAAAAAACAATTCGGTGTGGAAAAAGCCGCCAACGGAATAGAAGCGATGCATCTGTTAAAGGAAAAAAACATAGATATTGTGCTGACTGATATTATGATGCCCGAAATGGACGGATTCGAGTTATGTAAAAGTATCAAGGAAAATCTGGATTACAGCCACATACCGGTGGTATTGGTAACGGCAAAGAATGATCTGCAAAGCAAAATTCACGGACTGGAAATGGGCGCCGACGCATACGTCGAAAAACCCTTTTCCATGAATCATTTAATAACACAACTAACCACGATATTAAGCAACAGAAGACGGGAAAAAGAAGCCTTTATGCGAAAACCGTTTTTACCTATTCAAAACATAGGAATGAACAAAGCGGACGAAGAATTTATACAAAAAATCATTGACATCATCGAAGAAAACATCACGGATTCGGGGTTTAGTGTGGAAAGACTTGCGGAAAGTGTATTCATGAGCCGCTCCAATCTGCACCGCAAGATCAAAGCATTGACGGAACTGACCTCGATCGACTTCATCAGGCTGATCCGGCTAAAAAAAGCTGCGGAATTAATCCAAAGCGGAAAATACCGGACAGGGGAAGTCTGTTACCTGGTCGGTATTAATTCTTCGTCTTATTTCATCAAACTATTCCAGAAACAATTCGGTATGACGCCGAAAGAATTTGCAAAACAACAGCAATAACAAAAACACCTCCGGAAATATACGCATAAGCGCATTTATTCGCCAAATGAGCGATTTTTTGACAAGTTCATATATTTTTTCTTGTTTTTACACACACTAATTTTGTCATGAAACGAAGCATGCAAACGCTGCTTGCGATTGATGACGATAAAACTATACGAATATAAATTTTTGTACACATGAAAAACAATACATTCATTACCACTTTCCTCTTCATGTTTTTATTTCTATCGGTCAACGCTGTCGAATACATCCCGGTAACAACAAAAAACATATACCTGCTGCTGAAGGTGAACGAAAAAAACAGACTGGAACAAACGTATTTCGGAGCATCCGTTGATAATATGGAAGAGATGAAATCCGTCGACCCGGAAACATTTTCCTCATACGCCACATTCGGAACCAATCACGTTTTTGAAGCCGCACTAAGGGCTATACAGGCCGATGGGAATACATCCACCGAATTGGGATATATTTCTTCTTCCGTAAAAAACATTGATCACAACATCATACAGACAAGTATCGAACTGAAAGACGAATTTTACGATTTGTTCGTCACCATCCATTACAGGGCATATCAACAGGAAGATATACTCGAACAATGGGTAGAAATAAAAAACGGGCAAAAGAAAAGCATACGCCTCACCCATTTCGCCTCATCCGATCTGTCGTTTAATGCGCCTGAATATCATGTAAGTCATTTTCATGGCGACTGGTCAAATGAAATGAATATTTCGGAACAAAAACTGACGGAAGGGATCAAAATCGTCGATTCCAAACTCGGCGTACGGACCAACCAGTTTACACACCCGTCTTTCATCCTTTCATTAAACGGCCCGCTTGCCGAAACATCCGGCCAAGCGATCGGAGGAACGCTTGCCTGGCCCGGGAACTTTCAATTTTGTTTCGAAGTAGACAATTATAACAAACTACGCGTCATTTCCGGGGCTAACCCGTATGCGTCGGAATATACGCTGGATAAAAACGAAATTTTCAAAACGCCCGCCTTCCTGTTTACATACAGCAACGAAGGCGCCGGAAAAATAACCCGGAACTTTCACCGCTGGGCCAGAAAATACGGAATCAAAAACGGAAACAAAGAAAGAAGCATCCTGCTCAATAACTGGGAAGCGACTTATTTCGATTTTGACGAAGCCAAACTGACAAAAATCATTGACGATGCCGCCAAAATGGGATTCGAACTGTTCCTGCTGGACGACGGATGGTTCGGCAATAAATACCCGCGCAACAACGATCATGCGGGATTGGGAGATTGGCAAACAAATACCAAAAAACTACCTAACGGAATACCATACCTTATAGAAGAATGCAGGAAAAGAAACATCAAGTTCGGTATATGGGTAGAACCGGAAATGGTCAACCCGGATAGCGAGCTCTATGAAAAACATCCGGACTGGGTCATTTCACAACCTCACCGCGAAAGAACCCTGCAACGCAATCAACTGATACTTGATGTAAGCAATCCGAAAGTACAGGAATTCGTATTCGGCACAATCGACAATATCCTGCAACAGAATCCGGGTATTGAATATGTGAAATGGGATTGCAACCGTTATGTATTCAATTCGGGCTCCCCTTACCTGCCGGCAGATAAACAGACGCATTTATTTTTCGATTATGCCAAACATCTTATGGAAATCATGAAAAAAGTCAGCGAGAAATATCCCGATGTGACATTCATGGCCTGTTCCGGAGGTGGCGGACGCATTGATTATGGCTCCATGCAATATTTCGACGAATACTGGATCAGTGACAATAATGACCCTCTTCAGCGCATCATGACTCAATGGGGATCTCAGTACTTCTTTCCGACGATAGGCCTCGCAAGCCATGTATCGGCTTCGCCGAATCACATCTCCGGCCGCAGCATGTCGCTCAAATGCCGGTTCGATATTGCCATGGCGGCCAAATTAGGTATGGACCTGCAACCTTCGCAAATGACGGAAAAAGAATATGCATTCTCCCAAAATGCCATCCGTACATACAAAGAAATACGCAATACAATTCTTACAGGCGATCTATACCGCATCCTTTCCCCCTACAAGAACAACCGTACCGTATACATGTATGTTAACGATGATAAAAACGAAGCGGTCGTATTCAATTTTCTGATAAGGAAGGAAGTCTATCCGAAACCTTCCACAATCGTTCTGCAAGGACTTGACCCCGGGAAAAAATATACATTAAAGGAAATAAATAAAGACCCGGACGAGGGGTCGCGGTTCGCAAAATACGAAGGCAAAACGTTCAGCGGCGCATACCTGATGACCGTAGGTTTACACTTCGCCATGTATAATGAAATGGAAAGCCTGGTTATTCAATTAAATGAAGCCAACTAAAAACCGGACAGCATCTCCCGGCGAATACCACTTGGAAAGGGCTTCTCAAGGATGATTATTCAACATTTGTGCTATTTATTGATAAGTTTGTTCTTGCATTACGCACATACTAAAACCTATCTTTGTCGATGCTTTTTACATAATTAAAAATAAATCCAACTTAATTAAACTTTATTTTCTATGGGAAAGACACGTTCTTCAATTATTTATTTACTATTGCTATTTTGTTGCACACCCGTATTTGCACAAAATATTACAATCAACGGGACAGTAACAGAAGCATCCACTTCCGAACCATTGCCGGGAGTAGCGATAAGGGTAGAGGGAACAACTACCGGTACGATTACCGATATAGACGGACAATTCAGTCTGTCCGCGCCTGCCGACGCCAATCTGGCATTCAGCTACATCGGCTATGCAACCAAGGTCATAGCGGTAAAAAATCAAACAGTCATCAACGTTTCTTTAGATGAAGACACCCAAGACCTGGACGAAGTCATCGTCGTGGGTATCTCTTTAAAGAAAAGCGACCTGACAGGCGCCGTCGGGAGCGTCAGCAGCAAAGTGCTGGAAGAAAAACCCGTGACGAACATCAACCAGGCGATTCAGGGACGCGTCGCCGGGGTTCTGATTACCAATGCGGCCAAACCGGGAGACGATTCCAATATCAAAATCCGCGGTATCAATACGATTAACGGTGCGACCGATCCGATATACGTAGTAGACGGTCTGGTAATGGATAATTTCGGCGGCGGATTTAATTCCGTCAACCTGAACGACGTAGCTTCTATCGAAATACTGAAAGACGCCTCAGCAACCGCATTATACGGTTCGAGGGCAGCCAACGGGGTGGTTCTGATCACAACCAAAAAAGGAAAAAAAGGAGAAGGCAGGGTGAATTACGACGGCTGGGTCGGCGTACGTACGTATGCGAATATGCCCGAAAAAATGAACTCCAGGCAACTATTTGACCTACGAAGGGATGCGGCGATCAACAGCTACAAAGCGATTTACCCGGATGCCACCCAGACCGACCTGGACGCATTTATCCAAAACAGGGTCATGACCGCTTATAACCCCGCCTCCGGAGGCGGAGGCTTCGTCTTCGGCCAATACGAATTAGACGCATACAATAATCCCAATTTTAAGGATTACGACTGGCTCGATGAAGTAACGCGCAACGGGGTGGAACAAAACCATGCGGTAAGTTTCACCGGCGGCAGCGAAAGCGGCTCTTTCTATCTTAGCTTCGGTTACTCAAATCAGGAAGGGATGGTAAAGAAACTAAGCGATGAAAAGTATTCCGGGCGTATCAATGCCGATTACAATGTTAAATCCTGGCTGAAAGTCGGCACAAATACTTCGTACGTAAGGTCGCAGTCGGAAATATTCAGCGACGATGATGTGTACGATAAGGCGCGCGGCGCAAATCCCATGCTACCGATCAGCGACGCGCTGACGTTGAACTATGGCGATTTCTACGACCAAAACTATTTCAATCCGCTGAATACGTTGAAAATAGACAATAACCGTACGCGAAACCGCGTGATTTCGTCCAATTTTTTGAACATCAACCCAATGGAGGGACTAAATTTCCGTACGACATTCTCCATAAACTATCTGGAGGAAGCCCGTTTCAGATACGTACCCAACGACATCCAGCAAGCCATCCGTTATGCACACAACGGAGAAGCTGCCCATACAAGAGACCAGCGGATGATGTGGCAATGGGATAATACGCTCTCTTACGACAAGACATTCGGCTTTCACCGGATCAATGCCTCTATCGGTACAAGCAGTTCAAAAATCAGCCGGAATTATACGGAAGTAACAGCCCGTGGCTTTGACAACAACATTTTCACATACCACAACCTGGGAGCATCCAACTTACTGGCAAACCGTCCCGTCAGTTCCAACTTTACGGCATCGTCGCTGATGTCCTATTTCGTAAGGGCCAATTATACATACTTAGGCAAATATTATGCTACGGCAACCGCCCGTTACGACGGTTCTTCCAAATTCTCCGACGGAAACAAATGGGGAATATTTCCCTCTTTCTCTTTAGCATGGAATGTGGCGGAAGAAGATTTTATGAAAGACCAGAACATATTCGACCTGTTAAAGATGCGTTTCGGTTTCGGTATGGTAGGGAATCAGGAAATTGATGATTATTCTTTCCTGACCCTTTACAAACCTTCCGTAACGGAAGGCGAAACGACTTATATCCCCGATAATAAGAAAGGAAACGGCGAAATATCCTGGGAAGCGCAACGCCAGTTCAACCTGGGAATTGACATGGGATTCCTTTCCAATAAAATCCGGGCGTCTGTCGACCTGTTCCATATCACCAACGACGACCTGTTGATGACCCGCGATATCAATACCTCGTCCGGCTTCAAAACAATGGTGGAAAATGTCGGCGCAATCGAAAACAAAGGACTTGAAGTGACATTGGATGTTACGGCCATTGAGACAAAAGACTTTCAGTGGAATGTGTCCGCCAATTTTTCGGCAGACAAAAACAAAGTGACCAAACTGTATGGCGACAATGATCAAATCCTCAATTACGACGGCGACCGGAACCTGCAAAAAACAGGCAACCTGTTTATCGGCGAATCGCGAAACACGATTTATATCTGGAAAACCGGCGGAATCGCACAGGAATCCGATATGGAATGGATTCAGGAAGGCAATGATAACAGCAACAGTAAATGGGCGGGACGCAATGTAAACCCCGGTGACCTGTATCCGTTGGATGTATCCGGCCCCGACGGAGTTCCCGACGGAAAAATGGACGATTACGACCGGGTAATTGTCGGCTCTACCGATCCTAAATTTTACGGCGGATTCGCTACGGATCTCACATACAAAGGCATTACATTGAATGCGGTATTCAACTATTCCGTCGGAGCAAAGAAACTAAGCTATATATACGAAAGCATGACCGGAAGCAACGGAAAGGGATTGGCTTCGGTAGATCTGTCAGACCGTTGGACACCGGAAAATACCCATGCCGAATTTCCGCGCCCGATGCTTGACGATCCGGGTGATGACAGGAATTACAATACATTCTCTGCCGGCAATATGGACCACTCGGTACAGAAAGCATCTTTCCTGCGACTATCGACACTATCCCTGGCGTACACCTTCCCGAAGAAGATTACAAGCAACCTGAAAATCGACAATCTCCGGATATACACTACAGCATCCAATTTATTCTGCATAACGCCCTATAAAGGCTACGACCCGGAAACCGGAGACTGGTATCCTCCTACCAGGATGTTTGTATTCGGCCTGAATCTGGCTTTCTAAAAAAACGCTTAATGATATAGAATAAATAATTACATATAATGAGTTCGATTATGAGAAACATAAAGACAAATATATTAGCAGCGGCATTCACTTCTTTATTTACAATAGGGATATCTTCGTGTTCCGATTTTCTGGAAGAATTGCCCAAAACATCTTTGACTCCCGGGCAGGCTGCTCGGACTTGACGAATCCAAACAGGGAATCATACAGATGACGGACGCCAGCCAGGCGGGATTGGACTATTACGACGGAATGCTTAATGCAACATCGTCGCAAATCAGTGCCATGTGGTTTAAAAGATGGCCGATGATTAATACGGCCTCCCTGTCTATCCGCGGATTGGAACTGTTGGCGGATAATGAAACAGACGACGAAACATTAAGAAAAATCATACTATTAAGAGCGAACGCGTGTTTTATACGCGCATTGGCAATGTTTGAAATGACCATGTACTGGGGAGAAGTGCCTGTCATCGAAATTGCGGACCTTGAGGATCCGGATATAGATATGGGAAGAAAATCACTGGATATTGTATGGAAACAGATCTTTGACGATCTTACTTACGCATCGGAAAACTTGGACGACGGCAAGCAGGCCGGGCCCAGAGCGACAAAAGGCGCTGCAATTGCCATGTTAGGCAAGCTCTCCATGTACGCACCGGCGGAAAGCGGATACCGGGACTTCGGTAAGGCGATCGGATATTTCGAAAGAATAAAAGGAAATTATAGCTTAGAGTCAAATTATGAAACCATGTTTGACGAATATGCCACATTAGAATTCAACTCGAACGAATCTATTTTTGAAATCGATTATATCTGTAACAATTCCGGAGCCAACCGATGGCAATGGGATATGGGTTCCCGGACGTTGGCGAATCTTGGAGAATCCTGCTATATAGGAGGTTATGATGTATCCCTGCCTACAGATTATGCTTACAAGATGAAATCGGAAGGCGGTGTATGGGAAGAAGGCGACCGGCGCAGGGAGGCAAGCATTCGTTTCGACTTCACGTATCACGGACAGGAGTACACCACCCCTTCATGGGGCGCCGACGAATTAGACCCGCATATCAAAAAATGGGAAGACAGGCGCCTTGACAGATGGACCTCCAACAGCCTTGCCGCAGAAGCGACTTCGGGCAGAAGTTTTTACCATTCAGGTAAAAATTATATGTACCTGCGCCTTGCGGATATCCTCCTGTGTTATGCGGAATGTTTGAATGAAACGGGACGGACCGGTGAAGCGATCGAGGTGGTAAACCAGGTACGCACACGCGCATGGAACGGAGATCTCCCCGCCGACAAAAGATGGAGCGGATTGTCACAGGATCAGTTTCGCACGGAAATCATGGATGAGCGTATGCGCGAACTCTGCTTTGAAGGATGGCGCCGTATGGACCTGATTCGTACAGGCACATTTGTCAATCTGATTAAAGAACGCAACCCATGGGCGAAAGAAAAAGGATCGATCCGTGATTTTCACATGCGTTGGCCGATTCCTGAAGACGAAATAAAAAACAATCCATATATGGAAATGGGCACAGACCAAAATCCCGGCTATTAAAAAACCAAAGCTGTTTTCCGGAGGGGGTATCGCTTTCTATATGCCCCCTCCTTTTCTATAAAAACCCTTCAGGAACTACTAATACCTTTCAGATAATGAACAAAATATTCATCTTATTAACAACCCTTTCATGCTGCATTCACACCATTCATGCGGTGGATTACGAGGTCGTCTCTCCTGACAATCAACTGAAAATAATACTGCACATAGACGCGGGGACGACTTACGAGATCTGGCACGGAGAAACACAGCTCATAGCCCCCTCTTCGATCGCTTTACACCTTTCCGACGGAACGATTGTCGGAGCCGGCACCGTCAAAAACATCACGCCGGGAAGTGAAAACAATCAACTAAATGTTCCCATAGGAAAAAATAAAACATTAACGGAAGCCTACAACGAGTTAGCGATAGCGTATAACGAGCATTATACACTCATCGTAAGGGCTTACAATGAAGGGATTGCCTATCGCTTTACGACGGATTTCGATAAAGAAATAATAATAACCGGCGAAGACGCCATCTTTAACTTTTCGGCGACAACAAAAGTCTATTTCCCGGAATGCGATACAAATACTTCGGATGAAACCGGTGATAACGGCATAAAATATTCCATACACCAGGGATACCGGAATTTCGAAAGAACATATAATACATATATCGCTCCCATAGCCATCAGCACCAACAAATTTTCCGTTACCCCCGTTTTATTTGAATATACGGGAACACCGTATAAAGTAGTGATCACGGAGGCGGACACATACGACTATCCGGGCATGTATATGGAACGCAACGGAGTCCGGTCTATGCGCGGCATGTGGGCCGGGTACCCCAAAAAGGTAATCGACCCGGATAATTATTATTCGAATCACCTGGTATACGAACGTGAAGATTATATTGCCAAAACAAACGGAAGCCGCAAATTTCCATGGCGCGTTATCATCGCGACGGACGAAGATAAATCATTGCTGAACAACGAACTGGTCTACCTTCTTGCCGAACCGTCCCGTATAGACGACCCCTCGTGGATAAAACCGGGAAAATCCGCCTGGGAATGGTGGCACAAAGCCATGCTCGAAGGAGTCCCTTTCCCCGTAGGAAACAAGAACCTGAGTATCGAAATGTATAAATACTACATCGACTGGGCTGCCCGGAACGGCATCGAATACATGACCCTCGATGCAGGATATCAGGAAAGCTGGCTCCTGCAGATCTGCAAACATGCGGAAGAAAAAGGAGTGAAAATCATTGTATGGACATGGGCAAGTTGTGTAAACGAATATCCCGGAGACTGGATCAAACGCATGAAAGCGCGTGGAGTTGCAGGCGCAAAAATTGACTTTTTCGAGCGCAATGATCAGATTGCCATGCGATGGGGACATGAATTCGCACAAAGACTTGCGGAGAATGAAATGGTCGGCATATTCCACGGGTGTCCTGTTCCGACCGGATTAAACCGTACGTATCCGAACATTCTGAACTTTGAAGCCGTACGCGGAGCAGAAGATAATTTCTGGAGAAGCATTGTGACACCGGATTACCATACCCTGTTCCCCTTCATTCGTTCCATTGCAGGCCCGGAAGATTACACGCCGGGGTCTATGAGAAACACGACTGCCGAAGCATTCTATCCCGTCGACCTGGATAATACCGTACCCATGAGCATGGGCACACGTGCGCACGAATTATCCATGTACATCATTTTCGACCACTGGCTGGGCTATCTGTGCGACGCGCCGACCGAATACAATAAATTTCCGGATATACTGGATTTTCTCTCTTCCGTCCCTACCGTATGGGATAAAACCGTCCCGCTGGATGCCCGGCTCGGCCAATACATCCTGATGGCAAAACAAAAAGACGAAGACTGGTATGTAGGAGGAATGAGCAACCGGGATGCCAGAACGCTGGAAGTGAACTTTGATTTTCTTCCTTCCGGCGCATCATACGATGCCGTTATTTTAAAAGACAGCCCCGAATCCGGAAATGAGCCGAAAAAATATGCAAGCGAAACCACGACTGTTACAAAAGATACAAAACTCACGGTCAATATGGCAAAAGGAGGCGGTTTTGTCATACGCCTCAAAAAGCAAAACCAGAATAACAATGCCGGTATACCTGAAACAAAGTCTTTCACTGCCTATGTAGACAAAGCAACCGGTATTCTTCACATAAAAACCGACTCATCCCTCGATTCGGTCACTATTTATGATATGTCCGGAAAATGCATGTATTCGGAAAATTACAAAAACAACACAAACTCGGAAAAAATTGATCTATCCAAGCTGGAAAAAGGATTTTACATAACGAGATTACAGACAAAACAGAAAACCGAGAGTTTTAAATTTATTTACTAACAACTTTAATTTATTCGTATGAAGACAAGTTACTTTTTAAAAAAGAAAATTGCACCCGCACTCTTTTTCATGTTTGCACTATCGTTTCAGTCGAACGCTCAGCAAGCAACGATTGACGGAATCATTTATCAGGTAGTGGCCGTTGAGGGCGGTGACAGTTATGCCGAAACGGTTCGCCCCAAAGATGGAGAAAAAGATATTTCGTATACGGCGGAAACCATCACGATTCCGGCCGAAGTTTCAATTGAAGGCACTGCATATCCCGTAAAAAAAATCGGAAACCACTCAATGCGCGAAAATCCGAACCTGAAAACGGTTTCCCTGCCCGAAGGCCTTGAAATAATAGGTAACAGCGCATTCGCACAATGTCCGCTTTTAAATAGCATTGTCCTTCCGTCTTCCGTTAACTCCATCGAAGACTGGGCCTTTTACAGTTGCTCAAGTTTGGAACAGATCAACATTCCGAATGGTATAACCGCTATAACCGAACACACATTCCAACTAACAGGCTTGACAAGTATCGAACTGCCCCCCAGTGTCACCAGTCTCAGCACATGTGCGTTTCAAACGGCAAGCAAACTGGCCTCAATCAACCTGGATAACATAACGGAAATAAAATCGTGGGCGTTGGCTGAAACCGCATTGACTTCTGTCGTCATTAAAAACGCACAAAATCTGAGGGAATATTCTTTCTACGGCTGCCTTGAATTAAAATCAGTTGTATTGGAAAGCGCTCAATATTTGGGAAATTATTCTTTTCAAGTCTGTCCCGAATTAGAATCTGTTGTGTTAAAAAGCGCTGTCCAGACGGGAGAGTGGACATTTCAGAACTGTACAAAACTAAAAAAAGTTACATTTCCCAACAACACATTGGAAAGTATAGACTTAGGAGCATTTTCCGGCTGCAGCTCACTTGAATCGATCGTAATACCCAATTCTGTCCGGCTCTTGAGCGGGTGGGCTTTTGAGAAAACAGCCATAACCGAAATTTTCGCTTCCTGGGAAAATCCGGATGATGTGATTACCGACGTAAATATATTCGGTGCAGGCGAAGGCATGATTCAATTTACATGGAAAGTACCCGAAAACCTCAAAAACGCTTACGGAGATGAATTTTTGGGCTATCCGGTAGAAGTCGGAGTACCGGAAACAGGAAACGGATTTCTAAAAATTGAAGCAAATGTTTATTATGCTGCAGGAATGCTTTATATCACGAACTTAAACAGGTATAATACATTCGTTTATTCATTAGACGGACGTATCGTAGCACATTTCGATGTAAATACAGATAGCTACAATGCATCTGTATCATTGACACCCGGTATTTATATACTGAAAGCCGTAAACGGAAATAAAATTGCAACCACTAAATTTGCTATAAAATAATACTATAACAAACAAATCAAAATAAACGTTATGAAGAATTTGATTTTATTTACTACTTTATTAATTTTATGCCAAAAATCTTATTGTATAACTCCTAGTGCAACACAAGTATCTTTTGGAGAAAACATAAATTTCTCAACAACATGTTTCAACGATGCTTTAGACGATTATGTCATTTGGGAGTATGACAAACAGATTTTAAAATTAAATTATTATGAATCCAAGCGGTATTGGGAAACTGCACATTTTCTTGTAATAAAAAACAGAACGGGAAAAACAACAATAAAAGCTAAACTTTATGACAAAAAACATAACTTACTCAATGAAGCCAGCATTGATATTATGGTGATAAGTAAATATCATACCATGACTACTTCAGGTAATTTTAATGTTTTTGAAAAAATCAATTTAGATATTTCGCCAAAAATAAACCTCCCTAGTGATATTCCGTATTCAGTAACATGGACAGATAGTGAAGGAGAAAGAGTCACTATACAAGGAAAAACATCATATCAAAAAATATTTAAATCACCTGGTAATCATACAATTGATGGAAAGGTAAAATATTCAATTAATGGTCAAGAAGAAGAAATTGTTGTCGTTAAATCTTTTTATGTTGATAATCCTACAGAATCAACTTTAAGTTCTATAGAAATAAATGGTGAAAATAGGATACAATTAAAAGAAAATAATACTACACGATTATTCCATCTATCATCCTCAGCATATGACGTAAATCATTACTATATGAGTTATGAATGGGAGATTTTACATCATAGTGTTACCAATCCTGCAATCATAACTTACTCCGGTAAAACCGGTATTTACTTAAATTTTCCCTATGATTCAAGAATAACTTCAAATGGAGAAAGTCTACCATGCAATTATATGATAAAATGCCAACCTGTGTATACATATCAAGGTCGTTCAGTAAAAGGTTCAGTTATTTCAAAACTACTTACAGTAACATGCATTGCAACAAGGAGTTATCAAATAATCAATTCTCACAATACTATATTTATCTCAGAAAACATAGATAATCAAAATTTACTCATAACAAAAAGCAGTTCAAATATCACATACCAACTTAATAATATATTAACAGGTAATTTGGCTGCAAAAGGTATAACAACAGGAAATGGCACTATTAATACCAGTAATATTCCAAAGGGAATATATGTACTAACATTAACTAATAGTGAAGGTGAAAGTACTTCCGAAAAAATCGTAATAAAATAATACAACTCAAAGCAATAAAGCTCTTATATAATAAAGCTTTATTGCTTTAAATCAATGATTATTTAGGTTATCATTTTTCTATATATTTTTAATTCTCAATAAATATGAAAAATCTCTTCCCGTTGGGTTTCGTACTCTTAACCCTGTTTTTTGCCGTTTCCTGTAAAAAAGAAAATGCAGATACCCGCAAACTCAGTTTATGGTATCAACAACCTGCCCAGGAATGGATGCAGGCGACTCCTGCCGGCAA